>Ga0115013_10001889_pt1 | contig 11897 bp, 8 predicted proteins | sample SouAtlMetagenome_2_FD_88686 | JGI IMG/M metagenome (GOLD analysis project Ga0115013, IMG submission 88686) | Marine eukaryotic phytoplankton communities from Atlantic Ocean - South Atlantic ANT15 Metagenome | ecosystem: Environmental > Aquatic > Marine > Oceanic | place: South Atlantic Ocean...
TCGTAGCTAAAGAAGAACCCGTGCCTAGTACTAGAATGGCCGAAGAGCGACGAAATGAAAGTGATGAATTCGTAGCTAAAGAAGAACCCGTGCCTAGTATTAGAATGGTCGAAGAGGGACGAAATGAAAGAGATGAATTCGTAGCTAAAGAAGAACCCGTGCCTAGTATTAGAATGGCCGCTTCTGGGGATTACACTTATTACCCCAGCTTCGATGAACATTCTGTTGATGATTACCCGAGCTTTGATGAACCAGCGAAAGCACAATCAACTAGCGGCAACAATGACAATCAATCAACGCAACCATACTCTTTGACCAACAATCTCTCGGATGGAGAGAATGGAGAGAATGATTATAGATGTGCAAATGTTTCTCCGCGTGGAAAGAAAACCGATGCCATGAAAAAAAATCCTTTGGCAAGTTCAAGGGATGTAGACAATAGTGTTCTTTTGCAATCAAAAATGAGTGACAAATTGAAACGACGAATCTTTGTTATTCAAGAAGAAATGACAACACATGTTTGATCGAAGCCGTGATTTGTATTGGAATGCTCCGTTTTGTAAACTAAGCCTTGAAATGTGAATCCTCAGTATTATTATTATTATTAAATCAATCCTTAACAGGCGCGACTTCATTTCTGTATAGTAGTACGTTATTGCCAAGTTCTAAAAAGATAACAGTATTACATGTAATTTAAAAGATATTATCGTACGTAAAGTTATCGTAGGCACCCTCAATAATTATAGAAAGGCATTTGAAATGGACAATACCTCTAATTTAATTCATAACAATCATACCATTACTACATAAATTGGTTTTTCCTCTATCGTAATTCAATTCACGGTTTCAGCTTCGATGTATTAAATTTGGTTAATGATGCATCTCGAAGAAGAGCTTCTGCGAAGATTTGAGCCTCATCCATGACCATATCACCTGATGCCATTCGTGCCAGTTCTTTGCGTCTTTCAATACCTTCGACTTGATTTGCGACAACATCAAACAATCTTCCATCCGTACTGGATTTTTCTCTATGGATACATACATGGGTATCAGCAATTGCCGCCACAGAAGGACTGTGTCTGATAAATGAGGGGAAATAGTGGAGAATTTCGGCAATAGTTTTTAGAGAGGTGAAAATAGAGAGTTCAGTTCTGCATATAGGACTTACGTTATTGAGAGGACTTGGCATGCCTTTGATTGGTCGAAAAGCATTTGTGCAACCGATACAGATGCACGTCCTCCTACATGAGCGTCGATTTCGTCGTAAATTACAACCACAGGTGAAAGTTGTTGTTGATAATCTTGCCCAAACAGAACCAAGTGTTCACGGCTGGTTGCACTAATTGACCCGGGAATTTCACACTCGACTGCTAGTAACAATCTAGCCTTTTCACCAGAGCTAGCTACGCTTTCAATAGTTCCCCCAATACGCTGCTTTCTTGATTTATCGCCATTGTCATCAGGATACTTATTCGACTTTGCTGAGTTCTCGTGGAGTAGATAGAAGTCAACTTTATTAGCACCAATACTTGAGTGACTATAAGTAGGGGTATCAATGGGAGACAACCGAGCTTCAAACTTTGAATTTTCCATACCCAACCGAGGAAGACGACTAGAAATCGAATCTGATATTCGTCCACATAATTTACTTCTAGCTTCAGATAAAACTCCACATGCCTCTTTTAGTTCTTTTAATGCTTCTCTCTCGGCAATTTTAGCTTCTGGTAGTAATTTTTTTGCTTCGAAACCTCCTTGGAGTTCTTTTTTCAAAGAAACATGACATGATGGAAGCTGATGAGAAGAAACCCCGTGTTTTCGAGCCAATGAATTCCATTCTGTGATGTATTCAAAAAGTTCTTCGGTACTTTTGGAACACATTCTTCGTGATGTTCGTAAGGTTGCTAACAAACCCTTTTCATCATCAAAAAACTTGGCACTCTCCATTAGTGCATCTTCGACCATGTTTAACATTTCATGAGCTTGTTCAGTTGCAAAACTAACCTGATCTCTCGTACTGGTTTGTGATTTTGAACTTGGATTTGATATTATGTCACCCTTTCCGCTGTGTTGTTGCGGTGCAGCATCCACCAGGAGTTGTCGAGTACGATCCAAAGCTACACGAACAGAATCTGGCGCGGACAAAGAAGCAAGTGATTCACGAGCTTCTGTTGCCAATTCTATTCTTTCATCCAATGACTTGAGATAATCATGGAGATCGAGCAATTGCTCGTACAACGAAGACGTAGAAGTATCTTCTGAAGTCCAATTCATCGCGTTTAAATTGTTTAACAAGACTTCCAATTCCTCGTCGCTAACTCGATTCATTAAAGTTTCAGCATCTGAACAAAGTGAATTTTGTAAATCAGACATTCGTCGTTCAAATCCATCTAGTTCCTCGATCCAATGTTGAACTAGTTCTAAATGCTCTTCATTATCGTTTGAAAATGGCGAAGGGCCATCCTTTGAGTCAATACCGATTCCTCGTGGGACCATTGATGCTGGCAACACTTGCTTTTCTAACTCGCTTTCCAAGGATTCACGTTTTTGCTTGCACTTTCGATAAACTGTTTGAAGCTTGTGTACCCGGGCAAGGATAGTTGTTGGTACTCCACAATCTATCATAGAGAGGCGCGATGCAGGCCGTCCCAGGGCACTTGCAGCTACCGGAGCATTCACTACTGCAATAAGTGGCGATGCAATTTCCTTCAGCACCTTGAGTGGTACGGGATGATCGTTTATATAACAAGTGGATTTTAAGCGTTGTTGCGCTGTCTTTTCTGTATTGCTTGAGTCTTTTTTGTCGCTGTTCATTGACTTAGGAGTCGCCGAGATGATGCGTTTCAGTCTCAAGGGTATGCCATCATCTAGTTGTTCCAGTATATTGGTCGGGTCTAGGCCCATTCGACGCAAAGAATTTGATACATGAGTTGTATGGGCCTCGTCGTGTAATAAAAGTTTCATTTCGACACTGGCAGCGGAAAATAAATTTGTCTGGGGTTCTTTGCCATCGCCCTCACTGGTCCTCTCTTCGACGCTTGTGCTTTGACGGGCACGGCGAAGCAAAGAAATATTAGCCTTTCCTCCTGTCAATAAATCGGCAACTTTTGAAACTAGTAAACTCTTTCCGCTGCCTGTTTCTCCCGTGATACAGACAAGGTTGCCTTCCAAAACATTGGTCTTATTCATATTTGTGACATTTACTTCATCTTGCAATTTGTCTTTTGTTGTTTTGTCAAAATCAAGCATTATTACATTTTCTTGTCCTATGGAATCTCGTTGGCGACCATTCGTCATACCAGCGAAGTTTTCGCATCTTATATAACTGATCTGACTCTGCCTTTTTGGCGCTATATCTTTAGACTCTATGAAGGGCTCAAGATATGTCGTCTGTTCTGAAAACAACTCCGACTGCCTAATATTTTGTCTGGATACTCTCGTCGTAACCAAAAATGCTAAAGCGGTTGGAAACGTACGGATTGTCTCAGTTGAATAGAATACTGTAATCAGTATGGCAGTGCTCCGAAACATAACCGCCAACGATTGAAATGTGCAACGGAAACGCTTCTGTTCCCTCCTCTTGATCTTCATTTTCATTCTCCCTTTCCATCGAATAAAAATAAATAGAGTGCTGCATCGGAGAAACATCAGAGCATCTGTTCAATTCAACGCTTCCGTACTCGTGTCTTCAGGATCCAAAGAAAGTAAGTAGGTAGGGTTAGGGTTTATCATAACACATACCGCGCGCACAAAGGAAAAGGATTTTCTGAATCGAGCACAAAAGCACTCCTAGCTAGGAATGAAAGACGTATGATTTTCAGAGAAAGAGACTCAGTTTCTCAAATGACCAACGCCGATGCATCATAAAAAGGCAATCGATCCAAAAGCTTAAAGCAGAAATTTTTGGAATTTAGTTTGATAGCTATTCAGCAATCACGGCAACGTCGTTGTACGAAGGACTACGATTGATATCATGTCGACTTTACCGCCCCCACCTGTTTCGTCTCCACAGTCGAAGAAGAGAATGACATCGGTATCCTCTGCTATATCGTCTACTTCGTACCACGGAAGTTCTTCTTCGCTCCCACCACCTCCCAATGTAATGCCTTCAAAACATCACCATAGTATCCAAAACGGTGCAAATGGGTCCAGCAGTAATGGTTTTGGTACCAGTAGTGTCAGCAACTACGCCCAAAATCTGGCGCGTAGCATGACGATCGATGAAATGAGAGACCTTCATCGCAGGGCGATGAGTGAGGCGGAAGCCAAACAAACAGAACTCCGATTGGTTTTGGCATCTCGATATAGAGAACTGGTCGGGAGTAGTGACGAAGTTACCAAAATGAGAGAGCGTGCCCAAGAACTTGACGACTTGGTCAACGCTCTGCCAACTCTCATGGGCAAGCTTTTGCACAAATCAGAAAATCGAGCAGACGAGGAAAGCACAGGCGAAGCATTGGTGAACGTTGGAAAAGACGATGGTCCCGAATGCATAGAAACAAATGAAACTGCCGTTCTAATGTTCCGTCAGAAACTTTCTCACTTACCCCGTTTGGTACACCGAGCTTTGGACAGAAACAATGTATACGAGGCGACCGAATCTCTCATGCAACTCTTCCAATTGATCGCGGACCAAACCGACGAGTATCCTTTGGCGTCGACCCTATCGGAAACATCAAATCTTTCTACTACAACATCGCTGCAGCATGATGCTTTGGCGCAATCTCAGATGAGGATGACGTTTCTGCACGTTCAAACCTTGCCGGTAAAGATAACACGAATCGCTGACGGAATCTTGAATTCGGCCGCGTCTTTTGGCAGTTGCTATGTAGTAGGCGAAGGCGAAGAGTCTTCTCTGAATCCTAAGTATGGCGCTCACCGATCAGCAGCAGCAATATCTGCACTCGATATGCTAAAAATACAAGTCAATCAGGAATCGCATCATAATTCTTCGGCACGACCCATTGAACTACTTGATATGTATTTTGATGCGAAGGCGCGGCTATTACAATCGTTATTAGATCAACTCAGTATTACAGGAGGTATGAACGCAACAAAGGCAAAGAAAGATGACTCTACTCGCGATCCAGAAAGTAATACTGTAAACGCAGAAGAAATCCTTTCGAAGATTGTTCTGATTCTGCAATACGACATCATCTTGCATCCGTACCAAATATTTGTTCTCCGGAAATTTCCAATCGAATCTGAAAGGACGAAAAGCAGCGATAATATGATGAATTCCTTGCCTATGTTTCCAGCGGCAATTGTACAGACCAAAGCTTCTAATTTCTTGTCTGCTCATTTGCCACTCATTCGTACCAAGGTCAAGAATGTTTTAGTAGAAATTGCTGGAACTACGGCATCAGCGCTTGGTAAAATACGCCAATCATTATATGACAAAACTGATGGAGTCGAATGCACAGAACGACTGAATGATACTGACGGAATTTGTACTTGGGACGAGGCTGTCAGCGGTGTCGTCGATGTTCCAAGTGTACTCGTTGGAATTGGAGGCGTTAGTAGTGGCAGCTCATCTACGGAATCCTCTTCGAAGAATGTAACTTCAAGATTGGAAGAAAGGGGTCAACGGTTTTCATTATGGTCTGTCTTGTTTTCCAACACCTTTTCCTCTCTCGTTCACTCTCTCTTGACGAGTTCCTTTCAATCGGTTCATACCAAATTAGTGTCAACACTACGACTCTCTTTGATAAATGCCCCACCGCTACAATCTATTCTTCCTCACGAGGCATACCGGAACGCACTCCACGTTGCTTCGCAACTGGATTCAGCTCTTTTGAAGGTCAGTGACGATGCTCACGAGTTGTTGGTGCATGCGGAGGAGCGAGTAGAGAGTGAGCGGCGTTTAAGGGAGTCACTATATGTTCAGGCATGCGAGATCATGGGACGATTAATATGTGAACTTCGTCGGATGCTTCTGACAACGAATACTTCTGATAATAATGACGGTGTCAAGAATTTAATCGTAGGTAGGCTTTGTCACCTACTAAAGTTTCGTTTGACAGCACTGTCTACGTTGTTGGACCCCAAATCGTCACCTGCAGTTGGTAGCATGATATCCATCATGGAGTTATCGTCAGCTTTTGAATTAGCCGACGATAATGATAATGGTCTTATAACATTCCAAGAAGCCATGGAAGCAGTCGACAGCGCCTTTTCTGGAACGACTTTCCATGGAGCCGAAATGGTCCGCGAAACATTGCTGTTACCAGCATTGGAGAGAGATAAGGATACGTCCCCGACAAGCACCGACGTCGATGATTCTGGGGCAGTGATTACACCTCAGGATGTCACACTCGATGAACTAACGCTTCTACTTGCTAGAGGCCTCAGACATGACAAGACTGGAAAGCACAGTGCTTTGGGTGCCATTCAAAACTCGTTGGATCGAATGATAACGAGCAGCTTTGAGAATTGGGCCAGGGAAATTCTCCAAATGAACTCAAAATCACTATCGGAGGGAATTCAACATTTCATCAAAGTTGCATGCGCTGTGTCCGAAGAAGAATACCGAAGATTATATGCTCCAATTGAGCTATCATCAGCATCAATGTCAAGCGGTGTGGTCAACAATGTGTCGCCTCACATTACCAGCTACTTAACAAACATGTCCTTTGCCTTGAATCGTTCTATTTGCCCATCGGATTCACTTCTTCCTGTACCATATGAGGAGTATGCTGTATCCATGGGAGTAGATGGGACTAAAATCCCACGCATGATTGACGTGATTCGTTGTGCTTTGTTGAAGCAAGGACTTGAAGCAATCGTGATTGCGCTTGACGCGAACGTTAAACCGTCAATTGAAGGTACCACCGCACCTCTACTTAAAGAAAGCGGACCGTCAGGGATTGCTCAATTAAAGAACGATCTTTCCTTTCTGCAGATATGCTTCTGCGAGCGTGACACTAAAGGTTTTTGCGCCAAAGAGTCAACTGAGTCTTTAAAACAAGATCTCCAAAATATTATCAGAAAAGTTGACGTCTTGTTCCGTCGTGTTTGTGACGAAACTATGGTCGGGCAAATCAAACAAAAGCATGAACATCTATTTGAAGCCTGCGACTTGTTCATATCCTCCTTATTTGGAGAGGATAAAACATCATCGCCTACTGTACCACCTACCGGGTTCGGAGATACGTCAGCCGAGATATTGACGCAAACCGGCAGTAAGACGCCCCTCTTTTACCCACCTCTGGCATCATCTTGTCGATTTCCGTTATTACCTATCCAAGCTGATCGCACGCTTAGCGGTGTGCAAGCTCGTGGAAAGTACAAGGAGAAAGATGAAGGTGTGAGTCGATCCGAGATGGTAGGAAGCGGAGTGCGCGCTGGATTTGGTTTCTTAAGTTCTATGCTAAAATCGGGGTAAGCAACTTTTGAGCAAAATGAATTTCTATACAAACAATGAAACTAGAATCTTTTAAAAATTAATTAACGAATACAACATGTTACATCAATTGCGAACGATCTCGGCGATAAATGCCTATATCGTCAATTCCCAAAACCAATGAAGGGGAATTTAAATCTGCCGATTTTGGATTGGATGATAAAGCTGGTTTCGGGGCAGATGTCTTACCCACCTGTGGAACTATTTCCGTGATGAGCACGCGTCGACCGTCTTTGACGAAAAAGTTGTCCCAAAATTCAAGCAAATCTTCCTTCGTAAGATCTAAGAGTGCTGCTACCTCTCTTTGTGGACGGTCAAATTGTAGCCTTCCACTGGAGATCTCCGCCCAATTTCGTGTTGTTTCAGTTGCAAGATCCTTATCAGGTTCGAGCTTCCGATCAACTAGAGATTTGACGTAAACGGCAAAGTCGCCTTTCCCAAGGTTTTCGAGAAATTTTGGACGTACGTTGTCAAGATATTTCATGATTTCACTAGTCAATTTCTCGTTCGTTGCTGTGCTCGATTGAGCTATGAATCCTAAAGACTTTGTCTTCCCTACTGCGCGGGCCCCAGAAGAAACAATATAACCAAGCTGCTGCTTGGTTCTCAGTTCTTCGTAGAATGGTTCTCCAATAATCGCGCCGATCAGTTCTATCAGTACGTGTTCCTTTGGCTCATTGGATAGGCCCTGAATTGAAACATACGACGCCGCATTACTATTCTCTGCATTTGGTTCTACGTTTAGAATTATTTGTATTAAGAAAGACGTTGTCAATAATGATTGAGAAGAGCTTTCGGTATCCAGAGAGTGTCATTGATGTGCGACCAATTCCCCTTTCCGTTCCTAGACATGAATTTCAACGATAAAGTTTAACAATTCTCAATGGACTTACCAGAAATGACCAATCGGGTCCCTCTTGAGTCAATTGAACTTCTGGGTAAAGGTATGGGTGCTAATTCGGGGGGATACTCTTCAGGAGATATTGGCTTGAATCCAAGAGTCTTGTCAACGGTAGAGACCAACCTCAAAGCCTGTTCTTCATCAAGATTACCTTGCACTAAGGCGATTCCTTTCCCAGAAGACCAAACGGACGAGACGTAGGATACAAGATCACTCAGTTTTGCATCTTGGGTAGCAGCTAACAACTCCCGGTTGTCATATTCAAACGCAGGCGGTTTCAGTAGGAGTGAAGTGTAGGAGGAGCAGTGTGCATACGGCTGTTGTTCAAGTGCATCCAACAACAAGTTCAAACGTTAGAATTTAACTACGATAATAATAGAGCATCAAAAATGCGCTACAAAAGAATCGCAAAGGGATATACCATCTTGTATTTGCGGCTATAACACGTAGCAACTTGAACGTACCTGTTTTACATCAAAACCCTAAAATTTATAACGTTGGTGGAGCCATGACAAATGTAGGACAAAGAAAGGGTGAGTTTAATCAAGACCTTCGCTAAACCTCCAAAAGGAACCGCAACCGTCCGATAACCTTTCTTCGAAAATACTAACCTCAAGACCTCTGATAAGAATGTCCTTGTAACGGTCAAACTCCGCTTCATCCTTCGGCAAAATGTTCTTCAAATCAGCAGATATCTGATTCGAGACATAATTTGCGAAATCTTCTAGCTTATCGTTGTAGCCACCAAAGGTCAAACGGACTCCACGCGGGATTACTCGAATGTCCTGTAAAAAATGTTGAGGCGAAGAAAAGCGTGAGTATAATATGTGGTAGTATCTGGTAATCTTGGATTTTGTTCGCACTTACATACGTGAGTCCAGCAAGTCCGGCATCGTAAGCATATTCAGCAAGTTTATCTGCCACGCAAAATTCGTACATATTTGAGAGAGATGCAGCTTTTGCTGACGAATAAACCTCCTTCGTCAGAAGTTCAAAGATGACAAAAGCCTTAGGCTGCCCGTAAACATCATCCGGCTTGTAATATACTGTCCATCTTCCATTTGATCCATCGTCGCGAATAACTTTTGGTGGAGGAATTGCAGCCATCCGCTCTTCAAACGTGCGTGAGCTTCTCTTAGGTTTGGTAGGAAACTTTAGTTTCAATCCATCCTCGGATGGAATAAATACGTTTGGCCTGGGAAATGCCAGACCGATTTCGCTGGGACTGATAGGACTTTTCCAGCGTTGAAGAGTCGAGTCTGGCACTGCTTCAACACTATAATCAGTTCCATACCAGAATTCTTTTTGGTTTGTTTGCCCTTTGTATGATTTTGATAGGATTGTGTACATCGCGTTGTCAACCGTCAGGTTATCGGTAAAGTCTGACACAAGTTTTGTGGTGTAGTCGAATTGTCCCTTCGAATCAAACGATGTCCTGGCAGCATTTGACGCAAGAAGAACTGAAGAGTCGTCTTCACAAAGAGCAAGGCGACGAGGACCAGCGACGCATAATGATGGAGGATAATCTTGAAGTGAAGTCGATAATGACTGTAAGTAGTTGCTGACACCACCCTTCGATGAGAATCTCCAGCCAAGTTCTTCTAATTGTAAGACTTCATTATAAATATATTTTGGAACAGTTGCATCTCGAAGCATGTTGACCATTGAGAAAATCGATTCCACAACCTGGTTGACATTTTCGAATCCCGATCTTGTCAATGATACTGTTATTTCAAAGCTTTCGAAGTCTGAAAGATCCGATTCTCCACCAGCTGATAAACTATTTACCCATCCTTTGCGTTTCAGATACGACAGTAGCGATCCTGGACCTTCATGGCCCATGATATGACCCACATACGCGGCTTGTTTTGTTAACAGAGCATCCATTCTATCTTTTTCGTTTTTATATATTATCGGCCAAGAAATAGTCACCTGTCGCAAGTCTTGAACAGGCACAATTTTTACGATATTCCCAAAAGAAGGAATGGCGCTATTTTGTGGATCATACGGTGGAATAACACCCTTCCATGCCTGTTCAGGCGCTCCCGCATTGCGATTTGGAATGTTTGAGAACGCTACTTCTGCCATGCTTTTCAGCTTTTCAAGAGACTGAGGTCCAACAACTGCCAGTGTCATTTGATCAGCACTGTAATACTTCTGATAAAAGTCAATCAGAGATTGACGCAAGTCGATTCCTTTCGCTTTTGTGTCGTCGAGCAACGTCTTTTTGTTGCCGGTAAAAAATTTCGAATGTGGATGATCTTTGTTTTGACGTTCCTTGTTGATTTGGTACACACGAAAGCTATCAGTTTGCAAGTTCTTCGAATTCTCGCTTTCGATTGCATTCAACTCTCTCCCAGTAGCACCCTCAGTAAAGAGAGGCGAAGTAAAGAAGGAACCGAAACGTTTTAGTCCCTCGTTGAGTTTTTCGTCTGCTTCAGCTTGAAGTGTAAAATAGTAGCACGTATTTTCAGATGCAGTGTACGCATTGGACGACCCACCGTTGGCCGATAAAAATTCCTCGAACGAATTTTCGTCGGGATATTCTTTGGTCCCCAGAAATAACATATCTAAATTATAATTTAGGGTAAAAGACGAAAGCACCATGTTAGTGGAATACATGTTACTTCAAAGGGAAGGTACAAAATCAAATGAGTATATGTACTTACGTTCGTTAAAGTGAGCAAGTCCCGGAATGTCTTTCGGGTCAGAACAAGCACCCACATGGACGTCCATTGCAGCCCCCGCCTCGTTCGAGGATGGGTCGGAACATAACACTGCCCTCAATCCATTCCCAAGAACTACTACTTCGTATTCCCGATCGTCGGAAGGAGGGATAACAACCTTGATCCCGGACCAGTCAGGGATGGGAGCGCCCGTTGAACCGGTATCTACGCCTTGAGTGGCCACGGCAGCATTTACTGGTGACATCGGCGGAAGAAAGGTACCACCAACCGAAGCTGCTAGCATAGCACGTAGCAATTGTCGTCTTGTCGAACTATTTTCGAAACCTGCATGGCTTCTGTCGAGGCCAATAATAGTCTTTCCCTCATCTCCTTGGTTCTCATTGTCGAGCTCGACGTCTTTGCTATTCGCGTTTAACCGCGGTTGAATACCGTTCTTCGTGATACTGTTGCAATATCTGAGCGGATTTTGAGGGAGAAAGGCCTCGACGAGAAAACTGTTGCTGTTTGTTCCGAACGACAAGATCAGGATGGTCAATATTGGCATCAGCATGACAATCGAACATTTGCTGCTGTTATGATTGGTCATAGCTGCAGGTCTTGTTTCTATTTTGCCAATATTTTGATTTTTGCAGAGAAAAGATACAAGATGATTCCCTATGTGGGGTATGAGTCGGTAAATTCTTCCTACAAATGGATTATATTTTTTCGAATGCCAAATCCGGCCCTTTTTCCGATGAGGCGATGACGTCTTGGAAACAACTCATGATCTTTTTTCTCCACTTTTTGACCAAGTGGGCTTCATTTTGGGGGCAGAGAAAAATTCTCAGCCATCCCCGGGGAGTGTGCAGCTCCAAAGGGGACAGATGCACTGAAGCCAAATCACCCTTCAGCGAGACCTGCACTCAAAGCA
>Ga0115013_10001890_pt1 | contig 11887 bp, 12 predicted proteins | sample SouAtlMetagenome_2_FD_88686 | JGI IMG/M metagenome (GOLD analysis project Ga0115013, IMG submission 88686) | Marine eukaryotic phytoplankton communities from Atlantic Ocean - South Atlantic ANT15 Metagenome | ecosystem: Environmental > Aquatic > Marine > Oceanic | place: South Atlantic Ocean...
ATAGTTAAAGTTTCTACCATACTAGCCTCGTCTTTTCCTTTTACATCCATAAGTATTTTATTCATGGATTGTGCAATACTGTTTTTGTTTTCGGTTTGGAGTTTATACCCAAAACTCTTTAAAAAAAAACTAAGTGTCTCCAGTTTTTCTGGATTAGGAATATCGTGTATTCTATAAACAAAGGGGAGTGATTTTTTACCAATAAATTCAGCTACTTTTCGATTTGCTAGTAACATGAATTCTTCTATCAATTTATGAGCATCTTTACTTTCTTTTATAAATAAAGAAACGGGGTTTTTATCCTCATCCAGTTTAAATTTTGTTTCTAATTTATGAAATGAAATAGCTCCCTTGCTTTTTCTCTCATCTCTAAATATTTTGGCTATACTATTGAGTGTTAATAGTTCTGAAGAATAATCACCTTCTTTTGTTTCTAGACGTTCTTGAGCTTCTTCATAGGTAAATCTTCTATCCGATAATATAACAGTTTTTCCAAACCAATCATTTTTAATTTCACCTTCGCTACTTATTTCGAAAATAGCTGAAAAACATAATTTTTCTTCATTAGGTCTAAGAGAACACAGATTGTTTGATAATACTTCTGGAAGCATAGGAATAACCCTATCTACAAGATAAATGGAAGTTGCTCTTTCCTGAGCTTCTTTATCAATACTATCATTTTCTAAAACATAATGACTGACATCGGCTATATGAATACCAATTTCATAATTTCCATTATTTAATTGTTGAATGGATAAGGCATCATCAAAATCTTTTGCATCAAAAGGGTCAATAGTGAAAGTAGTAATAGTTCTAAAATCTCTTCTTTTCTCTATTTCTTCTTTTGTAATAGTTTGAGGAATATTTTTAGCCTTTTCTTCTATACTTTTTTCAAAGGTTTTATCAATATTATGTTCTGCCAGTATAGAATAAATTTCGGCATGGTGTTCTCCTGGATAACCTAGTACTTCTTTTATTGTTCCACTAGGATTATTTTGTTTATCTCCCCAATCATTTACATTACAGACTACTAATTGACCATTTTTAAGATCATGTGTTTTAATTTCTTTTGAGTTTATAAAAATGTCAAAATGTATTTTAGGATTTGTTATACTGACAAATGCAAAGTTTTTAGATATTTCTAATTTTCCTACAAACTGATTGGTATTTCGTTCTACAACATTTATTATTTCACCTTCTAATCGTTGTGATTTATAAGAAGAAAATACAGATACCTCTACATTATCGCCACTTACTAAATTTGGCAGGTATTTTCCATGAATAAAAATATCATCGTTTATGTTTTCAACTGTTACGTATGCATTTCCTGAGGATGTAATATCAATAATACCTTCTACTATAGAGGATTGGGATTTTAGCTTATATTTTCCTCTACTAACAGAAATTATTTTTTCATTTTCTTCAAGCTCGTTAAGCACTACTTGTACCAATAATTTAGAAGATTCATCTCCGAGTCCTATTTGTTTAGAAAGTTGTTTGTAGTTGAATGATTTTTTAGGATGTTTTCTAAGAATGTTTAAGGTTTGCGACTGTAAGATCTGTTTAGTTATTTTCCTTCTTTTCTTTTTCTTTGGCATTTCACTAAAGTATGAATTTAATGTACTTAATTTGTCTTACATGAAAAGAGCTTTCAAATATTTATTGTTAATAGCCATAATTTCATCTTGTAGAAGTCAGTATGATTGTACCTCTGTTGGTTGTATACCAGATAATAAGAAAAATAAAAAAGAAAGTTTTTTTACAAAAACTCAACTAAAGAAAAAAAACAAGAAACCCAAGCAAGGATTATTCAAAAAAGGAATTTTATAAAAACAAAAAACTATGGAAAAAGGGAAAAGCATCGGAATTTTATTTATTCTTTTAGGACTATTATTTTTAGCTAATAATCTAAATTTAATTCAAGTATTATTATCAGAACTAATATGAGTGTATTGGCCAATTATTTTTATTTAGATTGGTGTAGATAAACTACTTAGAAAGAGTAAAACAAAAGACTAAAAAGAGAGATAAAAGCAAAAAAGCATCTACTTTCGTAGATGCTTTGTCTTTTGCTCCCCCTCTTGGACTCGAACCAAGGACCCTCTGATTAACAGTCAGATGCTCTAACCAACTGAGCTAAGGAGGAAAAAATCAGTGTGCAATATTAGTACAATGCTAATAATTATGCAATACCTTTGCAAAAATAAAATTTTTTAAAAGTTATGAGTTTATTAGTTGTAGGAACAGTTGCTTTTGATGCCATCGAAACACCATTTGGTAAAACAGATAAAATTATAGGAGGTGCAGCCACCTATATAGGGTTGTCTGCTTCAAAATTTCACGATGATATTAATTTAGTTTCAGTAGTTGGTAGTGACTTCCCTCAGTCTGCTATAGATATGTTACACAATCATAAAGTTGATATAAAAGGGCTTCAAATTAAGAAAGATGAAAAAACATTTTTTTGGTCTGGAAGGTATCATAATGATATGAATACTAGAGATACAATGGATACACAACTTAATGTATTAGAAACATTTAATCCTGTTGTTCCTGCCGAATACCAAAACTGTGAGCTTTTAATGTTAGGAAACCTAATGCCTAGCATTCAGCAAAAAGTATTAGATCAACTTGAGGAAAGACCAAAACTTATAGTTTTAGATACTATGAACTTTTGGATGGATAATTTTCTTGATGACCTTATGGTTGCACTTAAAAACGTTGATGTACTTACTATAAATGATGAAGAGGCACGTCAATTATCAGGAGAGTATTCATTAGTCAAAGCAGCAAAAAAGATATTATCATTTGGACCAAAGTTTCTCATTATTAAAAAGGGTGAACACGGCGCACTTTTATTTAATTCAGAAGAAGTTTTCTTTGCTCCAGCCTTACCACTAGAGAATGTGTTTGACCCAACAGGAGCAGGTGATACCTTCGCGGGTGGCTTTGTAGGGCACCTTTGCACTACTAAAGATTATTCCTTTGAGAATATGAAAAGAGCGGTAATAATAGGTTCTGCAATGGCATCTTTTTGTGTAGAAAAGTTTGGAACAGAACGAATGGACGGCCTTTCTAAGGATGAGGTTAATCACCGAATTTCGGAGTTTGTGGACTTAGTACAGTTTGATATACAACTCGTTTAAGGCTTATTCGAAGACAATTAGCACTGCATTTTTTTCAACACTATTATTTTTTTTAGCATGTACTTCTTGTATTACACCATCTCTGTTAGATTTGATGATATTTTCCATTTTCATAGCTTCTAGCACGATGAGGCCATCACCCTCACTGATAGAATCACCAGCTTTTACTAAGATGTCTAAAACTTGACCAGGCATCGGAGCCTTTACTTCATTATCTTTTTTATTAGTAGTAGCATCTAAACCCATCTGATTTAGTAAATCATCGTATTTATCTTTTAGCACAACATCATAATACCTATTATTAATAAGTAGGCTGACCTCTTTTTTAGAGGCATCTAAATTTACAATATCAGCGATGTAGGATTTGTTTTTGTAAATAATATGAAACTGACCGTCTTTTACCTCGATGCAATCCCAATTAATTTTATCTTCTAGAGAAAATTCAAGGTCTTTATTTATTACTGCTTTCACGCCACAAATTTAACAAAGAAATGTTGTTACTTTTACACCCTCACAAAATTATATTATGGAAACACTTATAGCAATTGCACTAGCACTCCTGGTAAGCACTAGCACAACGAAAGTAGAATATACAGAAAAAATAGAGGAAAAAGAAATATATAATGCCTCAAGAACGCGAACAAACGATCTTATTCACACAGACTTATCAGTTCGTTTTAATTGGGAAAAACAACACCTATTAGGAATAGCTGAACTGACTCTAAAACCCTATTTTCACTCTACAGACGAACTAATACTTGATGCTAAAGGTTTTGACATCCACTCTGTAAGTATGAACGGTGAGGAGTTACTATATGACTATGACAACCTTCTATTAGATATTCAGCTCGATAGGGCTTATGATAGAACTGAAGACTATACCGTTCTTATAAAATATACCGCAAAACCCAACGAACTTGCTATTGAAGGAAGTAATGCTATTACAGACGCTAAAGGTTTGTACTTTATTAACCCCTTAGGAGTAGAAAAAAATAAGCCCATGCAAATATGGACTCAAGGAGAAACGGAAGCCAGTTCGTGTTGGTTTCCAACAATAGACTCACCTAATGAAAGAACAACGCAAAACATAGACATTACTGTAAAGAAAAACTTCACAACACTATCAAACGGATTATTAGTAAAAAGCATTGAAAACGAGGACGGTACTAGAACAGATTATTGGGAGCAAAAACTAGGACATACACCCTACTTAGCAATGATGGCTGTTGGAGAATTTAATATAACCTATGATAAGTGGGAAGACAAAGATGTCACCTACTATTTAGAAGACGATTACCATAAAAACGCTAGAGCTATTTTTGGCAGAACACCAGAAATGATTGACTATTTTTCAGAATTGCTAGGGGTTGATTACCCTTGGGAAAAATACGCTCAAATCGTGGTCAGAGACTTTGTTTCAGGAGCAATGGAAAATACAACAGCAGTTATTCACGGCGAATTTGTTCAGATGACTGATAGAGAGCTTGTGGATAGACACGAAGACGATATTATTGCACATGAACTTTTTCATCACTGGTTTGGAGACTTGGTTACCTGTGAATCATGGGCTAATCTTCCTTTGAACGAATCTTTTGCAACATATGGCGAGTATATTTGGAGAGAAAAGTGGCTCGGCAGACTAGGAGCAGACATGCATTTAGAAAACGATCTTCAGAATTATTTGAACGAATCAAGGGTCGAGCAAAAAGACATGATTCGCTTTAACTATGAAGACAAAGAAGACATGTTTGATAGTCACTCCTATGCCAAAGGCGGAAGAATACTACACATGCTACGCTACCATCTTGGTGATGAAGCCTTTTATAGTGGGTTGCAAAAATATCTTAAAGACAACGCTTTTAATACAGTAGAAATTCACCAGTTGAGACTGGCCATGGAAGAGGTTTCAGGCGAAGACTTAAACTGGTTTTTTAATCAGTGGTTTTTAGCCTCTGGACACCCAATTTTAGTGGTTGACTACAAATACAATGAAACAAAGAAACAACAAACAGTAATTATTGAGCAGATTCAAGACCAGGGCAGGACACCCGTATACAAACTACCATTTAATATAGATGTTTATGAAGAAGGTCAAATAAAAAGATATGCCGTAACTATGACGGATTCAAAGCACGAATTTATTTTTGATGTGAATAGCAAACCGATAAATGTTATTGTTGATTCAGAACATGTTTTACTAGCTGAAATATTTGAACAAAAACCTGACGATTGGTGGATTGAACAAATGCACGCCCCTTTATATATGGATATGGTGTTTGCTCTTCGAAATATTAGTGAAAAAAGCAAGGAGAACGCCATATTACACGCTTTAAATAACAACAATTGGCCCATTCAACTTGCAGGAATAGAAGAGGCAGAATCCTTCAAAAATAAAGAAGACCTTTCAGGTATAATAGAGCAACAAGCCAAATACAATATGAACACAGAGGTAAGATCTCAGGCGATACTCTTTTTATCAGAACTTGAAAATAATTCAGAATATGAGAATCTTTTTGAGGCGGCAATTAATGAAAAATCACTTTATGTTGCAGGAGCGGGCTTAGAAGGATTGTCTGTTTTAAATTCAGAAAAAGCACTAGAGCAAGCTACAGGCCTGGAAAAAGACTTGCCAAGGGTTGTTTCGAGGCTGTATTCCGAACATGGCGGACTTGATAAAATGGACTACCTTAAAAACCAATTATTAGGCTCTAGTGGGTATAAGCAGTACTACGCCTCTATGTATTACTCATCCTTTTTGAAGAGACAAGACCTAAACGTTTTACTAGACGGTGTTCTTGACCTAGAAAAAGCTTTAGAAAACGCTCAATCGTGGATGAAAAGAGTAAAAACATACTTATACAACGACCTCAAAAAAACCATTGACACAAAGCTTAGAACAGAAAAAGATAAAGAGCTTAAAGAGAAAGCTCAAACAACAATAAACAGGCTTAAAATTGCAAAAACAATGGGCTTACAATAGTGAGGGGTTTTGGTTTTGAGAATTCTCATAACCAATATCAATTTCGTGGTATTTTTCAGCCTCAGCAGCAGCAACAGCTAGCTTATCACAACGTTCGTTCTCCACATTATTATTATGGCCTTTTACCCAGATAAACTTAACATTGTGTTTTTTATATATTTTTAAGAACCGCTTCCAGAGATCGGCATTCTTTTTTTTATCAAAAAATTTCTTTTCCCAAGCAAACACCCACCGCTTTTCAACCGCATCAACCACATATTTGGAGTCTGAAAAAACAAGTACATCCAAAGGCATAGCTTTTAGCATTTCTAGAGCGACAATAACACTTAATAACTCCATTCTGTTATTGGTGGTTTTTCTAAAGCCCTTAGCCGCCTCTTTTCGGTGTCCTTCATCGGAAAGAAGAACAATGCCGTAGCCACCAGGACCAGGATTTCCTTTAGAAGAACCATCGGTATAGATTTTAATGCTCATTAATTAAACAACACTTTAATATTACTGCTAAATAATTTGATAGCAATAGCTAAAAGCACGATGCCAAAAACCTTTCTAAGGATAGCAATTCCGCCTGCACCCAATAGTCGTTCAATTTTACCAGTAAGCCTCAAAATAACAAAAACTACTACAATATTTAAGAAAACAGCAACAGCTATATTTAGCGCTTCAAACTCTGCTCGAAGCGAAAGTATAGTAGTCATTGAGCCTGCCCCAGCAATAACGGGAAAAGCCAAAGGTACAATGGAGGCTGTTTTCGAAGTAGAACCATCATCCTTAAAGAGGTTAATGTTTAACACCATTTCCAAAGCCATAATAAATATAATTATGGAGCCGGCAACAGCGAAGGAATTAACATCAATACCAATAAAGCCTATCAAACGCTCACCCAAGAACAAAAAACCCAGCATAATAAGTAAAGAAACCCCGCTTGCTCTAAAAGCAGAGATTTCACCCGCTTTTCGTTTTATATCTAAAATAATAGGAATAGAGCCAAGTATATCGATTACAGCAAAAAGAACCATAAAGGCAGTAGCGACTTCATTAAGTATCAAATTCATTGCGAATAGTTTTTTCGATTATTATAGGAAAATAAGCGTGTTCTAAAGCCTGTATTTTAGCCGTTAAGCTGTTTATAGTTTCATCCGCCCCAATAATAGTTGACTTTTGAAAAAGGATTTCACCTTCATCGTATTCATTAGAAACACGATGAATACTAATCCCACTTTCCTTTTCATTACTATCTAATACAGCCTTGTGTACATGCTTGCCAAACATACCTTTACCGCCAAACTTTGGCAATAGAGAAGGATGAATATTAATAATTTTATTTTTGAATGAATCAACCAAATCAGCCGGGATTTGTCGCAAAAAACCAGATAAAACAATAAAATCTATGTTCAAAGACCTTAAATAAGCCTTAATTTCACCACTCTTTTTAAACGCTTCATTGTTAAAAACAACAGTGTTAACCCCTAATTTTTGAGCATTTTCAAGCCCTTGGGCGCCTATTTTGTTACTCAAGACTAACGGCACTTCAATAGTATCATTTCCCCTGAAGTACTTGATAATATTCAAAGCGTTTGACCCTTTGCCCGAGATAAATATTGCTAGTCTAACCTTTCCCATTTTTAGAAGGTCAAAAATAAAACTATTTTAGAACCAATTATTTTAAATAAACAATAAATACAAACGTCTTCTCTTGTTTTATATTTAAAAAGTATATTTATTTGCAACTTGTTTAATAAAAACTTTCATTTCATGTCTGATACTGCAACAAAAGTAAAAGCAATTATAGTAGATAAATTAGGTGTTGACGAAGCAGAGGTTTCGCCAGAAGCAAGCTTCACTAACGACTTAGGTGCTGATTCTTTAGACACTGTTGAATTAATAATGGAATTCGAAAAAGAATTCGACATTCAAATTCCAGACGATCAAGCAGAGGCAATTGTCACTGTTGGAGACGCCATCTCGTTTATTGAGAAGGCTTAATAAAACTCTTTTCTCATGTCAAGGCGAGTCGTAGTTACAGGATTAGGGGCTCTCACGCCGATAGGTAATAATGTTTCAGATTATTGGACCAATTTGCTTAAAGGCGTTAGTGGAGCCGGACCAATTACACGATTTGACGCAACCCATTTTAAAACTCGTTTTGCGTGCGAAGTGAAAAACTTCGTGCCAACAGAATTTTTAGATAGAAAGGAGGCGCGCAAATTGGATATGTATGCTATATATGCAATGGTAGCTGTATCTGAGGCCATGGAAGACGCGTCTTTCGACTTAGAAAACATGAACCCAGACAGGGCGGGTGTTATATGGGGCTCTGGAATTGGGGGGCTAGATACCTTCTTGAAGGAGTGTGGAGATTTTGCTAAAGGCTCAGGCGTTCCAAGATTTAACCCGTTTTTTATTCCAAAAATGATAGCCGACATTGCAGCCGGCCACATTTCTATTAAGTACGGTTTTAGAGGACCAAACTACGCTACGGTGTCAGCTTGTGCGTCTTCTACTCATGCCTTAATAGACGCTTTCAACTACATAAAGTGGGGAAAAGCAGATGTGTTTATTTCAGGAGGCTCTGAGGCATCAATTAACGAGGCAGGCGTAGGTGGATTTAATGCCATGCACGCACTTTCAACACGAAACGATTCACCAGAAACAGCTTCTCGTCCTTTTGATAAAGAGAGAGATGGTTTTGTTTTGGGGGAAGGAGCAGGAGCAATAATTCTAGAGGAGTACGAGCACGCCAAGGCGAGAGGCGCTAAAATCTATGCAGAAGTCGTAGGTGGAGCAATGACCGCAGACGCTCACCATATTACTGCCCCACACCCCGAGGGGATAGGGGCCATGAATGTGATGCGATTAGCCATAGAGGATGCGGGGATGCAACCACAAGAGGTAGATTACATAAACGTTCACGGAACATCAACACCACTTGGAGACGTCGCTGAAGTAAAAGCCATAAACAGGGTCTTTGGTGAGTACGCTAAAAATCTAAACATTAGTTCAACGAAATCAATGACTGGACACCTTTTAGGTGCTGCAGGCGCTGTTGAAACAATAGCTTCAATTTTAGCTGTAAAAAACAATATTGTTCCCCCAACAATTAACCACTCAACAAAAGATCCAGATATTGACCCATCTATAAACCTCACCCTCAATAAAGCAGAGGAAAGAGAGATAAATGTGGCGATTTCAAATACATTTGGCTTTGGTGGTCACAACGCCTGTGTAATGGTTAAAAAAGTTTGATGAAGCTTCTTGACTACATCAAAAAATATCAAAAACCCAAAACTACACATGAAAAGAAATTATATAATGTCATCGGATACTATCCGAATGATATTAATCTCTTTAATGAAGCCCTTACACATAGGTCTATAAAGAAACGCCAAAAACACAACGAGCGCTTAGAGTTTCTTGGAGACGCTATTTTTGGGTCGGTAATAGCAGAAATGCTTTATGCCGCCTTTCCCGAACAAGACGAAGGCTTTTTAACACAAACACGATCTAAAATAGTCAGCAGAAAAACACTAAATAAGTTAGCTCTTGACATAAAGCTAAACAAATTACTAAAACACCAAGTAAGTTCTAACCGCTTTATTTATGGTAATGCACTTGAAGCTCTAATAGGAGCAATTTTTTTGGACAAAGGCTACGACTTCACCGCTAAATTTATTGAAGAAAGGCTAATAAAGCCGTTCATTAGCTTGCATGAATTAGTTAAGAAAGTAGTCAGCTACAAAGGCAAAATACTAGAGTGGGGGCATGCAAACAAAAAACAAATTGATTTCAAGTTAGTCGGGTCTTACGGTAAAGACCATGAAAAAACCTATGAAGTAATGGTTTTAGTTGAAAACGAAAACAAAGGACAAGCTATAGGAACATCTATCAAACGAGCAGAGGAGATGGCTTCAACAAAAGCATACAAAGATTTAAGGTGTTCATAAAATCAAATCCAAGATAAAGGGTTATTTTAGCAGCAATTATGGGAAAACAATTGTTAAAGATAGAGTTTGATGTAAGTTTTTCTTTGCTAGGAATTAGTTGTCACCTTAAGGATTATCGCTTTGCATGGACGCTTAACAACACCTTAAGAACAAACTTTTTTAAAACCACACCTTATGTTTTCCATGATTCAAACGCTGAGTTTTCTAGATATCAACATCAGTCAGACTCAGAAGAAATAATAATGTTTTCAAATAAATCGCAAGACGGCTTTTTGGTGCCTAAGAAAAAGCAGGTCGACTATTGGTTATTATTACAAAAAGATATGGATGAGCTTGACGTACAAAGGTATGTACGTTTAATCCGTCAATCTGATTTTGTATTAGCCGTATTTGAGGAGAACGACAAAAAAACAAAAGAACAATTTGTATTTTAAAACATGACAAACAACAACACCAAAATTGTAGCAACAATGGGTCCGGCTTGCTTAAACAAAGACACCTTAACAGACATGATTAAGGCTGGAGTGAACGTGTGTAGACTAAACTTTTCTCACGCTGATCACAAAACGTATCTCGAAACCATTCGCTTAATTAAAGAAATTAATAAAGAGCTAAACGTACATACCGCTATTTTAGCAGACCTTCAAGGGCCCAAAATTAGAATTGGCAAAATAACAGAGGGGTCAACACTTAAAGAAGGCGCCGAGTTTGTGATTACTACAAAAGAATGTGAAGGAGACGGAAGTAAAGCATATATAAACTACCAACAATTTCCAAAGGACGTAAAAACAGGAGAAACAATACTAATAAACGACGGCAAACTACAAATAGAGGTTGTTCATACCAACAAGAAAGATACCGTTGTCACAAAAGTAATTCACGGAGGAGCGTTAAGTTCAAATAAAGGAGTTAATTTACCAAACACAGCAATTTCACAGCCTTGTCTTACCCCAAAAGACCTCAAAGATCTTGAGTTCATTTTAACTCAGCCCATCGAATGGATTGGCCTCTCTTTTGTGCGATCAGCTCAAGATATCCTTGAATTAAAACGATACATTGAGAAGGATAACCATAACGCAAGGGTAATTGCAAAAATTGAAAAACCACAAGCCATAAAGAACCTTAATAGTATTATCGATGTAACTGATGCTTTAATGATTGCCAGGGGTGATTTGGGGGTAGAAATACCCATGCAAAAAGTACCTGTGATTCAGAAAAAGATTGCAAAACAATGTTTAGAAAAAGCCAAACCAGTAATTGTTGCAACACAGATGTTGGAGAGTATGACGGAAAGTGTTACGCCAACACGAGCTGAGGTGAATGATGTTGCAAACTCTGTAATGGACGGAGCTGATGCGGTTATGCTTAGCGGTGAAACCTCAGTGGGGGCTTTCCCATTACAAGCTGTTGAAACTATGAGTAAGATAATCACGAACGTAGAGCAAGAGTTTTCATCTACACGCTCTTACGAATTAAAAGAAACACACGGAGAGAGATTCATTTCAGATGCCATATGCTACCACTCATGTAAACTAGCAGAGCAGGTGAGCGCTAAAGCAATAATCACCATGACACACTCAGGCTATAATGCGATTGAGATTTCAAGCCACCGACCACCGTGTAAGATTTACGCCTTCACGAACAACCACGCCATACTGAATACGCTAAGTTTGGTTTGGGGAGTAACAGGCTTTTATTACGATAACGAAACGGGAACTGACGAAACCGTTGCAGACACAAAACGTATACTAAAAGGCATTGGCTTGCTTAAAAAAGACGATTTAGTCTTAAACGTAGCTAGTATGCCTATTAAGGAA
>Ga0115013_10001898_pt1 | contig 11856 bp, 6 predicted proteins | sample SouAtlMetagenome_2_FD_88686 | JGI IMG/M metagenome (GOLD analysis project Ga0115013, IMG submission 88686) | Marine eukaryotic phytoplankton communities from Atlantic Ocean - South Atlantic ANT15 Metagenome | ecosystem: Environmental > Aquatic > Marine > Oceanic | place: South Atlantic Ocean...
CAAATTATTTTGATTCCCGTGAGTCATTTCCTTCAAAACCTTGGTTGAGACAACCTCTCAGCTCATACCTAGGCTTAGCTCGCTAGCTAGCATTACAGCAGCACCGGTAGAGCTAGTGAAGAAGAAGTCAATTGTATATAAATCATTCCGCATCTATGCAATTTATATTCATGCTGGCTATCACCAGTAGTATAAAGTAACAAGAATGAGATAACAAATCACCGAAAGTCCTACTATGAAATACAGTTCAGCTTGTAATATGTTTATTTTTAGTTTTCTATTTCGGCATTAATTTGATATTTTTGTTTACCATGTGAAACGGCATTAGTTATAAAGAATGCGTTTGACATATATGAATTCAGCAGAATCTAGCAGCTGTCAACAACGTTTCGGTGTATATATTGATTGATTTGAATACACATTCGGCAAACTATTTGTCTAGAAATTGTCTCACCAACTTCCATTTCGCAAGGCCTGTGATCGCATGGCACACATTACTTCATTTGCCGTTACCATTGGTTTGCCTGTCGTTGATACAGAGACTGGAGAACCTGCATCTGCACCACAAGATCCTTTGCTGACGAAAATATCGGTGCTGCCGGATAAAGTGGTGTCGGGAGTCTTCTCTTCGTCCATGGGATCGAGGTTGTTGTGCAAAGCACACTCTTCGCTGCGCTCGTATAGTTCCCATAAACGATGCGTAATTGTGCTCAGATCCTCATTATGATATGTGTTGATTCTGGTTGCGGCTTTCAGAATATGGGGGGCAACCTTGTTGTCGGGGCCGAACATGCCTTCCAGGGCGTTGATGATAGATGAAACCGCAACCAAGCTTGGTATTTGACCAACAAAATAGTACTCACACACGGCCAATTCGGTAAAAAAGGATGAAATGTCATAGAGGTCTTCAATGTCTGTAGGTGCCATGTCAATGTTCTGTGAACTAAAAAAGTAATCCAATAGAAGATTGCAAAAGGCAATTGACGTTGGTGGATGTAGCTTCCAATTCAACGATTCTAAAATGTGCTTTTCCATCAGTGCTACATCTTTCATATCAAACTCTCCTCTGCTTAGGTCGCTTAGGATGCCGAGCTCGCCGAGTTTGCAGGGATGCAAGAGTTTCACAGCTACGTGCAACGTTGTCGTGGCCGCCAGCTTGAACGTCGATCGATCGCATTTACAAATGGCCAAGAAACGATCGAGCATGGAAAGAGAAAGAACTACAACCTCTCGGTCAATGCGAAAGTAATCTACAACGCGGAAAGACCACTCAACAATCTGCTCGCGGCAGTAGTCATCGATGTTAGTATCAACGGGGCATTGTGGTTGTGATTCCAGTTCCATGTCTTGAGGTCCGTTCCCGTTTGGTCGGCTTTTTTGTAGAAGATCGTAAACATCCAGTTGCCAATCTTTCATGGCCAGATAGTCTACACATGTGTATGCGCCAGACTTCTCTTGATGCAGAAGCGACGCAATACTGTCGGATATTGCCTCACGCTCCTCGTATACTTTGTGCTCGGCTTCTGTGGCAGTCATGCCCTGAGAGACCTGATTGTATCGAAGTTTGGCGAAATAGGCAGCTCTCATCCGCTTCGAGCGCTTTCGGGGATTCATTGTTAGCTTCAGCATTGTTAAAGTACGAAAATTTCCCACGTCGACTTTGTGATGTTTTGGTTTCGATAGCTGAAGAATTTCGATCTATGACACAATGGATTTCCCGGTATGTGTGACACTCTTGATCAAAACGTAGACTCTGTTAATATTAGTTCTTGATTATCGGATAGTTGTACCGTTGCTCTTCTATTTCGTAACCCCTATCGTCGTCGTTGATTCTGTAGTAAATCCGAAAAGAAATCCCCCCTTCACTAAACGTGATCAAAACCCGTTGATCAAGTCTCACAAATTATGAGAGGAATTGAGAATTGGATGATCGGCTCGTTTATGAATACATAAATTTGTATATTTACAAGAGTGGCACGCGCGAAAAGACGCACAATTTACAAGATTGGATAAAAATCGGCAGAAAATCTTTGAAAAAGCCAATAAAACACGATACAAATTTGTTTATCGGTCTTACTTACACAATCAATTTTCCAGCGCGATTGGCATATGAATTGGCTCGTTGGTCGCGTTATCGACTCTTTTGTTTCTTGCCCCCGTTCTGAATTGCTTTTTCACAAGATTGTGGCGGCAGCATTGCTCATCCAGGTCTGATTCCCACGAACATGCACATGGCCCCATTGCGTTGGTGGTTGGTCGTGCCTGTGGTGCCATCGCCCAGCACCACCCAGCATTTGCCATTGGGGTGGACTGGCGCCAGCTTGAGAACCTCTGGGGCACTTAGGGCCCTGGGCCTGCTGGGTCCCAGCGCCAGGCTAGCATTTGGGGTGGCAGCAGGGGGGCTGGCATCAGCCAGGGAGGGGCCAGAATCGATGTTGCATTGCTGGCAGCCACCAGTCATTTGTTTTGCACTCAGAGGCAGGGAGCCAGCGAGCCACAGTATGTGTGCATGGGATGCAACCACTGCTGTTGAGTCTCCAAATACTACTAATGAAAAGATCACTGACACAACAAATGTAGGAATACTATATATATAATTTTTAGTTCGTTTTGTCGCAGAACTCCCTTGCATTTTGGAACATTCTGAGCCAAGGTCCAGCCTCCAAATCCTTCCATTCCGAGGGTGTCCAAGGCCATTGCCAGGTTGTGAAAACACGTTCAGGATGAGGCATCATAGCAAGATGGCGGCCATCTTCGGAACAGAGGGCAGCGATACCACCAGGACTTCCATTTGGATTGAAGGGATAAGCTTCTGTCGGTTCATTCTTGTCATTCACGTAGCGGAGAGGGATCTGGTTGTTTTCCTTAACAGCAGTGTGAACGGATTCATCTGGGAAGAAGAATCGCCCCTCTCCATGCGCAACCCAAACACCAAGGGACGAGCCTTCCATATTCTTGAACATGATAGCTGGACTTGGTGCAATAGAAACGCTACTAAATCGGCTTTCGAATTTCCCACTTTCGTTATGAAGGAGTCTAGGTTGACGATCCTCGGGCAATCCCTTTTGCTCAGGAATCCATCCGAGGAGCGCCATGAGCTGGCATCCATTACAGACTCCGAGACTGAATGTATCTTTTCTGTTCCGGAAGTCTTCAAATTGTTTGTACACGTTCTCATTGAACTTGATTACTCCTGCCCAGCCCTTGCCACTATCTAGAACATCGGCGAATGAGAAACCACCTACGAAGACGATACCACGGAATTCGTCAAGCGTAACTGTGCCTTCGAGCAAATCTTTCACCGTAACATCCCAGGCATCAAATCCAGCAGAGATAAATGCAGAGATCATCTCTCGATCTCCGTTGCTACCTTCTTGTCGAAGGATTGCAACCTTGTGCTTGGTGTCCGACTTCATGATACTATCATCAGTTGGTTTTGGATCATACGTGAGTTTCCATTGAGGTGCCTCTCGATGCTTCAATCCCTCTTCTTCTTGGATTACACACTTTGGATTCCTCTGTCGGTGTTCAAGTTTGAAACTTGTAGCTTCCCACAAATCACGTAAGACGGTCATCTTACTGTCAATACACGGTGCAGATGAACCAACAGAAATCTTGATCGAGTCGCCAGCAGTAACTGATCCAATTTCTTCCACAGGAACTGACACATCACTATAGGCTTTCATGATAGATTCAACATCCGAACCTGCAACTTCAATCACTAATCCAGCCTCCTCGTTGAAAAGCGTTTCGATATCAGTTCCACTTGACGAAGGAATGGTGACATCGATAGAGCAGTTTCCTGCAAAGGCCATTTCGAGCAACGTCGTAGCTAAACCACCATCAGACCGATCGTGGCCTGCAAGGATGCTTCGCTTGTCGATAAGATCTTGAGTAACTTCCATTGCCTTCTTCAATATAGAAAAGTCTTCAATGTCTGCACTTTCGTCTCCAATTTGGGAGTAGACGGTAGCAAGAGCACTTCCTCCTAGCCTCTTCTTTCCTCCTCCGAGATCGATAAAGAGGAGCTTTGAACCGCTGGAAGGGCATTTCAAGTCAGGTGTGACCGTTTTGGTGATATCTGGGCATGTGACGTAACATGTCATGGTCAACTCTCCAGGCGCTTTCGTGATTTCGTCCCCACAGCTTGCTGCCATCGATAACGAGTCCTTTCCGCCGTCAATCCCGATGCCGAGAGCTAGCATGCTGTCTCGCAAGGCAACACATGCGTCCCACATCTTGGCACCTTCGCCAGGTAGCTTAGCAGCATACATCCAGTTACCACTGGCTTTGATATCTTCAATTTTCGACATCTTAGCCCATACGATATTTGTCATTGCTTCAGCAACAGTCATACGTGCCATCGCAGCCGAGTCAATTAAACCTTTGATTGGCTGTTCTCCGCATGCTGCCGCCGTCCCTGTAATCCCAAAATGCGTGTGCGCAGTCACACCTACATTAGCAAGCGGCAACTGAAGAGGTCCAACACATTGCTGTTGCGCACAGAGACCTGTGACCGATCTATCGACTTTGTGAACTAAAAACCGCTTCGATCCAACCGACAATAGACGAAGAACGCGATCCAGTGCATTCATAACAGTTGTTTCATCAGGAAGTTTGAGAGGTTGAAGATCAATCTTCACATGATTATCGGTAAAAGTCTTTTGAGGCATCTTTCCAAGTACGAGCTCAAGTGGCAAGTCAACTGGAGTAGACCCATCACTAGAATCATGGACAACAACTCTTCCATCACCGGTTACCTCGCCCAAAATGGCGATAGGACAATTCTCGCGCTTAGCCATTTCCTCAAACAACTCCCTACTTTCGGGACGAAGAAGAAGACCGTTGTTCTCTTGATATTCAGCACCCCAAATCTCTAGAACAGAGAGAGTGTCATCCCCTATGTTGACCTTGCGGATGTCATAGGACGCCCCAATAGGTTCAACAAGCTCTTTGAGAATGTTTCCATTGCCCCCTGCTCCTTGATCATGAACAGATACAATTGGATTCTTGTCCCCAAGGTCACAACAAGCTCTCATCAAACGATTCATGCGATTTTCCATCTCAGCATCTCCTCTCTGTACGGCATCGAAATCAAGATCTGCATTCTCGGAACTTTGCACTCGAGATGATGCAGCTCCACCCCCGATTCCAATTCTATAGCAAGGTCCACCGATTTTGACGACAAGCATACCCTTTTCTGGTTCACCTTTGTCTGCAAATCGAGCATCCATCTGGCCTATTCCAGCAGAGAACATGATTGGCTTTACCCATTCGAAACGCTCGCCGTTTGGGAGTCGCTGTCCAAAGGATCGAGTGAAACCATGAACAACAGGTTCTCCATACTTATTCCCATAATCAGAAGCACCATCACTAGCCTTGATTTCAATATCCAATGGTGCAGCAAGATTACTGGGATAGACAAAAGATTTATCTTCCCAAGGTAGTTCGTACCCAGGAATCTGTAGGTTTCCAACGCAGTACGAAGAGATTCCTGCCACAGGATAAGCCCCACGTCCAGTGGCCATGACATCACGCAATCGACCACCAGTTCCGGTTTCGGCACCAGCAAATGGAGCAACCCCCGAAGGAAAATTGTGAGTCTCAGCTGTCAAAATAGGATGCAAGGTTTGCTTTCCGACTTTCACGGATCCCGCCTTTGAAGTGGAAGTTGGACGAAGCGCATCACATTCGTACCCTTGAATGGACGAGGAATTGTCATGAAATGCAATAATCGAATTATTTGGAACATCTTTTGGAAGCGTTGCCTTCACCATTTTAAAGAGAGTGTCTTGCTTTTCTTCCCCATCAATCACCATCTTTCCCCCGAAAAACCAATGCCTAGAATGTTCGGAGTTGGACTGGCCCATATCAAAGCACTCTACGTCAGTGGGATCGCGTCCTAGTTTCTCCTAAGTATTCATTAACGTTACAGCAAAACCTATCAGTTAATTGATTCTGTCGCCATCGATTGAGTAGTAATAGATTCACAAAAAGTCAATACACAATGCACTTACTTTGAAAATCGTCGTGTAATAATCCAAATCAAAATCATCGAAGCCAAGCCCCATTTCTCCGTTAATTTTCTCCAAAGCAGCTCGTCCTTCTTTCATGATAGGAATAGTTTTGACGGCTTTTGGCGTTGCGCCACTGTCAAAAGACGTCAGTGGTTTGTCGTATTCTTCTTCTGTCATTCTATCATGCAACATTGCCTTCAGCTGCTTGATAGATTCTTCACTCATATCCTGAGCTAGGTGAAAACGATAACGTCTCGAAAGTTCGAGACGTTCCACGGGGACAGCACAGGCTCGGCAGATACTGCAAGCATTGGAAGAAAACGCCGACGTAAAGGTCATACGCGGACCGAATTCAACTTGCCAGATTTTACAGGAAGGAACTTCCTCGTCGAAGAAGGATTTTTCCAGTTTCAAATGATCTTTTTCAAAAGTTTCCGCTAGAAGCCATTCCAAACGATCTTTTTGGATAGATTCTAGATCACCAGAAATACTAAGTTGAACATTGAAACAACTTTCCCTCTCCACATCGGTGATCTTGTCTGCATCCTCTGCGAGACCCAGGGAAATGAGGTATTCCTTGCATGAGGGCAGCAAGGAATGAGGAGTTTCGATTTTCCTGTAGTAATGAATTATTTTTTCACTCATGTTAAATTCTGTAGCTCTAATGAAAGCAGACTTTGTGCAAGGTATTTTTTTCTTCGATTCATCAATCGAGGAGTTGCTATTCCATAATTTGGTGGTCGGCACAAGATGATGGAAACGTGTGACAGATCTTTATTTTTTATCGAGCATTTTTTTCGTGGCTTGGGAAAAATTTGTTGTCACCGTACGTACGTCTGTCACACATTTAATTTTGGCGCGATCGAACAGGATTGCAAATCCTACAGCTCCAAAGGCAAATGGCATCTGCCAATAGGAAAAAGAAGACAATTGTGATAACTTTGGTGATAGTAGTGTTAAATGCTAAAATCATAGCATCAATCACAGTCAAAATTTTATTTAGCTTATTATTTGATCTATATCAAATTCAAATTATTAGTTTTTTCAACTCTGTACTGAGTGCTTTGCCTACGGCAACGTCACTACTCTTTATATCAACTTTAACGTCATCTGCCCTAACTTTGACCAAAAGACGGATGGGCACGCCCGATGAAGACATTCCTGCCAAAGTTCCAAACGAAGGTTCAGCAGGTTCAACTTCTAACATATTCAAGAAAGTGCAGAGTTTTTGCTTGATTAATTCTGGTGCGACGCTCGAATCATGTGTAATTTTGCTGCTATGACTTGCCCATTGGGATGACGCCAGTTCGGATGCCACTTGATCCATCGTCAGCGCTATTCCAGGAGGGGAAAAGTGCACCGAAATTGGTAAAGGCAATTTTATAGTGACGCTTGAATCTGCTGTTAAAAGCTTTCCCTTTAGTTCTAAGGGAACATCCAAAGAAGGGTAAGAAAAGGGACCAATTTTCGATGATTCTACAGATGAAAGTGGCGCGATGTCACCGATAGGAAAGTCGCCATAATTTTTCAGCTGCAACGTAAGGCCATTCAACGTGGACGCTTGCATGCCATTTTTTACTCGCACTACCATAGACACTGCCTTGTTAACCCCTCCTTTTTGGCGAGATACACGATAAGATAACTCAATCTTTGACCAATCGACAGAAGAAGAGCCTGATGCAGACGATGTTTTGATAGTCGATCGGAGATATAATTTTTTCCCATCCTTCCGTGAGACAGAGAGTGTTTGGGCACTAGTTTGTTCGTTCGTAGTGCCAAAAATGTCCGGTCCGGTGTTGCTAACATGAGAAGGTGGCTGTGTGACTTGATTTGATAGCCCGAGCAAGTCGTCAAATGCGTTGTTGACGGAGCTGTTGTTGTTTTTCATGACACTGGATGACTGTAAGGTTGGAGCAGGTGAGGTGAGTTGCTGCAAGGGGGTTTCTTTGGGGGTAGTGTTGTAGAGATCAAGAAGATCAAACTCATTTGATGGTGCATCTACCGCTTGATTTGCATCTTTTTTGTGCTTCTTAGAATGTTTCTTCTTCTTCTTCTTTTTCGATTTGGAATTATCAATAGGTGATGCTTCGGCCTGTTTCTCCGGTACAACTCGGTGCTTACGCTCAAGAAATACTTCATCGTCACGAAGAGGTTCCGAAAGGTCGACTTGTGCCAAACCGCTGAGTTCGGTACCATTTCCTCTTCCACCGGTTCTTCTGACAGGTTTTAATTGAATATCACCGTCATCATCATCCTCACTTTCGTAGATTGTCATGTCTCCAAATCCTTGTCCCAAAATATTCAGTGATCCTTGTGCTGTCGCTTTGTGTTTCTGTTTCTTTTTCTTCTTCTTCTTGGAACGAGAATCTTCTGCTTCGTTGTCATCATTCAATTGGATCTGTATATTACCAAAACTATTTGGTGTAGGATCATTTGCAATATTTGATTCTCCGAGATCCAATGATGCAGGATCAGACGAAGAATTCAGATAAAAAGGATCATTGGCGGTATCGGGTCGATTTCCTCTCGTGCTCGTGGGATATTGTGCCGCATTGTCACTTGATTGTAAAGCGGATATCAATCCTGATGCTGCCGATAGCCCTTCTTCACCAAAAGCATTACCCATTGCACTAGTCTGATTAGGGGATGGTTTGTCAAAGGAGGATATTGCATCTTGGGCAATATTTAGAGTAGGCTTTGAAACTAGCAGGGGTTTTTGTTGAGTAAAGCTCACTGCTTCAATACTGAGCCAAGAGCCTTTTCGATGTCCTTTCTCTTCTTCAAGCCAAGGAGAAAAAATCGAAACATCCACAGGAGCATCCAGATCAATTTTCACGCCGATTGGGTTTTGCTGCTTCTTTCGTTGTGCCTTACCACCACTAGGTTTCATTGGAGACGGTTTCAGTATATAATTCAATGTAGGACTGATCTTACGGCACCGTGACGCCAGAGATGCACCACTCTTCGCCAAGGATACTTTACTTTTTGCGCCACTTTTTGCTAATAAATTATCGAACGGATCGGACTGCTTACTTTTTCCTACCTCTAGTGCCCCTATCATACCCAGTAAATTTCCTTCCGATGATACCTGATCATTTTGACTATCTTCATCATCGTCTTCTGACTCGTCTAGTTTGGTCAATCCAGGGGGGTGAAAGCCTGTGCCTTCAGGAGTCAATTTCAGAGCATTTAAAAGACCATGTAATGTCACAGCGCGTTCGCGAACTTCCACATCAGTACTCTCCATGTATACCCCTAAATTACAAAATACGGTTTGCAAGCAAGCATCCATCTCGGTGTTAGATACTTGGGCGTTCGCACATGTTGCAGCAAAAATCTTAAGACTGGCTTGCAGATACACAGATTGCGTAGATGACGGTAGTTTCGTCAAATTTTTTGGTGATGTAATTGCTTGTAAGATTGAATGATAAGGACCTTCGCTATTATCATCGTAAATATATACAACATCGGAATCCATGGTAACTGCTTCAGGAAGAAGGTCAGAATATTCCCCGATGATCCATGCAAGTGTAGGCACTATTTCCGGCATAATATGTTTTCCTCTACCGTTGTCCGCATCATATGAGACGATGTTTTCGTTGTCATTGTTTCCCTCAAGTAGCACATCCATTGAGCGTTTGACAGCGTATGCTCGTAGAGGTAGAACTCGCAGAGCAACATCACCAACCTGTGTTCGAAGAAGATCGCCGTGGGCGTCCAATCCTCTCATGTGACCCAAATCCAATAGAGTATCCAGATACCATTGAAAGTCTTGTAGTAAGGAGTACCTTTCACCACTACACATTTCTACCACCTTAGCGACCAAATCGAGCTTGTACTGACCGGTTGCAAAGGCAACGTGTTTCAGTAACTGACCGACCAACTCGACGAGATTTTTTTGCGAGGCCATGCTCGGCAACAAATCCAGCGCCCGCGATCGAATTGTGACATCTTCATCTGAGAGGCAGGCCAAAATAAGGGGTCTATAGTTTGATGTTGACAAAATTTTGGGAGCGGATTTGACGAGACTTCCGAATCCCACTAGACCAAGGTATTTTAGATTTTGGTCTTTTTCTTCGACGAAGTCCATGAGTGTTTTGGCACACAGGTCAATAATCACTGGAGAATTCGCAGGCATACTCCCGTCGTTTTTGCGACAATATGGCAAGCATTTTGTAATAGCAAATGCGGCTTCGAACAAAAGCGATTTGGCAGGAGTGCTACGGACAATTCCAGCTAGAGGGTCGAGCAATTTGCGGGCCAATCGAGGTTCCTCCGGCACAAGACTACCCAAAAGTTTGACAACCTTTATGAGCATCCAGTTGTTGTTTGAACTTGTCAATAGATCAAAAAATGCAGGCGCCAGATGCAGATAATTTCGGGGGTTCGTTTGCGAGAGTTCGGTAATGACATTAACAGCACAACTAACCACAGCGGGATTGCTATCTTCGAGACACTGTTGTATCTTATCAAAAGTTAATCGTAATCCTTGCGGATATTTGAGGAAAACTTTGAAGAGACACAGGAGAGCTTTTTTCCGTACGTAGGGTTGTGAGTGTGTTGTTAAATTTGTAAGCTCTGGCAAGAGATCCTGGGCAAGCTCCGGGGTGACGATGTTTGAGATACAATTGATAGCAAGCCCTGCTTCGTACAAGCCAATACCACCGTTTGCACCCCGCAATTCTTTCTTCAGAAGGTTGGTCGTCAGCAATATCACATCGGTGTCTTGTGTGAATCCCTGTGATGCAGCAAGATAACCGATCCGTTTCTGGGCGAATCGAGGCGAACTCATTACCTCGATGGTTGCAAATGACGCCCAGCTCATGCTGTATCCCATCATATGCAAAAATGTTAGTTTTTGCAATGCATTGGCCTTAACAAACATGTCACGCGAATTTATCTCGGCCTTGATTTCTGCGATGCATTGACTGATATACAGTGCCGTGTCTCGTTTTGAAGAACGGATGCCCCTCACAACATCTTGGAGTGTTTTCTCAAACATGATCTAAGATACCCGACCACAGACAATTGTCGGGTGAGAAAAATCGAGCCCTCTTGGGAGTTTTGTTGATGCAATCTGACACTCCGAGTCTATCGCATTTATCTAGATAGTGGCAAGGCTAGTATGTGAGCAGTCGAAAGTCGAAAACTTGTGACGTTATATCCTTATGTTTTCACTATCGAGTTTCTGAGGAGATGACTTTCCGATCCAGCAGCAGTGATTGCCAAATAAAATCGCGCAGTCTACGATGCAGAGTATCTTCCGTGCTGGGCACGCAGTTCTAAACGCTGAGATTTGCACGAATGAGGAGCAACACCTGCAACAGACAGCTCGTGCAGCAGCCCAAGTGGTCTCTACCGGCAAAGGCTGCCCAGGAGGGAGCGCTGACACACCAAGGGAGCAAGTCCACTTTCAAAGCTGTGTTGCCCAAAAGCTCCCTGACCCGAAGCCACACGGGGCACAACAACCAACCTGGCTGCTCTCTGTCGTGCCGCCCTCCCCGCAGGGCGGCCCACTGCCCTCTGGGTGTGCATGCTGCATGAGCAGGAGAAACCCAGCGCATTGGTTTTGCATCCCTGTGCAGCCAATGGTTGATGATGTGGGCAGAGACACAAGCCTGCAGGTTTGCAGCAGCTGCGGCAGGGGTGTTGAGGAGAGGGGAGGGGTATGGTGGGCAGCAGAGGGGCAACACCTACTCCTTGGGCAAAATGAGCTTGCAGCAATTGGCAAATCTCTGCCTGCCACTGCCAATGTGGTACAGTTTGAGTGGTCATAAACACATTATTGAAGTTTCAAAGCACTCATGCCCCAACTGCATTGCCATCAAAAGGAGTCCCA
>Ga0115013_10001899_pt1 | contig 11847 bp, 14 predicted proteins | sample SouAtlMetagenome_2_FD_88686 | JGI IMG/M metagenome (GOLD analysis project Ga0115013, IMG submission 88686) | Marine eukaryotic phytoplankton communities from Atlantic Ocean - South Atlantic ANT15 Metagenome | ecosystem: Environmental > Aquatic > Marine > Oceanic | place: South Atlantic Ocean...
CTATATCTTGGGGATTTATTGCCACTGTATTTTTGTGGATTTTTCATATCGTATATGCCGTTTGCATACTTATTACGACTGAACATTTAAGCCTCTACTTGTCTGGCTATATTTTCGTTTGGAGTTATATTTTGTTCGTAGCCTAATAGACTTGAGCTACGTCTACTTAAATTTAGAAATGTTGGAATTGCAGATTTTAAGTCAGCGACACCCTCAAACTCTTTAATAATATCTAATATGTTTACATTTAATGTATTAGCTGCTTCTATAGTTGCTGAAGTTAGTGCGGCCGCAGCATCAGTATTTGAAGTTCTCGCTACAAAAAAACTTTTTGCAGCTTCATATTCCATATCTGTCATACTAATTTGATTGGTGAAATAATTAGTAAAATAGTCTTGTACTCTTTGATCAAAATTATCTGCAGGTTTAATTAATGGTAAATTTGTATCTTGTGCCATTATATTATACCATCCATAGGATTATTTACTGCACTACTTTTTTCTCCACTAGTTTTCATATCACTAATTTTATTTGGATTAGATTTAGTTCCAGTAGTAGGAACTTGAGTTGCGAAACCTTTTAAAAATGGCACATCCTGTACAATATTATTTTTTGTTGTCTGTATCATTTCACCTAAGGAAAATACTATTCCATTATTAGGTGTTTTGTTACTACCATTAGGTGTTTGTGATGTAGTGTTTTCGCCTTGAAAATAATTTATTATACCATCTGTTATATTACCAGTAAAATCTTTAGCAAATCTATCTGCTACTCCAGTGACAGGCACTAGTATGTTGCTTGTGGGTTTTTTGCCCGTAAGTAAATTATTAGCAAATATAGATATTGTATCACTAATTAGACTACCACCATTAGGTTTTGTTTGATTAAAAATTATTTCTGCATCTGTAATTGTTCCAATAACGTCACCTTGAAATAAATCTTTAGGGCGTTCGCCTGTTGTTGTCCTGATAGATCCATCAATAAATGCATTGTCATCACCTATTGCAACGTTATCTGCACTAAGATCACTTGTTTCTACATCATAATGTATATCACCGAATCCACGTGGAGTAATATTATTGACAAAACCTGTCGCATATTTTACAGTTTCATACGCAATCTGCATTGTATTTTCCATTAATCCGCCATTAGTATAAGCATGGTTATCATGACTAAAAGCAGTAATTATAGGATTTACAAGAGTATATTCACCAAATTTATGATTGTGCATACTGTAGATTTTTATATTTTTAAAAAATCTTTTATTACCTCTTTGTAATCCCCATTGTTGTTGGGTTCGGTTTGCATATTTGTCAGAGGTAGTGTAACTATTTCCATCTAGATTATATGTAGGGTCTGCATTATAGAACGTATAATACTTGTGCCACAGGTTTCTTATATTTTCCTTTGCATCATCATGAAAGCGTATTGAAACTGGTTGGTACTGAAAACTATGATGACTTTGTGTTTTTCTATTGTACTGATTATGTGTTTGCACATCCATTGTATATGAAGGCAAATCGGCACTCTTTACAAGAATAGGAATTTCTAATTGTTGAATAGTATCAAATAGAGTTGCTGCTTCAACAGTAAATTCAAAGACAACATGAAAAAGATTACTGTATTTTGGTTGTAGTTCAAAATTATTATCTACAAAAGTTTTAGACGCATGTTTATAATCTCTAACAGTCTTATCAGAGGTCATACCATTTAAAAGTGGATTAACACTAGCCATTTAGAACTAACTCCTATTAGCCAGTTACAACCTGTCCAACAGTTCTTGCTACACTTGATCCAATACCTTCACCTAATGGTGTTTGAACTGCATTGTCAAATCTTACACTAAGACTAATCTGTGCTAGTTCCTGTGATGCATAGTCTAAATCATTGTAGTTTACATTGGCTATAAAACAACCATATAGTTCCCAAGTTTCAAGAGTGTTAGGAGTGTTGGCACCGTTGCCACCATCTAATATTTCAAATCGTGTAATAAACTTATAATCAATACCTGAAGCCGCACTTGCTTGTTCCATAAAATCAAATTGCTTCTGCACTTGCTCGCCTACTAGTTTTGAAACTGCACCGTTTACATCATCACGTAAGTTTACTGTGATTTGATCCCAACTATGTTTACCTACCAAGTATACTTTACTATTGTAGATGTCAATTATGTTCTCTTCAAATGTAACACTTGGACGAGTAATATTCATTATTTGTTTTGTCATTTCAGTTCTAGGTGTGCTTACACCAAAGTTCTCAAAACTCGCTCTAAAACGATATTTTAATTTTGGCATTAGCAAGCCTTGGCTGGCTGCACTCTGGTCACCGTCAATAGGTACTGTAAACTTTGTTAATGATGAAACTGACATTTCATTCTGCTCCTAATTCTAATTATAAAAGTATTTATCAGTTTTCAGTCATAAAAAATGGGGGTATCAAACCCCCATTGTATTTTTTTATTTTTGTTAAACTGTGCTTGATGCCGCTACATTTCCACTTGCAATTTCACCAGTGTTCTTTAATCTTATCGGAATAAAGATAAACTCTGCTGATTTTACAGGTTCAATAGCAACGTCTACATATAGTTCGTTACGATCAATTCTATCTGTTGTATTATTTGTGTCATCACATACTACCAAATAATCAAATACACCACGCTTTGCAACTAAATCATTTAATGTTTGCTCAATTTGTTGTTTTAGCTCGTCTCTTGTAATTTTATCGTTTGGTTCAAATACATAGCCTGTAGCAATTGTTTGTAGTTGACGTCTTAAATATCCAGTTAATCTAGATATATTAATACGATCTAATGCACTTGTTGTAGCAGCTCTTGTCTTGTTTCCATAATTAAGTATTCCGCTTCCTTGGAAAAATGCAATTGGATTAACTCTATTTGAATATAGTGTATCTCTTACACTTTCACGAATATTATCATTTATAAATGCACCTGTGGATGCACTTATATAACCAATACTTGCTACATTATCTATTAATCCACGTCTTGTACCTGCTGGTGCAAACCATGGAAAACTAATATCGTCACTTCTAGCAATTGTTCTTAATATAGCATGACTTGCTGGGACAACGATTGTGTTGTTGTTAAGGTCATTTGTTGTTGCACTTGGATAAAATACTCCCAAATATGGATCACTTGTTACTAATCCATCTTCGTTATTATCTGAAGATGCTGCAGTATTTGTTGCCCAATTTTCTATAGCAGTACTTGTTGCCGCTAGTCTCAACGGACTATCGCCTACAACAAAAGCAGTTTGGCGTCTATCATTATTTAGACTTACCATATTGTGTATTAGCTCTGGATATCCAGGTGTTGCAATTATATTAAATGTTCTTGCATCTTCACGTAATTCTGCACTTGCATCTAAAGCACTCTTCATAGCATTTACAACTACTGTTCTTACTGCTTTACGTCCAAATGTACTTCCACTACTAGTTACCCATGCATCCTTTTCAGTAGGTAGACTAGGATATTGTGTTGTATCACTAAAATTAGTTCTACTAAAATAATCTGACTTAAATTGTTTTACACCATATGTACTACGTCTTGTGTTGAACAATAGTATTCCACGTGGATAAACAGTTGGATCAGGCTTGTCAATGTCTAAATAATCATTTGTAAGTAATGATTTTGTTGCTGGAATTGTTCCTGTTACTACATCAGTAGTTCCATCGCCTATAAAACGTGCATCACCAAAAATAATTCCGTTTTCTGTAGTAGTATCTGTTTTGTCTATAGCAACCCATTTGGCTTCACCGTCTACAGTTTGTCTTCTGTAAAGTGATGGATAATTTTCTAAATCACTTGTATCAATCCATAAATCACCATTTACAAGTACACTATCGTCACTTTGTAATGTGGGTTCGGTAGTACTAAAAATTACTCCGTCTGGATCTGTATCACCTAATGCAAAACCTCTAGTATCAGTTATATTTTGATAACCTGACCAACTTGTTCCATTATGTATCATTATATCTGCTTCAAAACCACCTGCGTACCAATATGTATCTGCACTTGGATTTGCACTTGGTGCACTTGTACTTGCAGTATAAGTAGGAGCAATCCAGTTACTTAAAATTATATCACTATTATTGCCAGTTCTAACTTGGCCTGTTGTAACACTTGTAGTAATACCTGCATCATTTAATGGGGTACCTGAAGTATTCTTTAGGATAATATTTCCACCTTTAGCATGTGTTATAACTATGTATCCACCTGAATTTACACTTGCAGAAACATCGCTTACGTTGGCAGCATTTATATCACTTGCCATATTTGCTAACCCTGTACCGCTTAATACCACTGTGACTGCAGTGCTTAATGTTGTACTATTAGCAACACTTGCTTGTATAGTAAAAGTTTCACTTGCAGTTAGAGGAGTTGAACTGTTTACTAATCCTGTAACACTCAATTCTCCAGAACTAAATCTTTGCAATAATTTATATGTTACAGTATCGTTTTCTGTCGCATCGTATTGGATGTAATAACTTCCTGTAGATATATTCAGTCCACCTGAACTATCTAAATTCTTAAGTGCAGTCTGATCATTTGTATATGCTGGTGCAGTACTAGATACAAATCCTGCACTTGATGTATTATATGTACTTACGTCTGCTAAAAAACCTAAATTACTTGCAGTAGTTTTTACCCAAACACTTCCTGCTGGTCTTGGAACAGTATCAGTTGACTTCCATGCTGGGACTGTGTAATGTGGATCCTGTGCAATTAAAGGTCTTGCATATGTTCCTGCAGTTATACCAGCATCTGTAAGAATACTTCCACTAGCATTTGCTATTACAATTTTTCCATCTGCTACACTATCTACACCTACTGCAGTACTATTAGCATAAATTTCAATCTTGTTACTATGTACGTCAGCAGTGACACCTGTGATACTTGCACTGTTAATACTATTTTTTAGTTCGGTTACAGTACTACCTACCATTGTTACAGTAGTTCCATTTATAGTAATACTATTTCCATTAGTAAATCTTGGACTTGCTACTGTGCCTGCTATAGTAGCATGAGCTATTTGCCAACTTGCACTACCTACTAATACCCAAGCATTTGCACGATTTTTATAATAGACAGGATTACTTGTGTTTGTAGCAACTAGTGCATAATCACCTATAGCACCAATTGAAGTTTTTGGAACACCTCCGTCTAAATCTGTTGAACTTGTAATTACTGTTGGAATCTTATTTGTAAATGTACCTGTACTTTGGTTCCACTCAAATATTCCCCATCTAGTATCTCCTGAAACGTCCCACCATACTGTGTTATTAGTTGGATTTCCTAGAGGACGATTTACACTACTTGCTAGTTGTGCAAGATCTACATCGGCTCTTGTAACATATGCTCTATTGCTTACTCCTAGTAAACTATAAGCTGCCATTAATCCATATTCGTTAAGTTCGTATCCATTAATAGGAGTTCCTGCAGTTGTGTTATAAAATGTAGGATTTCCAAAAGTTGCAGTAAGTTCTCTTTGACTGCCTATTAAGAATGTTTTTCCTGCATTCGCTGCAGTAGTTCCTGATGCAGTTCCTGTACCAGTTCCGCTTGTTTTATTTTCAGCAGTTGCAATTACTATTGCTGCAACTGTGCCTGCAGTCGATGGTGTGTAATTACTTTCATCTATAACTGTAACTTCTACACCCGGTGATATTAGTGCCATGTTCTCTTTCCTTTTGTAAGGTATTTCATATACTGTTATTTATCCACACACCCTATAATTAACCTATTTTGCAAAATCCCTTTAAAGGTATGGGTAAATACACACATGAGAGCCTATTGTGAACAATGTGGACAACGTCCTAAAGCAGTAAATTACGTGAAGGACGGAAAAAAGTATTATAGGCGTAAGTGCGAACAGTGTTTAAAATTACATAAACCTGTTAAGCCCTTATGGCTGGATAGTGGATATAAAGTAAAAAGAAAATGTGAGGCTTGTGGATTCAAGCCTAGTATTAGAAGTCAAGTTACTGTTTTTTATATTGATGGAAATTTAAATAATGTTAGCAACCGTAATCTGAAAACTGTATGTCTAAATTGCAATCAGGAGTTGATAAAGTTTGGTTGGAAGCGAGGCGATTTAACACCTGACGTTTAAGGGAATCTAATGCATTATTGTTATATATTATTGTATCAAACTTGTCGTCCGTATCTGCCCATTTATATTCACTAGAATGTATCTCATAATTTTTCATTGTATCACTACCAGTGTTATTATCTAATATTGCAAGTCCCCACCATTCAGGTAATTCGCCACGTTGTGTCCACCAAATTTGTCCACCTATATCTCTTATCATATTTTGTTCATTTCTAAACCTAACATCAGGCACAACATAATTTCCAGGATTTTGTAACATTTCTTTTTTTAATAAACTAACCCATATACCGTCAAAGAATCCATCCCTCATACAGTCTGTACCAAATTCTTGTAATACTATTCTTGGTGTTATTTTTCTTCCTGTTTCTTTGGTCCAAAAAATATCTTCTTTTTCACGCCACTCTCTACTATCATCTGTGTCGCCTTCAAGCATTGCTCTATCCCAACCAAAGACAGTAGCCACACCATCTTTAAGTTTATCTGCAAAACTAATTTTTTTAAAACCTTGTTCTACTAATATATCAGCAACAGTGCCTTTGCCAGAACTAATTAGTCCACATATTCCTATTATCATTCAAACCTCTCAACAACTATATCTTATAGTAACATAGATTTAAGAAATGTCAACCTATTATAAATGAAAGTGGGTCTGACCCATCTATGTAATTACGTAATTCTTCATCAAGTTTATCAAGTTCAACTTGTGCTTCTGCTTTAAGTGCATCACCATTCAAACTTGTACCGCCTTGTGGTCCTGCAATAGTACTAAATTTACTTCTTGCTTCACCTAGTGTATATTTTGCTAGTGCTAGTGCATAATCTTGTATCCAAGGCCCAGCATGTCTATCTTGTAATAATCTACTTTCTGGTCGTAAGTTATATGTCCAAAGAACAACTTGTTCACCACTTGCACTAAATTTACGAAGTAGTGTAATTACTTTGGTAACAGGATTATATTCAAAATTTATAAATCCACCAAAAAGTCTTGCACTTAATTCTTGATACTGATAGTACATTTCGTATGTTGCCATACCACCAATACGTCCACTCTGTAACAAATAAGTATTTTGAAATGCTGCTTCAAACGGTTCAAATTGAGTACCAGTTTCATTACTGCCACTACCAACACTACGTCTGAATACTTGTCTTACTTCTTCAATTTCGTCAGGTAGTGTATATTCTTGTTGTTCTTTTACAACACTTAAAAATACATATGAACTTTCGTATGCATTTTGACTACGTTGACGAAAACGTTTCACGGATTTATCAATTACATTATCGTAATGATCCGGATCAAGTTCAACATCTACCATGCCATCGCCTAGGCGATAACGGATATAATCTACTGTTTTTGCTCTTAAACTTGCTAGTGTCGTCATAGTGTATCCTTATCTATACACTATTTATTAATTATTGACTGCCTTAAGTATGACAGTATCATTATTAAATCTTCCATTTAATCTTGTTTCAACACCCTTAATGTTTGGTAAAAATTTACGTAATTGAACTTTTCCGCTTTTATTAAATTCTGCAAGTTGTTGTTCAGGCTTACGAAGTGTCTTTGCAACACTTTCTTTTTCATTAAAAAATTGTAATGTAGTGCCTCTTACTTGTAAGGTATCATGTTCGTTTGCTACATACTTTCCAATCTTTCTAGTTTTAGTATTGAATACCCAAAGTTCATTGCAACCAATTATATCTGCTGGATTAATACTTGCAACTTTGTACTTCTCATCTGACTTACAGTACTTCATTTTTGCTACTAGTTTTTCAGCACTCTTTGGTTTAGGTGACCTAGTCTTCCTTGTAGCCTTACTTTCAGCAGTAATTAAATCACATGCACCCACAATGCCTTGAAAAAGTTCTACTGCTTTTTTTATCTCTGCTTTACCGAGATGTGCATAACCTTCCCGTAGTTGCTCGTCTTGTTCTGTAGCAGGTTTTTGTAGCATTAGGTATTCACCTAATATGCCCTCATAAAAAGCACGAATATGTCTTGCATGTGCTTGATTAACTTGTTTTGCACGGAAAAATTTTACGACATCAAACTTTTTAAAACCTTTAGGATCTAGTATAAACTTATCAATTTCTGTTTCAATGTCTGCAATAATATTGCCACTTGCTTCTTTAATACGTTCTTGTATACTAGGAACATAAACGTTTTTAGGCTTTGCGGCTTCTTCTGCTTTAACTTCCTCTACAATTAGTAATCCTTTATTGTAGAGTTCATCAAAATAGTTATTCATCCAGTCTATACTATCTTGTGGTGCTTCTTTTCCTTCTGCTATCCAATGACAATATCCTGCAACAAATTGTCTACCAAATGCAAAGTCTTTATTTTTTAGAATTGCTTTTGCTTTGTCTTTATTGTAAACTTTTTTGACGTGTGTCTTTGTAATAGATACACACTCTTTTGTATCGACATTAAAATGAAAAAAGTCACTATGTTTTCTATAATCGTCCATAGGAGCTGCTTTTGCACCTACTGTTTTCCTACGTGCAATAGCCTTTTTCTTTGAAGTCTTTTTCCCTTTAATTGCTGTTAAACCCATATCCATACTCCCTCTGCATTTGGTGTTCGTAATTATGAAACTCTATCTTCTTCCTTTCAATTATATCATCTATTTTTAAAATAGCATTTATAACCTCAGGTGTATGCTTTAATTTTTTAAGACTATTTATTGCAGTCTCTAAATCTTCAATATCAACAATTAAGTCGTTCATTTTATCCTCATAAAAGTTTTGCATCTACGCCAGTTATACTTGTTAATTTTTTTATAATACTATTAACATCTTCAACTGTCAACCAACCTTTTACTGAATCGCCTTCATCAGTTATGCCTGGTAGTTCAATTTGGTTATCATTTTCGAATATAGAAATTTCGTAAAAACCTTGAGCAGCACCATATGACATATCATTTTGCACAATACTAAGAATGTATTTGTCAAAATCAAAATTTGCTTTGTATCCTCTAGGCATAAGTGTATCAGTCATCATATCTGGGTGAAACATTTTTTTCTCCTTTGTCTCATTTAACTTACTATAACATGATTATAAAAGTTGTCAACCGTTAATCTTAAGTAGTTGTAACTCTTTGCCAACTATTTCTCTCATTTCAAGTCCATTTCCATATGGATCCATGTTTTCATATTTTGTTAAACAATCACGAGCAGTTATATCTTTCCATATTTCTTTTTTACCATCTGGCCACTTGATTTCATAAGTACGTGGTGTTTTGTCCCAGGCTTTACTTGCACCTTCTTTCATGTAAGTTACTGTCATTCACCTACCAATCCTTTTTCAACACTTTTTATATGTTTACATTTTCTATATGCAGGACAAGAACATTCCCATCCTCTATCCCACATTACTACCTCATACTGGTCGCCTTTACTACCAGTAATGGGCCAACGAACGCCAACTAAATGATGACCTTTTGTGTCTATAACTTCTGAAGCAAACGCCATTAGTCTGTCCTTTCGCCTGTGCCATAATCTATAACTACTGGAAATCTAGGAACCCCGTCATTACTTAATTCAAAGTATCTACAAGTTGCCCAATTTACACTATCCTTAGTCTTAAGTAACTCTGCAAGTTTACTTTGTGAGCCTCTAACTCCTGAACTAAATTGTGTGCCATCTGCAAGTTCAAGTATAAACCTTTTTGCATATCCTGCCCAATTACCATTGCCTTCTTGTATTTCCACAACTTTGTATTCTTCTGTAATGAACTCTTTTCTTTTTAGCAAGTTTTTAGTTCTCTTAAACTCGTATGCAGTATCTTGTCTAATCATTTGACCTTCATAGCCAGCAGTAGTATATTCTCCATACAACTTGTCTATGTCTGCTGATGTATTAGCAGTGTCATATTGCACTAAAACTAGACCATCTCCTGCAACATTTTCTTGTATCCATTTTGCTCTTTGTGTAAAAGTCATGTTAGGATTTGCACTATCAAACATATCATATATATGATACTGTACTAGTTCTTTGCTTTCTGCAATTTCATCTGCTCCAATGTTTACAGTTTTTCTTACTAGACTTGTTATCTTTTGAAAGTTATCTTTAAGTTCATGATTGTATAATTCCCCATCAAGTGTTACTGTAGGGAATGTTTTAATAAAATCTGCAAGTGCCTCTGCAATGTGCGGTACTGCAACAATAGGCTTATTACTTCTACTGTAAAGTCCTCTACTGTTTACAACCATTCTAATACCATCTAGTTTAGGTTGTGTATATCCACTTTCAACAGGAGTCTTTGTAAAATCATGTGCTAACATAGGTTTAAATGCAGTATAACTATCTATAGAATTTATATCCTCAAAGTATTCTTTTTCTATTCTTTTATCGAACTCTGCTTGTGCTTCTGCCTTTGCTTGTGTAACATTAGTTGTGGAATTTGCTCTTCCTACATTTTTTGCTTCTGTAATATACCATTCACTAGTAACTTTTTTGCCATCTTGTGTACCAGAAATTGTCCTAGTACCTGCTTGTGTTTGATCTAAATTCCAACCATACTGCATAGTCCACTCACGTACTTTGCCAGTAGTATCTCTTTTGTATAATTTAGGTAAATTGTAAATTGTTTGCATATTTTGGTCCTCTTCTCTTTTCTAACTATACTATTAATATAACACAGTTTAGAGAAGTGTCAACCTACTTTTTTAAGAAAACTTTAAAACTTCCTGGATTATGGAGTGTAGAATTACATGATTTTGTATGAGGATGGTTACTTACCCAATGGCGAAATTCTCGCATAATTTCTCCTTGGCCAGTAACAACGACTATGTAGTTGTACTTCATATAGTAAGCATCTGTAATTTTACTGTTAAAAATTGTCCATGCATTATGAATAGGAAGTCCATGTAAATCTACTTTCATGCAGTTATTTAATGCGATAAATAGTACTGAAGGAAAAAATATGCCACGTATATCACTATGGAAAGACGGTGCTCACACCAACGATTATAGATTCTTTGATAGAAGAATTAAAGAAATGTTTACTGCTGGTGGAACTGGTATAAACATTCACAAGTATCTCGGAATTCAAAATCAGGGACAAAGTGATGATCCAAGTCAACCTAATTATGTAGAACCAGATCCATTAGGTATACAAGATTTTTTATTTTTAGAAAATAGAGATAGAAAATATGATCAAGACATTTATAGTCTCAGGGGTATATATAGTGTTACCGATACCGATTTCGATTTAAGTCAGTTTGGTTTATTTTTAGCAAATGATACACTGTTTATCACATTGCACGAAAACGATATGGTAAACAACATAGGTCGTAAATTAATGCCAGGTGATGTAATTGAATTACCACATCTTACAGATTTTAGTGCATTAGATGAAAGTGTTGAATTAAGTTTAAAAAGATATTATGTAGTGCAAGAAGGAACAAGGCCTAGCGAGGGATTTAGTCCTACTTGGTGGAGCCATCTATGGCGCATTAAATGTACACCATTAGTTGATTCACAAGAATATAAAGATATACTTGATCTTGTACAAAAAGATAAAGACGGTAATGATACAACCAATACCTTAAGGGACTTATTATCTACTTACAACAAAGAGTTAGAAATAACAAATAAAGTTGTACAGGCAGCAGAAGCAGAGGTGCCAGAAAGCGGATACAAGACAGATCAATTTTATGTTGTACCAACAGGGCCTGATGGCACTCCATTAGAACCAAAAGGTGTGAATGCAGATGATACC
>Ga0115013_10001900_pt1 | contig 11845 bp, 13 predicted proteins | sample SouAtlMetagenome_2_FD_88686 | JGI IMG/M metagenome (GOLD analysis project Ga0115013, IMG submission 88686) | Marine eukaryotic phytoplankton communities from Atlantic Ocean - South Atlantic ANT15 Metagenome | ecosystem: Environmental > Aquatic > Marine > Oceanic | place: South Atlantic Ocean...
AGCTTTGGTTGCTGAGATTCCTTAGCATGATTGATTCGATCGGCCAATCCCTTTTGTCTGTTGGTGCTTTGACACGGAACGATCGAACTGACCGATGATGTGATTAACCTCGAGAGGTTCGTTCTCTTTCTTCGCTTTTTGGGAATGGCTGGCTTTGATTCCAATGCCAGAATGGACGTTCCTTTGAAGAATATAATATAGATCTTCCCAAATGGTTGAAGAGAGGTGTGTGGCGTTCGTAAAGCCTACTGTTGAGAGATTTTTAGTTACAAGAAAAATTTTGAACCATGAAAGTGCGTTGGCACTGATATTTAAAAATGAGGCGCTGTTGAATTCGAAGCTGCCAGATGCGCGTAACGCCACCAACCATAGTCGGAGTTGAAAGAATCAGATTTATATGTGATTCGAGTTTGTCAAACGAACCTCTTTGGAAAACCATCGATTTTCTTTCCATCACATCTTGGGAACAAAAATAGAATTAAAAATAAACATAGGTAATAATGAGTGCCTTCTTGTTACGCCTCACCGAAAAGGGAGGTACCATAGTAAGAGATTTGTCACTAGAGACAGGAATTGGTCAAGACTTCCTTTCCAAGTCCAGAAGTGTTGTATGAATTCTATGAAAGACGATAGTTGAAACTTTTGGAAATAGCAACGTAATGTATTTATCTAAATTAGAGGCCATTGCGGGGTATGGGTAGCATAGAGTGTAGGATAAAATTATTCAGCATTCCAACCGCAACGTGGCCGGTGGCTAGCAGCCAGAAAAAGCTACTTTGTGGATGTCTTCAATCATCTTTCTTGTCTTGGGCATTCTTTGGATCTGGAGGAGGTTCATCGTTCCCCGCATCGTTGTTGCTACTAGCAGCTGGAGCTGCTGGAGCCGGGGAGGGTGCCGCAGGTGCCACGGGTGGTCCCATCAAAAGCGCATCCACGGCTCGGTTGAGGTTCCCGTGATTCTGTTGGAGGACCGCTAGACATTGCTGCTCGTCGTCGAAACCCATGTCGCGGAGGGAGTTGAGCTGGCTTCGATATCGGTCTGCTGGATGTTGTTGTTGCTGCTGCTGTTGCTGCGAACCCCCCAAGCCTCCAGCACCTCCAAACATGCTCTGCATTTGTTGCATCATTCCGGCAAAATCAGGTGGTGGTGGCTGGGATGTCGAAGAAGAAGCATTCGCTGCTCCGGTATTTCCTCCTAGCAAACTCGAAAAGTCGAGTCCTCCAGCTCCTCCTCCAGAGCCCGCAGTATTGGGCATGGCAGCACCAGCTCCCATTCCAGGCATGGCGCCACCTCCCATAGCTCTCTGCATCTGGAGCATCCCTCGTAGAGCCTGTGGATTCATCATTTGTCGAATCATGTTATTGGCCATTTCGGGATTCCCCTGGAACATTTGTCGGAACATTGGGTTCTGGGCCTCGAGCATAGTTCGAATCGCGTCCGGGTTTTGATCTACCATTTGTTGCAACATAGTCTGCATCATGGGATTGTCCAAGAGATTCATCATCTGATCGGGATCCATGCCGTTGGGGGGCATACCCGGCATGCCAGCACCACCCATTCCAGGCATGCCAAAGCCGCCCATGCCTCCTCCAGCACCACCAGCCATGGCCGCCCAAGTATTCGATGATGTGTTATTGCTTGATGTTGACGTACTCGACGAAGCATTCGATGGCGAAGACGACGTTTGCCTCGTCGAAGAGTTGCTGCTGCTAGGCGATCCCCATGGGTTGGGCATGGCAGCACCCGTGGATCCCTCTAACGTACTGGAAGTATTGTTGTTGCTCGAGGTAGTGGTTGAGCTACCACCGAACTGGGCGTCCATGAGGGGTTCTTGAATGTCTCGGTACATGCTCGATAGCGCATTAAAGCCACCAGGCATATTTTGCAGCTGTGCCATGGCCAATTCCTGGTTTCGCTGGGCCTGTTGCATCGCCGATGGATTTCGCATCATCTGGATCATCTGGTCCATCATTTCCGGGTTGTTGTAGACCTCACGGAGCTGTGGGTTATTTTCCATCAGCTGTTGCAGCTGTGGGTTGGAGTTCATGGAAAACTGCAAGGCGGCACGCATCGCTTCGGGATTGTCCATGAGCTGTTGCATCATGGGAGATTGCATCATTTGTTGCATCTGATCCTGCGAGGGAGGATTCCGCATCATATCCTGCAAGCTGGGCATACTACCGCCAGCCTGTCCTCCCATACCAAAAGGATTAAACGGGTTGGACGATCCAGATCCACCAGAAGCAGCACCGCCCCAGGGATTGGACGATGGGAAGGCGTTTGCAAAGGCCGAAGCCGAAGCACCAGGAGTCGTTGTGGTGGAAGCTGCTGCAGTTGTTGTCGAAGGACTGCTGTTGGTGGTTGCTGTTGCAGCGGCAGGAGAGGCAGGAGTTGTAGTTTTCTTCTTCCCCATGACCAGAAAGAGTGTTGATCCGGCCACCGTGACTCCGTAATCGGCAAGGCTCCTGGAGTCGTCGTCGAGAATTCGTCCCTTGAAGACGAGGCGCTGTCGAGAGGCTTCTAGCTTATCGGTTGCGTTGGGTTCCTCTCTGGAATGTACCTCTTCGATTTGGGATTTGGTTGTAGCGATTGTCGTTTCGGAAGAGGGAACCTCGATGTTAAAGCGCTTTCCGCTCGAGAGGCGGATCGTCAGGGAGAGTGATGTCATTTTTGATGTAGCAGTTTTTTTGAAATGGAGAAAGGTATGTAGTATTGTCTTTTGTGGGTATGTTCTGCTTGGTTCCGATAGCAAATTTTGCTTCTAATTTGTTCTGTTTTGCTGCAAAGTTTTGGCAATGACAAAGAAATAAATTAATCCCAGTGAATAATAGAAACAACTACAGCTACTGAGTTGAGATTGTCGACAACAAAATTCGGAAATGGCTTGACAGGTGATAACACTACGCGATGCGGGTACGTACTAAACTCGCGTTTTCTCTGACAAACCACCGAAGAAAAAAGAATCCAAACGAATTCAAAAAGCAATGTCTGAGTCGAGCCAGTCGACTCTATTTTTTCTCTCGAGGGAAACGGGAAAACCTGACAACGCTGCTCTCCGCTGCCAGAATGCGAGGTTAGGTATCGTAGCTGGGATTACTATAGGTTTTGTAAGCCAAATAGGCTAGCAGATAAAGTCTACAAGGAGTTTTGTAAGAATGCCCTCGCGAATCTCAAAACCTCGAAATTGGACGGAGGGGGAAATACTGTCATTAGATCATGCCAATTCAGCTTTGAAACTGATAAGGAGCGAAAGCAAAATCGAGAGTAATATGAAGCCAGATCAAAGTTAGCACAGGTAGCATCAGATTGAATACACAACGAATAAACATATATTCGAAAACAAGAGAGGTGACAAGAGAACATCTCTATGATGCGTCAAAGTATACTTGCTATTTTAAAATAGACCCTTCTATCAAATCTATTTAGGTCGAAGAACAACATTCAAACAATGGAATGGCATTCCTCACTAAGCTCAGTAAACCCAGATATCTTTCCTCTGTGTAATCTCCGTTCTTCTACATCCACAGAATAGGCAGTGGAAGCCATCCAATAGCCAGAAAATTCAATATCCTTGAGGGATGTATCACTCACATCTCCCGCAACGAGGATACCGTAGCCTACGCCTCTTTCTTCCCAGTATATCTTGCCCGACTTTGATAGAAAACCTTTTCCGATGAAAAAGCTGCGATGTTGCTCTTGTTCGTCGTCTTCGTTGTTGTCCTCCGGCGTGATTCTGCGTCCATTTCCGGTGATATTCCAGCCATTGAATCCTCGCGAAAACCTAAAATCTACCAAGCTCTTGGCAGTAAGAACCATGTCAAGGGAGGTCGAGGAGTTGGGTGGTTGCAACTCTCCAGGAGAATTTTCTTCGATTGATTCATCAAGAGGCAAAGATTCAAAGAACGAGTCGTCGGAACCCTCCATCTCGTAACGAATTTCTCGAACACCATTAGTTGGATAGTTGCTCACCAACGGATCCGCAGAATTGGACGTCTTGCGGACTTCTACCTCCGTGGTTCTCCCGCGCGTGTCTTGGACAATACTTATAAACTCACTCGGCAACGCCTTCGATTGGCGTGTGCTCAGGAGGGAAAAGCTGCACGGTAATAGTCCCTTTCCTTTAGAGTCAAATACGCCTTTTGCTTTCTCATCGCCTCCAGAGAGAAGAGGAACGGCCTTGGCAATTGGAAGAGCACTGCTATCACTGTCGCTCTCGATGGCAGAAGCTGTCACCACAATGTCATTTTCGTCCACACGCTGTAATGGTGGTGACTCTTCATCTTGGGTCCAAAATGGCTCAATGGCACCATTGTCCTCTTGTGGAAGGAGATGGTGACCGTTGCGGGAATGAGCCTTTCGCAAGTGCGAGCGGGCAGAAGCAGGCAATGGATAGCGGTCGTTGGAAGTGAGTTCCACGGCCCCCTTTTGTCTGCCGCCATCGTCATTGACATTATTGTTGTTTTTGGGTTTGGAGGATTTGCAAAGTGCAAATACCGACACGAAGAAAAAATAGGGAGAGATGGTATAGCCCTGGCTCAGCAAAAGCATTTCCACAGGCAGGATAACCATGATCAGGATCGCAAAGAATCTGAGAAACAGAAACACGCACTCCTCCTCTGCATTTGGCGGCGATGATTCACGAGGTGAAATCATTTTGATGAAGCAATTGTGTTTTATTGCGTCGTGTTACCGACTCAAAGCTTGCATGCGAATAGTTTTCAGTTCTATTAGAAATCATTTCGACGAAATACCAACGGCAAGAGATGCTATTTCATGGGCCATTCGATAACGTTAGAACCTCCGGGCCCATCGATCCTGATGTTAGAGATTTGAAACAAGGAGCACTCACCCTAACCCTAACATGGGGACCATTTTGAGAAACTTCTCTCATTTTTCCACGAGGGATTTTGTGCCGCACCAGCGTAGAATTATACGCACTTTTTGTACCGAAAACCAGGACCGTAAGAATTTTTTGGTCCAAAGTCAAAAGACATATTTAATTATTTCTCGTCAATGACATCTATCATTTCCGATTTAGAGCGACTTTGAAACTATCAAACATAGAACCCTTTGTAAAGATGCCACAACGAAAGAACAACCGCAAGAACAACCCCAAGAAGAACAAGAGAACAAAAGGACAAAACGGTGCGGCACAGATTCGAAATGATCTTTTGAAAGGCCAGCCGAAAGCCGAGTCCGAGCTTAAAATCCTTGGCTCGAGAAAGAATGTTGAATCCTGGGAGCACTACTCTCACTTTATTTTGGAAGAAAAATTGGCGGCCATGGATCTGAAGGACGTCGATCCTTCAGAAAGAGATCGAGACATCGAGGAGCTAAAGAAGAATCCACGAGCTTTCGCTGCCAAAATGTTGGAAGCTGCCTCGGAAGAAGACCGGAGTCTCTTGCTTTCGTTTGTTAGGGACTGGTCCGAAGAAGACAAGAGGATCATTCATGCGTTCTCGCCCCAGCAGATTCGTGACATCTTGGAAACTTTGTTTGAAGCTGCAATCAAGATCCCAAGCATTGACAACAAAAATATCTCAAAGATGGCAGATATCTCAAAGACGGCAGAAAGAGCAACGATGGGATCCAAGAAGAAGCTTTTACGAGGTTTAGCCGACCGAGAAGAAACACATCATTATTTCGCAGATTCTATTCGTACAAATATCATTCGTAAACACAGAAACGGTATGGATGAAGAACTTCGTGCATCCTACAAAGCTGCCAAGCGAGCCAATAAACAAGATCGAGCCAAGAACCCGATCCAGAAGTGCGCAGGCTGTGGGACCAGCAAGCCCGTGACAGAGTTGCAAAAATGTGTAAAATGTCTTTCGGTCTGGTACTGCAACCGGAGTTGCCAGGTTCGACACTGGAAGAACGGTCACAAGAAGGAATGCAAGGCATTGACAAGTGCACGGATGAATGCCAGCCACCATCACGCGAGCCTAGATGGAGTGAAAAGATTACCCCAACTTCCGTCGTGCGTTCTGGAGCTATCTCCAAATCTTACCGGATACCATGGGGCAGCGTACATCGTGGTACCATCGTGGGACATGCAAGATAAAGCATATCACAGCTGGGCTCGGAAGGAATTGAAGCATATGCAATCCCTGATCATTAAGAACATTCGGGCGTACTTCAAGGTGGAAACACTCGGGGGAGACACCACTGGTGAGATGGTGGGCAACATGTGTCAAGATTCGTTTACTCTATTCATTCTCGGATACACGGGCCCGGATGGGAATGACATTCGTCTGCTCGAGGGTGACGAATTGGTGGCGGTAAAAATGGGCCGTACAAAGAAGGATTCCATGATGTACCCTTGGCATACACGGGTGCCCAAGGGATGGACAATTCCGGCCGAGGCCGTGCGCTTGATGGATGCAGAAACATTCAAGGAATTGCAAAGAGGCATCGAGTTCATTCGTAACACCTATGGGGAGCGCGATGCGTTGTAGACGATTTGCGATAAATTCTTCATCTTCGAATCGCGCCCATGCGGATTTCAAACAAAAACTTAATGGAGGAAAACTAAGTATGATTATGGGCACTATGGACAAAGGGGTGTTGTGCTCTAGCACACAAGGGATGTGTTGGAGTCTTGCATGGTTCCACATGATCGGTCGCACTTGCCATGCAAAATATCTGATGTTTTCTGTTTGTTTTGTTGTTGATATTGGTTGGTTGTCGGTGCTCAATTTGATATGAAGTAGAATAGGATATAATTTATAAGCTGGGGTTCAACCCTGACTTGGTTGCAACATCATTTACAATCCTTCAAATCCATGCATCCCGTCTTTCGTCGCTTGGCGTGATCGAGTGCCATAAATATATTTGTGCTGCTCTCATTAGACTGGTGGATGCCAACATCCGCAGTCATCCTCCCCTTACTTTTTGGGTCTTGTCCCCTTTGCTGGTGTTTATTCTCAAGGCGCTTCCGCCGGGCGCTCTGGTCCCTGAGGGCCTGGAAGACCTTCTTTCGGAGCTTTGCGCCGTCCCGGAGCTCGACGTACCAATCGTTCTCGTTGTCGTACAATAAAAATGTCAGGCCACTGGAGAACAGTTTAGCAATAACCCTTTCCAAATATGCGCTTTTTTCCGCTGCTGTCTTATAGTTGTCGCGATCTAGTTCCATCTTCGTCAGGATCTCTCGAAATTTAAAATTCGCAGGACGTTTAGAGGCAGATCCGCCGTTTCGAAAAACAACAGAATTTATCTGGGGACACTCAATACCCAAGAAGGGAGACGAAGATTGCGATGAAATTTCTCGTTTTTGATTTTGAAGTGCCGGCGGGAGCTGGTGGTACGAAGACAATTCGTCACCTCTCTCGTATGCCTCCTCTAAGGATGCCCGGAACTTAATCCACTTTATGTGTTTTTTATTTTTGATCGATCCCGAACTCGTGACGGGGAAATCTTCCGTTGGGATGCCAAAACACTGCAGCGTGTAGGATGTCTCCGTCCCCGGCGACACTGTTTGCGGGAAATTTTTGTATGAAAAAAAAAAAATTGCGACACGAAAAAATAGATAGAGTGAGGCAAAAGCGTAATTAGGGGAGTCGAGAACCCCACGAAGATGTGAATACTACAATTACGAAGAACGGTCACGAGAACATTATGCATGTTTGCACATACCGCTATGTATTCGTGTTATGAGTCTCGTTTTCTTTCCGACCATGTTAAGGATGAGCACCTTGAGGACATCTAGTCCCTCGGGCAAAATACAATGAAATGCCGAATACCGTATTGGAACCGCCCCAAAGAATTTGTGGGCTTCAGATTGATGGTACGCCCGCCGATATATCTCCACTGCGCTAGTTTCGAAAACAGAATACACCGCCACCAACCCGTTGCGTTGCGTTGTCTCGTCATCGGATGCTGCCTGGAAGACAGTGTACATGACAATCTTAAACTGTTGGTTTCATGCCGGGGTTGTTGGTGGCGAAAATAGTAAAATCGAAAACCACTGTTAGAGTCAAATATCCTTCGAAAGAAAATTATGAGCAACAAATGCAGTACGAAAGATACATCACGTACCAGATTTCGATGAGAATAACCTTTTCCCACTGCCCCCTGAAACACAACGATCCGCCTTCCGAATCGATCCCTCGAAGGCATCAATTGACAGTGTCCCTCTCTCATAAGTTTCTGCTCAGCTTTGTCTAGATCCTTTAGGTATAGAGGTCTTTCGAGAGCCACCAGACCAAAATAGGCCACCAAGAAATCGATGCACTTGAGATAACGGGTCGCCGCCTTTTTGACGTCGAAGAGCTCCGCCCGCAGAAACTTCAACTTGAAGGCATCGGAGAGCGCGTAGGAGTATTTGGTATAGTTCCTGCTGCCCTCAACCCGCGAAGAACAAGACGAGGATGAGGTGAAGAATTCCGACGCTTTGAGAAGGTCGTTCAGATATTTTCGCCGACTGACATCTTCGCTGTTACAGTCGCTGTTGATAGCGTCACTAGAATTGTGATTAGAATTGTCAATATGATTACTATTGCGGGGGACATTTCGCGACGGCAATGAAACAAGGGCAACCTTCAGCCGGCCTTCGAATTCAAACTGTAGACCAATAAGGGCCTTCTGAATCATCTCGGGCGTTTCAACCGGAGCCAACGAGCGGACGCCGTGCATTTCTTCGCTGAGTGCCTCTCGGTCATGGAAACTCAGCGCATTCAGTTCGTCAGCCAGGATCTTGTCGACATCCTTGGGATCACCACGGAGCAAATGCGTATTCATTTCACCTGTGTTTCACCTTTTAACAGGCCATGCCATTCAGGTCCATCCAGGTCCATCCAGGTCCATCCAGGTTGGGATTGAAATTGCACAAACAAGATATATTTTGTGAATTGCTGATGGTAGAAGCCGAGCCAGAAATGATGATAGAATAATTGTTGCCTGTGAAGTTCTGAACTAAGGTAACGCACAGAGTTCTATTCACGTACAAATGAATGAATCAGTTTTTTGTTTTTATCGAATTCTGGACCACTACTTCCTTTCAATGGGGTATGTATCGTATGTTTAGATAGGATCTACTATTGCTGATTCCAATGGCGCACCGCGCCAAATCAGAGTTCAACTCTCCATAGCATATTGAGCGCCCGCCGGTCCGTTCAAATAAGGGGCGCTTGTGTCGAAAGTCCTAAGATTCCCAAAATTTCATGGTCATGCAAAGCAGATGCCGCCACGAGCACCAAAATCACGTGCGTTTTTCCCCATCTTTGGAGGGCAGGCAGCAGAGAATGACTAGCCTGCCGAAATCTTGTCGTGTAGGATTTTCTTTTTTGCCGTACAAAACCACGTTGAATAAGTACCAATATGAGCTTGTACAACATGCCTTCTTTTTTGTCCTCGTTGCAGGTCGTGTTCCCCTTCATTTCATACCGTTTTCATCGATTTCCATCTTTTCTAGTGCTTTTTGTGGACATTATATTCATCGACACCCCTCCCCCAACAACAAGGATATTATATTGGCAAGACATCTTGCGATTGATATCTCCAAAACTTCGAATCAATAATCCACCGACCAAGAATCTTTTGCAACCCGGTCCGATCAAATCCTGTGCCAATCGAATAGACTCGAAACATTATCGATAGGAAACCTTCCAAAAGACTATTTACCCAAAACTACTCACCAAGTAAACTTTTTATTTTCGATATCACCATGTCCAGTGCTCCCGAAGTCGTTGTCGATGCCACCAAGGCGGCAGAAGAAGCCGCCAAGATGGAAGACACTGCAGCAGCTGCCGCTGCTGCTGCCTCCCAACAGGCCAATACCGATGCTGCCATTGCTGCAGCAGCTGCTGCCGCTGCCGTCACCGCGGTGGAGGTTGCTCCTGCAACTCCCACTGGCGATGGCATTGCCCAGCCTCGGGTCAGCCTCCTCGCCGACGTGGATGGCCAGGGTAAGCGCCGGTTCTTTCCGCGAGTTAAACACCTGATTGGAAACAAGGAATGGGAAGACGTGAGTAGTAGTACTGAAAAGAATCTTGTTGAAAACGAAAAAGCATGGCACTGTTCTCGATTATTGGCTTTTGTCTCTTGTCTCAACTTTTTTAATCCTTTCCATATATTTCATCACAATGACAGTTCCTCACACAGGTACTCCAGTGTATCGAGGAGGCTGGAGCACCCGAGACGGCTGCTGCCTCCCACAAGGCCAACAACGCCTGGTATAAGGCCTTTGATCTAATTTATGGTGGAGTCGCCCGAGAGTATTCGATTCCAACTGGAAAGAATCGCTACCACAAGTTCAAGGACAAGATCCTGGAGGTCTGGGTCGCCCTAGAGGCCCAGGCTCCCGGTGAAAACCACTGCCGTGAGTTGGCCATGGAACAGTACGACCGCTACAAGCGGGCCTGTGCGGAGGCCAACAAGAATGCCAATGGGACACCTGGCGGTGGGGCTCTACCAGGTGGCCTCAAGATTGGCAAAACCGGTGCCAACCAGACTCCGGGAAGTGGCTACAAGCTAGCAGGGGGCAAGCGCAGCTACAGCACGGCCATGGGCGGTGGTGCCCCGTCGCCTGGAATGACTGCCAGCCTTTGGAAGAACCTCGACGAGGGCAAGGTCTTGGAGGGCCTCCCAGTCAAGCTTCGAGAGCTGGTTCACCTCAAGCAGCTTTCGAAGGAAATGGCCTCCGGAACTTCCAACCGACAGGCACGCAAGGGCATCGAGGAGCACTCCAAGAAGTTGGACACTGTCTACATGGAGGCCCTAAACGAATATCTCAAGGAGGACGAAGACAAAGAGGGAGAAAGCAAGGATGTTGAAATGTCAGACAATGGTGACAAAGCGGAGGCCTACAATCGGTGTTTGGCAACCGCCTTTTTGTACCGTTACGCATCGACACATATCGAGCAACGCATCTTGTCGGAAGCCTACGCCAAGTACACGGCCCGTTGTGTGACCTTTAAGGAACCACCCGAAGAAGCACCTGCTGGTGTCGTTGATGCCGCTGGTGCCGCCCCCGCTCAAACCGATGAGGCAACTGCTGCAGCGGTGGCTGCTGCAGCCATGGATGACAGCTATCAGGTGTCTATCTAATCGAGCTTGGTGTTTTTATTTCTTGTATTTCAAGAACCATGAAAAAAAAGGAGGAGCATGACGATTTTTCCTCTGTATAGTGTACTTCCCAATCCTATTCTTAAGAAAATGTTACTATGAACGATCTCCACATTCTACACATGAAATTTTATTCGCAACGCATTTTAAAAATATTCTAGTATGGTAGTCTATAGTTTATTTGGAAGAGAAACCATTGCCAGACACATTCTCGAAAAACATGCCATTCTAGCCACCGAATGTTTCGTTTCAGAATGCTTGTATTTCGGAGCATTCATTCGATTCATTTGTCGCTTTAACTAAGTTCATGATAATCTTTTTTGAATGCAATCTTGCTGCTGATATTCATTTCTACAAGAAGCATGTCCACAAGGATTTGATCAAAAGAAGTAAACATCTTTGTCGACAAAATTGTGCCCAGAATTGAATCATAGATCAAAACAATCATCTGCTCTATTATACCTCTAAATTTAGAAGCCTATCTTTTGCTTTGGTAACGATTTCGCTCTTTTTTGTCTGCTGTAGTGTTCTGCCACTGTGTTCGCTTGTTGGTCATGATCTTGATTACCCGATTTTTCTTACTCATAACTTCTAGCTTTGGCACGGGCTTTGGCCGTTCGTTGGGAGCCCCAGAAGACGCTTCGGCCCTGACAAACTCGCCACCTAGTGCTCCCAATCGCTTAAGTGCGTAAAAGACGTCTTCTACCGTCGAACCTGGTTTCATGAGAATCACGTCGCGAAGTCTTGCGATATGATTGTCCCTTGTGGCAGTAGGCAGCG
>Ga0115013_10001901_pt1 | contig 11843 bp, 10 predicted proteins | sample SouAtlMetagenome_2_FD_88686 | JGI IMG/M metagenome (GOLD analysis project Ga0115013, IMG submission 88686) | Marine eukaryotic phytoplankton communities from Atlantic Ocean - South Atlantic ANT15 Metagenome | ecosystem: Environmental > Aquatic > Marine > Oceanic | place: South Atlantic Ocean...
GGGAAAGGATAAGCGCTGAAAGCATATAAGCGCGAAACCTACCACAAGATGAGATTTCTTTAAAGGATCGTGGGAGATGACCACGTTGATAGGCTACAGGTGTAAAGGCAGTAATGTCATAGCTGAGTAGTACTAATAATCCATAGGCTTATTGTACGGCTGTTTTTTTATGAGTTTACTTTACTTTTTTGTGTATATTTTTTCAATATGTTAACTTATTGTTCAGTTGACGCTGAAATATGTTTTTTTAGATATAAAATCTATTATAACATACAACCCTAAGGTGGTTATTGCAATGGGGCTCACCTCTTACCATCCCGAACAGAGAAGTTAAGCCCATTAGCGCCGATGGTACTACACTTGTGGAAGAGTAGGTCACTGCCTTTTTTTAACCCTCACAGTATTGTGGGGGTTTTTTTGTTTACTCAAATCTTTGTTACTTCAATTTAATTGTATTTAAATTATTTAAAAATGCTGTCCATGATGATTTTAATCCCTTTAAATCCGAGGTAAATCGCAGTTACACAAACTAACCCCCCTGTAAGTACTAACGGTATGTAAAGAGGTTTTTCTGAATTAGATAATCCTGCATGTAATAAAAATGGTCCTAAAAAGAGTGTAACCAATGTGAGTCCCATGGTTTTAAGCCCCTTTACAAGCATTTGTTTGTTAGTGCGTTTAGTTTCCATTTTCATAGGCATTGATTGCGGCGCGCACGCTTTGATGTTTTATAAGTAATGCTTTTGCTTTATCTGATTTAATTTGCAGTTCATTCATTAGTATTTTGGTACCTCGCATCACAAGTTTGTCATTACTGAGTTGCATGTCTACCATTTTATTACCCTTTACATGTCCCAGTTGAATCATTGCGGTGGTTGTTATCATGTTTAAAATAAGTTTCTGTGCAGTTCCTGCTTTCATTCGTGAACTTCCAGTTACTACTTCTGGACCTACAACAACTTCAATCGGATGATCGGACACTTTTGTTATTGGACTTTTAGCATTGCAGGTGATACATCCTGTTGGAATTTGCTGCAATTGACATACTTTTAAGGCCCCAATTACATAGGGAGTTGTGCCAGAAGCAGCAATACCAATCACAATATCTTTTTGGTTGACATCATAATTTTTAAGGTCATGCCATCCTTGTTTTGAATCATCTTCGGCAAACTCTACTGCTTTTCGAATTGCTGTATCACCTCCTGCAATCAATCCCACAACCAGATCTTGGGGTACCCCAAATGTTGGCGGACACTCAGAGGCATCTAATATTCCCAAGCGCCCGCTGGTTCCTGCGCCTATATAAAACAGTCTACCTCCAGATTTTAATTGGGTTACTACTTCAATAATTAAGTTTTCTAATTCAGGTAATACTTTTTTGATAGCTTTAGGAACCGTTTCGTCCTCATTGTTAATCGCAATTAAAATATTTGATATGGACTTTTTTTCTAAATTATTGTAGTGAGAATCTTGCTCTGTTGTTTTTGTAAAGTCCATGTACAAAAGTACTATTTTTAAAACACTTTAAATTTTCTAATTATTCAATTACCAAGCTTGCTTTATATATTTCTGAAATGCTAAAATAGCCCATAGGGTAATGGCTTGTTTCAGAACTATTGTATATATTTCCTCGTATTGAGGTCGGAGTTGTTTTAAAAGGATCACCTCCTTCTTCAGTTTGTTCAATGACAGCACTCATGAAATTAAAATAAGTCTCATCAGCACCGTAGAGTGTTATGTTGGCTGTGTCTCCCATTTCTAGATCCTCATAGAAATAGGAGAATGTAAAGGCATTACCTTGGTAGAATTCGTCTTTTGTTGCCAAAAATTTATTATATCCGAAATCAAGGACATAAAAATCTTCTCTGTTGCCATCATCTGTAAAGGTTACTATGATTTCAATTTCATCTCCTTCAAATAAAGTTTCATCTCCTTGCAACAATGAGTCAATAGGAGTAGCTGGAATCAGTTGTTCTACAGAAGACTCATAAGTTTCACCATTATAAAGGATTATAAGCTTATAATTCACACCGAAGTTTGGAGTAAAATCTAAAATATAGTGTCCTGGATTCATATCATCATGCAAAAACGAATGTGTTATGTTATTATCTATTTCTAAAATTTCGACTTCCGCATCAGTGACCCATTGAATATCTTCATCATAAAAACTACCAGTGAGGCTCAGCGCTATTAATTGTGTATCTGTGTTTTCAGGGTTCATTTTTATGCGGGCATCAATGCTTAATCGTTCTTCTGCAGTATTTAAGTCTAGCACGATCACATCTTCACAAGAAGTTAATAAAAAAATAATGTTTATGAATATCAAAAATCGTTTCATTGTTTAAAATTTAAAGTTATAAGTGATCGCACCGATCGCTCCAAAAATAGATAGCTTAAGTGCTTCATTTTGCCCTGTATCTGTGTTCTGTCTAAAATTCAATGATTGTGCATTTTTACGGTTGTATAAATTGTAGATACTAAAAACCCATTCGCCTTGCCATGCTTTGGTTTTTTTAAGCTTTTGAATGTATTTGGCAGAAATATCAAATCTGTGATAAGCAGGCAGTCGACTGGAATTTCGAGCTTCATAGGTAGGTATAACTAAGCCATTGTAAACATACTGTCCATTTGGGTAGGTAGTGGGTTGACCTGTTTGGTAAATGAAATTAGCATTTAACGTCCACTTTTTACTCATATCATAACTAGAAGTAATAGAAATATCATGTGTTTTATCAAATGGGGTATTATACCATTTACCATTATTAATGCCAGGTTCCAGAGAATTTCTACCTTCAGTTTGTTGTTCGGATTTTGATAGGGTATAAGCCAGCCAACCTTTAAGTCTTCCATTGTTTTTACGAACTAAAAATTCCAAACCATAGGCTTTTGAACGCCCATTGAGTAAAACTTGTTCAATAGCTTTATTAGCAATCAAATTAGCTCCATCAATATAATCAATGCGATTTTTGGTTTTTTTGTAATAGACTTCAATTTCAAAGTTAAAATCGTTGTAATTTTTAAAATATCCTATGGCAATTTGATCCAAAAGTTGTGGTTGGATGTATTTTCCACTAGGCGCCCAAACATCTAAAGGGCTTGGAGCAGTTGTATTAGATAACAAATGTAAGTACTGTACCATTCGGTTGTAGCTAGCTTTTATAGAGCTGTTTTCGTTTGTTAAATAAGACACAGATAATCTAGGCTCGATGTTCATAAATGAAGCTTCCACACTTCCACTTGATGTATCAATTGTACCGGAAGGGTCTACAGCTTCATAAATTTGTAAATCGGGATTAAAAGCCAAAGCGATGTTGTCTTCATATTGGTTTAATTTATCTTGACCAAGCCTCAAGAAACTACTAAGTCTAGCGCCGTAACTCAGTGATATTTTTTCAGAAACTTGTTGCTTTATATCTAGATAAACCGCATTTTCAAAAGCATTTTTTTGAGTTAATTTTTCACTATTTATACCTGATGTTGGTCCGTTGGGTTGAATGATTCCTGGGTTGAAACTATAGTAGGTGCTGTGCAATCCGTATTCTAAACTAAATCGATCATTAAGATATTGTTTTAAATCGAATTTAATATTCATATTTTGTATGCCAGAGTTCCATTCAAATCCTACAAAATTTAAATTCAAACCGTAATAATAATCCGAGTAGATCAAGGATAAATTTGAAAATAATTGCTCTGAAAATAAATGATTCCAACGAAAATTAACTACCGTGTTTCCATAAGTATTTTCAAAACTATTGGAAACATTAAACACATCACGACCAAAATAAGCCGACAAGTAAACCTTATTTTCTAAATCTAGGCGATAGCTTAATTTAGTATTTAAGTCATAGAAATAGGCAATGTTATCAACATCAAAAAGCGGTAAAAATAAATGAGCATAAGTAGAACGCCCGCCAAATAAAAAAGATCCTTTTCCTTTTTCAAAGGGACCCTCTAACAAAATACGACTAGCTACCAAACCAATTCCACCATTTCCGTGGAATTCGTTTTTATTTCCTTCTTTTTGATATATATCTAAGACAGAGGCCACCCTTCCGCCGTATTTTGCAGGAATACCCCCTTTATAGAGTTTCAAGTTTTTTATGGCATCTGGATTAAAAACTGAAAATAAACCAAATAAATGGGAGGAATTAAACAAAGTTGCCTCGTCTAATAAAATCAAGTTTTGATCATTAGAGCCCCCACGAACATTAAATCCTCCAGTTCCTTCACCACCATTAGAAACTCCAGGAAGTAGGGTAATAGCTTTAACTACGTCGGCTTCGCCAAAAACTACTGGAATTTTTTTTATAGAGTTAGCATTTAGGGCATTGACACTCATTTGAGGTGTTTTGATGTTTAAACGCTCTACATTAGTTTCTAATACAATTTCGTCAAGTAAATCTGAATTGAAAACCAGGTTAAAATTTTGAATCAAGTTTTGATCTAAAATCACAATTTCATTGACTGTATCATAGCCAAGGTAACTGATAGTAAGACTATATACTCCACTTGGTAATGTGATGGAGTAAAAACCATATTCATTTGTAATCGTTCCAGTGTTGAGATCTGGGAAAATTATATTGGCTCCAATTAACGTTTCTTGTCCCTCACTTTCGTAAATAGAACCGCTTAATGTAAATTCGTTTTGAGATAAACTAAAGAACGAAAAAAATAATAATAAGGTGCTTAAGCGCATAGACATAGTAAATTTTTACGCATTAAAATTAAATAAAAAAGGAATTTTCTAGGATGCCTTTAACATAACTTTGATGATTATTTACTGATCCAAAATAGCATTTAAAGTTTTACTTGGACGCATGGCTTTTTGTATCTTATCTTCATTGGGTAAGTAGTAGCCTCCAATATCAACAGATTGACCCTGAACTGAAATAAGTTCTTCGATTATTTTATCCTCATTTGACTTGAGTTGATCATAAATCTTTTCAAAGCAAAACTTGAGTTCAAAATCTTCTTCTTGCTTTGTAAGCGCTTCAGCCCAAAAAAGCGCCAAATAAAAATGACTTCCACGATTGTCGAGTTCTTTTACTTTTCTTGATGGTGATTTTTTTTCTATTAATAATTTTTCAGTAGCATCATCCAATGCGGATCCTATAATCGCAGCTTTAGGGTTGTTATGTACTTGACTGAAGTGTTCTAAGGACACAGCCAATGCCAAAAACTCCCCAAGTGAATCCCAACGCAAGTGATTTTCATCTAAAAATTGTTCAACATGTTTTGGAGCAGATCCACCAGCGCCAGTTTCAAATAAGCCACCACCATTCATAAGTGGAACAATTGAAAGCATTTTAGCACTTGTTCCTAGTTCAAGTATTGGGAATAAATCGGTCAAATAATCTCTTAAAACATTCCCCGTCACAGATATGGTATTTAGACCATTTTTAAGTCGTTCTAATGTGAAATGAGTTGCTTCAAAAGGAGATAAAATTTTAAAGTTTAAATTTGATGTATCGTAATTACTCATATAAAATTTTACTTTTTTTATAAGCGCTGCATCATGTGCACGATTTTTATCTAACCAAAAAACTGCAGGTGTTTGAGATAAACGTGCACGGGCTACTGCTAATTTTACCCAGTCTTGAATTGGTGCGTCTTTGACTTGACACATTCGCCAAATATCTCCTTTTTCAACTTTATGTGAGGTGTATATAGTTCCATCTTGATCTATGACCTCGACAACACCATCTTCCTCAATTTCAAAAGTTTTGTCATGAGATCCATATTCTTCCGCTTTTTGAGCCATCAAACCTACATTTGGTACACTACCCATTGTAGATGGATTAAACGCTCCATGTTTTTTGCAAAAATCTATAGTTGCTGTGTAGATACTTGCATAACTGCTATCGGGAATGATAGCCTTAGTATCTTGTTTTGACCCTTTTGAATTATACAATTTACCCGAATTCCGAATCATAGCTGGCATGGAGGCATCAATAATAAAGTCACTTGGAACGTGTAGATTGGTAATTCCTTTTTTTGAGTTTACCATGGCTAAATCAGGACCATTCTCTAGCGCTTTGTTAAACGCCGCTTCAATTTCACTACGTTTATGGGAATCTAATTTTTTTAGTTTATCTAAAATATTCTTATAACCATTATTAGGGTTAATACCAATTTCATTAAACTCAGATTGGTATTTTTCAAATACATCTGCAAAAAATGATCTTATGACATGACCAAAAATGACAGGATCACTTACTTTCATCATTGTCGATTTCATATGGACAGATAGTAAAATATTAGAATCTTTTGCTTCTTTTATTTCGGTTTTTAAAAATTTTTTCAATGCACTAATACTCATTATAGAAGCATCAAAAATTTCACCTTTTAAAATTGAAATATTTTTTTTTAAAACAGTTTTTTTAAGTGATTTATTCTTCAAGTAAACACTTACTTTTGTGCTTTTTTTAGAGGTAATAGATTGTTCATTATTTGCGAAATCTCCATTTCTCATGGTAGCTACATGCGTTTTGGAATTTACTTTCCATTCCCCCATAATATGTGGATTCATTTTAGCATAATTTTTTACAGCTTTTGGCGCACGGCGGTCTGAATTTCCTTCCCTTAAAACGGGATTTACAGCACTACCTTTAATTTTATCATAACGCATTTTAATATGAACTTCATCGTTATTTAAAGGGTTTTCAGGATAATTTGGTAGGTCATAGCCCTTAGATTGTAGTTCAGTTATTGCATGCTTAAGCTGAGGTATTGAAGCACTAATATTTGGTAGCTTTATGATATTAGCTTTAGGGTTTTTGACAATATTTGCAAGATTATTTAAGCAATTCTCAATTTTTTGATCTTCTAACAAGAACTCCGGAAAAGCAGATAAAATTCTAGCAGCTAATGATATATTTTTTGTATCTATAGAAATTCCGTGTGGCTCTAAGAAAGATGAAATAATTGGTAAAAAAGAACGAGTGGCTAGTGCAGGGGCTTCATCAGTAATTGTGTAAATAATTTTAGCCATAAATAAGCCTTCTTTTTTTGTTTTGACAACGGTTAAAAATATAAAAAAAGCTATCAAATATATTAAAAACCAAATTATAAAGTATTTAAAAAAATATATGATTTTAATATTTTGATAGCATTACGATTTATTGAATTAAAATTTGATTAAATAAAATTATAAAAAAAAGCGCTTTATATCAGCGCTTTTTTTAAATCTACTAAATAATAAATTAATTAGCGAGTTCTTTGATTCTAGCTTTTTTCCCAGTTAATTCTCTAAAATAAAAGATACGTGCTCTTCTAACTTTACCTCGTTTATTTACTTCAATTTTTTGCAAAGCGGGCATGTTTATAGGAAAAATACGTTCAACTCCAATTGTTCCTGACATTTTTCTAATTGTAAATGTTTCGGAAGCGCCAGTTCCTCTTTTTTGAAGTACTACTCCTTTAAAAAACTGAGTTCTAACTTTCTGACCCTCACGAATCTCGTAATAAACAGTGATAGTATCACCAGATGAAAATTGAGGGAAGTCTTTTTTTGTTACAAATTCGTCTTGCACAAATTTTATCAATGATTCCATTGTAATTTTTTATTATGTTTTTCCGAATTAACATTTACGTCTATCGCTAGAGGTTAAGTCGAAATCGATTGCAAATATAATCAATAATTAAGTTACTGCAATTTTATAATCATTTTTTATTCGCCAAGTAAATCTGGACGCCTGAGTCTTGTATTCTCTAATGCTTTTCTTTCACGCCATTTTTCTATTTCTGGTAAATTTCCACCAAACAATAGCTCTGGCACGTCCAGGCCTTTATATGATCTTGGTCTAGTGTAGATTGGTGGAGCTAACAGATTATCTTGAAAAGAATCAGTAAGAGCTGATGTTTCATTTCCCAGAACACCAGGAATTAACCTTATAATTGAATCACACAAAACAGCAGCTCCAAGTTCACCTCCAGAAAGTACATAATCTCCAATTGAAATTTCATGTGTTATCAAGTGATCTCTGACTCTTTGGTCAACACCTTTGTAATGTCCACATAAAATAATTATGTTCTCAAAAAGTGATAATTTATTTGCCATTGATTGATTTAATTTTTCACCATCTGGTGACATGTAGATTACTTGGTCATAATCTCGTTTAGATTTTAATTTTGTAATGCATTTATCAATTGGCTCAATAGTCATAACCATTCCAGCTCCTCCTCCGTATTGATAATCGTCAACAGATTTATAATTATCAGAAGTGTATTTTCTAAGATTGTGAAAATGTACTTCTACAATTCCATCAGAAATAGCTCTTTTTAGAATTGAAGCCTCGAAGGGACTTTTTAGAAGTTCTGGTACAACACTTATAATATCAATACGCATACAGATTAGTTTGCATACAAATATAAATTAATTATGTTAAATGTTTTTTTATTAATAGTATGTAAAACGGCGAACTTCTGCTAAATATTTAGCTAAACGTAGTACTTGGTGGATATGTCCGAATTCAATTTCATAATATTTAAACATTGACATATAGTTTTAAATTATGCTGCAAATGCAAAATAACTTTAACGTTTTCATAAATAATTTTAAAAAAACCATTCAATTAAATTTGAATGATTTTATTTATTTTTTTAAAATTTATCAACGAAATCGGTACACCATTTTTTCACCGTTATTTTTAATAATTGAAATCCGACTAATCTTTTCAGAGTTCATACTGAGGGCCCTTTTAACATCTGAAACTGTGTTGACTTTTATTTCGTTAATTGCAATAACTAAACTACCCTTATCAACTCCGTCAGAAATCCACTCCTGTTTATAATAATCTGAAAGTTCTTGTATTTCAAGGCCATAATCATTCCCTTTATTTTTTAATTCTTCATTATTGATCTCTTTCAAAGTGCCAATTATTGGTATGTATATTGTTGTCAGTTTTTCAAGCTTTACACTAATATTTTTTATCTCATCACCTCTTAAAATATTAACTTCTACAATATCATTTGGACTTTTAGTATTCAAAAACCCCTTTAGGTCAGAAAATTTTGTGATTTTTATACCATCAATACTTTTTATTATGTCTCCTTTTTTTATTCCTGAAGTCTTTGCTCCACTATTTTCTTGAACTTCACTAATATAAAACCCTTCAGTTTCATTAGTGCCATATTCTTCTGAAAACTTACTATTAAGTTCTGTACCTATTACACCTAAAATACCATTTTGAACATTTCCAAATTCCATTATATCCTCAACAACTTTTCTAGCAATATTACTAGGAACAGCAAAGGAATAACCAATATATGAACCTGTTTGTGAGGAAATCGCAGTATTAATTCCTATAAGGTCGCCATAAATGTTTACAAGAGCACCTCCAGAATTTCCTGGATTTACAGCTGCATCAGTTTGAATAAATGATTGTATATTTTTTCCTGATAAATCTCTTGACTTGGCACTAATTATTCCAGCAGTAACAGTTGAAGTTAAATTAAATGGGTTTCCAACAGCTAAGACCCATTCTCCAACTTTAGTTGTATCGCTATCACCAAATGTTGTGTAGTTTAATTTTTCATTAGTTTCAACCTTGAGTAGAGCGATATCTGTTGTTGGATCTGAGCCAATTATTTCGGCAGTATAGTTCTTATTATTGTTAGTGGTAATTTCAATAGATTCAGCTCCTTCAATCACATGGTTGTTTGTAATTATGTAACCATCTGGTGAAATAATCACGCCAGATCCTGTTCCAACTTGAAATCTGTTTTGAGGACGACCTAAGAACAAATCTTCAAAACTCGTATATCCTTTACTTAATGTTGTATTTTTTACATGGACTACAGCATTGAGAGTTTTTTCAGCAGCAATAGTGAAGTCAATATTAGATCCTCCACTAGGGTTAGTAATATAACTTACAGGCAAAGTGCTGTCTTGTTCTAATGTCAAGTTACTTTTTTTAATTAGTCTTGGGTTTATTAATTGTGTGTATGCAATTAATGTAATTGAAGCACTAAAAGCTGATATTATTAATAGTGAAATAATTTTTTTCATATTCTAATTTTTAGGTTCAAATTTATAACTTCAAAAATATATTTTTATTGAGCAATAAATTTAAAATTAACAAATATTTTTATAATAATTCATGGAGTTAAATATTTATATATTTGTAAACTATGTCATTTAGTTTTTATAAATATCAAGCTACAGGAAATGATTTCATAATTATTGATAATCGTTTAAAAGTATTTGACAAAAATGATACCAAACTAGTAGCTAAGCTTTGTAATAGAAGAATAGGAATTGGAGCTGATGGTTTAATACTTCTCGAATCAGATAATGAATTTGATTTTAGAATGGTTTATTTTAATGCTGATGGAAATCAAAGTACTATGTGCGGAAATGGAGGAAGGTGCATTGTATCTTTTGCAAAAAAATTAAATGTTATATGTCATTCTACTAATTTTTTAGCAATAGACGGAACACATGAAGCAAAAATAAATAATAATATGGTTGAACTAAAGATGAATGATGTTAGTGTAATTAAAAAAATTGAAAATGGTTATTTTATAAATACAGGATCTCCTCATTATGTTATTTTAAGATCACATATTTCTAAAATTGACGTTCAAAAAGAAGGTAGATTAATTCGTAATAACGAAATTTTTAAAAAAGAAGGTGTCAATGTAAATTTTGTTGAAATTTTTGATGAAAACCGCTTTTTTGTTCGAACATATGAACGTGGTGTTGAAGCAGAGACATTATCATGTGGTACGGGGGCTACAGCTGTAGCTATTGCAATGCATGCATGTAAAAAAACATTTTCAAATAACTTAATAATTGAAACGAGAGGAGGTAAGCTTGAAGTTAATTTTTCTGAAAACAGATCTAATTATAGTGAAGTATGGCTTAGCGGCCCCTGCGAATTTGTTTTTAAAGGAGTAATTAATAAAAAGTTATTGAGTTAATTACTATGAGTTTACGGAAATTATTTTTAGTTATTGTAATGATGGGTTTGGCAGGACTGGGATATTTTTCCTATTTCGTATATAATGTCATGTTAGTTTCAAACACCGCTTTTAGCTCTAGACAAGCTTATTTGTACATAAGGACAAACTCAAAATATGAACAAGTAAGGGAAGATTTAATACCAATGTTGAAGAATATTGAAACTTTCGATATTCTTGCTAGACAAAAAAAATATATTTATAATGTAAAAGCTGGACGATATGTTATTAAAAAAGGTATGACAAATAATGATATTATTAATACTATCAGAAGTAAGAATACTCCAATCACTTTGTCTTTTAATAATCAGCACTCGATCGAACAATTAGCAAAAAGAGTTTCAAGTCAAATTGAAGCTGATAGCTTAAGTTTAATTAAAGTGTTTACTGATTCTTTGTTTTTAACCTCCAATGATTTTACAAAAGAAAATATTTTAGCTATGTATTTACCTAACAGTTATGAGTTTTTTTGGAATACATCAGCTAAACGATTTAGATCTAAATTATACAAAGCATATAATAAGTTTTGGAATTTTGAGAGAAAGGAAAAGGCTTTCAAAATTGGAATGACCCCAGTCGAAGTTTCAATTTTAGCAGCAATAGTTCAAGAGGAGTCAAAAAAAATTAGTGAACAGCCAAAGATTGCAGGTGTTTATATTAACCGGTTAAAAAATAATTGGGCTTTGCAGGCGGATCCGACTTTAAAATATGCAGCTTATAAATCTAACGATTACGATGGAGAAACAATTAAACGTGTTTTGAACATCCACAAAAAAATTAAGTCCCCATATAACACTTATTTAAATAAAGGGCTTCCTCCAGGTTTAATAGCTATGCCAGATTTAAGTTCAATTGATGCAGTATTAAATTATGAAAAACAC
>Ga0115013_10001904_pt1 | contig 11841 bp, 9 predicted proteins | sample SouAtlMetagenome_2_FD_88686 | JGI IMG/M metagenome (GOLD analysis project Ga0115013, IMG submission 88686) | Marine eukaryotic phytoplankton communities from Atlantic Ocean - South Atlantic ANT15 Metagenome | ecosystem: Environmental > Aquatic > Marine > Oceanic | place: South Atlantic Ocean...
CTAACAATGCACCAATTTGAGGCATACAGGAATGAACTGATCAAGGCCTCTTCGGCAACGCCATCTCCAGATATTGCACAGAGTGCAAATCCTCGTGGAGCCGTGACTGTTACACGCAAACGAGAAGTTCCTCCCGCGACCATGGTAACACCCATGTCGTCTTCAAAACGCCAAAAACAACCCGCCCCTAATGATGCCACTTCATCCGTTGATCGAGTAGCCATGAATGGGAACAGTGTACCTAGCCCTGTGCGTAGCAATGATACAGCTAAGAATGTCCAGGCGACAAAATTTACACCCAAGCTGCCTAAGTACGAAGAGCGGACAAATGTAGGTCACGTTGTTGCTTCGTACACTACTGGCCATCACAACGAAAATCAGACGAATGCATCAAATTCAAGCCACTGTCGATGTGTTGTATCGACAAATATGAATGGCGAGGACAACGATGTCACTCGATTTAATATTACGGAACCCTATCGTTTTATGTTTACAACGTTGGAAGATCGTGCCAACGCACTCGAGCAACACCTAGTCCGCATGAAAGACGCTATTGTTGATGATATTGAAAAGGGAAAAAATAGCAACAACAAAAATGAACCGAATAATGTTTTTGGTGAGCCTTTTGAGGAGGTCAATATTCCTAGACAGGATCCTTCGACTTTTGTCGGCAGGATTTGCAACGAGGCCCACCAAGGAAAAATGAATTCGACGTCGGTTGTATTAGAGGGATCCGCCTCGTCCTGTGGCGGTGCAAGGGTAAATGTTGATCTATCCCCTGTTCAAAAGAAAGAAAGTAAGCAAAGTAACGGATTCTCATTGTTTCCTGGTCAAATTGTAGCCATCGAAGGTATCAATAATGTAGGTAGGAAGATTACTGCCTCAAGAATCAAAGAAGGTGCTCCCTTGCCACCGGCATCATCTTCTCCACACGAGATTAAAAGTTATTACTATAGCAATGATGAAGAAGAAAAGTCAAGTGCGCCTTTAAAGGTGCTTTCGGCATGTGGCCCTTTCACCACTTCCCAGAGCATGGACTATGCACCTTTTGTAGATTTGATGCACGTCGTGCTAGAAGAGGCCCCCGATGTTGTGATCTTGATGGGACCCTTTGTCGACACGCGACAGAAAGCTGTACAATCAGGACGAGTTACATGTGAAGACGAGGGCGAAGAGGAAATTGTTGTCGATTACGAAACATTTTTTGCTCAAAAAGTTGCCGCAGTGATTGAAGAAGTCTTTGAAGAGAAAAGCTTGGAAACGCAGTTCATCATGATACCGGCGTTAGAGGATGCCGTCGCCAAATTTGTGTGAGTATTTGTAAATGCTTCAGACGATATGAACTTAAATCGATTTGATCGTCCCAAATGCATCGTTTTCTAATTACATCTCCTCTTCATTACTGCCCTTAGTTACCCTCAACCACCACTGAAAGACAGTGCGGCAAAGGGCGTGCAACTTAATATTCCTGGCGCCGACGGCATCGAGTTTGGTTCGTTGGGTCTAGAACGACTTATGAAACCGTCAAGCGACATTAAAAGCCGTTTGCACTGTATGCCAAATCCTTGCTCCTTTCGAATCAACGAAATGGTCTTTGGTGTTACATCCACCGATGTACTCTTTCACATGAGCGTCGAGGAGACAAATAAAAACTTGCCAGCTGGTTCCAGGCTGCGCCGAATTTCCCAGCATATGGTTCAGCAACAAAGCTTTTACCCTCTTTTTCCCCCGAATAAATCAGTCAATCTAGATCTCAAACAACAGGACGGTTGGAGAATGCCATGCCAACCCGATGTTCTGATCGTCCCCAGTAAGCTGTCTCCATTTTGCGCCCCTATTCTTGAACATACCATGGCAGTTAACCCAGGGCACCTAACGAAGGCCACAACAGGTGGTACTTACTCATTGATGAAAATTCATCCGATGAAGAAAGAGAAGCTAGCGGCGGCAAATGATGATACTAAAATCACCCACGATGTATCAGATCGAATGGAGGTTGAAATCAAGAAAATCTAAATGTTGTCATTTCACAAAATTGATACTCGTAGCTTTTCGAAGATATTATGATTAATTTCAGAGATTACTTTATTTTAACTACTTCTGCTCTCGACGCGCTCGCTTCGAAGCCCATTCTTGTGAGTGGGTGCGTGACTAGACAACGCCCCAATCCATTGATAGCACAGCAACCATCACCATGTGATAAGTAGTCGACTGCTAATTGTTCTAATGTGGGAATTTGTGTTGTCTGGGCATCGCCACTAACATCACTGGGCGCCTCTTTCAAGATAGCTCTCAGTAACCGGACCACGTAGTTTCCTATGCCAAGGCTTGCAGTGAGGCCAGTAGAACGAATTCCTGCAACCGCAATCCAATTCTTCTTGGGGTTGAGATGGATCTGATAATCACGGTATTCTGTGCCTGGTCGAATACCGACGAAGTCTCCGACGTGTGATGATTCTGTATCCATATGAGGTATAACTCGTTTTATGTGGTCATCAAGCTGTCGGGCAAGTACTGGATCGATGGATCGATCTGTCCTTGATGTCTGATCCAATGCAGTAGGCCCAACGACCAGTTGATTGTGCAGCGTGCTGAAGATGAAAACGCCTTTTGTTTTTTGGTTTGGAATTGGTTGTAGTGGATGCAATATTCGAGTTTTTGCGTTCGAATTATACACACGATATTGACCTCGCCTTGGTTTTGTAGTCCACTGAGATTTCAGTCCAGCCATTCCCTCCACTAAATCAGACCAGCTTCCAGTTGCGTTCACTACAGCTTTGCTTTGAAGCAATAGAGGCACGTCGCTCGAATCATCATCGTCTCTTCTTTTTAGTACCCACACTTGTTCATCGGCACCATTATCGCTTTCTTCATTCCTTGTTACGCATTCTACATGAAAATTAGTATAAATTTTTGCACCGTTTTCTACCGCATGAGCGGCAAGTGAAATTGAATAAACCCATGAGTCAACGACCATTTCGCCAGGAATGTGTACCGCTCCTAATAATCTTGGGGATACGTTATTTTCCATTGTTGTAAGAAGATTGGAGTCGGGCTGAAGAATCTTGGCATCGCTATCGCCCGCTATGTGAGACTCCTGCAGTACATTGTTGAGTTGAGAAACGTAATCCTTGTCGGCATTCTCGCAAGAAACATCCCATGGAAATAAACACACAAGCGATCCACACGGACGTATAGGGATATTGTGCGATTCGCAATATAAACGAAATTCTGATATAGAATCTCGTATGAGAGCACGCTCTAGAGTTCCAGGGAGAGCATCCACGCCCGTACAAACGATACCACTATTTCCTCCGCTAGCCTGTGTCAAAAGATCCGGCTGAGCTTCAACCAAGGCGCATTTCCACCCCTTCAAAGTAGCTGCACGCAAACATGCTAAACCCACAACACCCCCACCAATAACAATCAGATCATAGGCCGGCAAAGATGCAGTAATCGTGCTATCTGTCATTTCCTGTGACAACGGTCTGTTCTTTTCTAAAATTGTGAGCAGAAACAACGTGCGTGCTACAGATAACAGACCCACACGGTTCAAGGGCAGGCCGAGGCAGCATAGATTCTGCTTAATCCTCTAAGAATCCAATCATGTTTGAGGCAGGCAAATAAACGGTACTAACTTCTTCTGCTTTATGTATTCATTACAATGTTGTAAGCTTCTTTCACCGCTTCAAATTTGTGTCGTGTATCAGGTTTTCCAATATTACGATCTGGGTGGTATACACGTGCTAGTCGCCTGTATTGAGATTTGATCATCGACTCATTCGCATGTCGAGGAAGTCCAAGTCGAGAGTAAAAATTACAGTACTTGAAATGATCGGGGTATCGTAGGTGAACATTTTGCACAAGTGACGGAAAGGTAATGGAGCGACTATCTTTTTTGGATCCGCTGGAATCTGCTGCAACACGAAAGCTAGGTTGATTTCGGATGCGATCAGCTGCCTTCTGAAGTAGACGTTCCTGTTCTTTCAGAGCATCTTCAATATTCATACCGAGAAATTTATTTTCTGCTTTACTGTTGGAGGGATGAAAAATGAATCTATTTTCTTGATAGCACGAAGAACATCTCTGTGAGTGCGAATTAAATCGTGCTCCCTTGCTTTGATAATTTGAAGGTCGGAACGCCGTATCACTTTCACCAGGCGTGTACCTTCTACTTTCTGTGCGCAATGGAATTCTCTCGCTAACAGAGTCTGGATCAATTTCGGTCTTTTTCTCTCTCTTGTTATTGTGAGGTTTGAAACGGGGCTTTCTCTTTGTTGATAAATATGAATTTTTTGATCTCGAATTTTCATCTGCTTTGTCTTTTGATTCTTTGTTCGTTCTAACTTCCAATTCGATGGATTCGGATTCATCAACATCAATAACTTCTTCAGTTTTTTGAGATTTGAAATGAATCGTTGAGTCGTCATCTTCATCCATCAGATTTATTACTTCAGCATTTGACGTTGAAAGTGTTTTGTTTTTTCTTACTGATTCTGTTTGGGGAGTTTTCGACCCAGTAATTGTTGTAGTAGATTCCGTTGCAATCTCAGAACCGATTGCGTCACAGGCATCGGTCCCTTTTGTGCCACTAATTCTACCATTGCCTTCCCCATCCAAAATGTGACAATCAGTTTCATCCTCTTCGCTATCATCGTATATTTCAATAGGCTCAAACGCGGTACGTCCCATGGATACATAGTCATCGTGACGACTTACTTTCGATTCATTCTTCTGTTTTATCCTAGCGTGATCACTATTGTTGTGCCTGGCTGATGATATATGTCTGCCTTGGTTTTCGTGGACAATGCCAGGCTTGCGCTGTCTCTTTGCAGAACCGGGACATCCTTGATCGCGTTGAATATAGTCACAGCCCGCACTGATATTTTCTGCTATCACAGCCGCTGTGGTGTCAAAGACAACTACTTCGCTATCGTCACCGCTATCTATATCACCGATTTCATCAATGGATTTGTCTTTCTTGCAATTAGAGTTGGAAGATGACGAATCGAACATTGTAAATTTGTCCTTATCCATGTGTTTCAAGAGAGTATTTTTTTTGTCTTCGAAAAATGGCCGTCAGGTCGCGGAATTCTACGTTGCGTCAACTTGGTTCATGCATAATCCCATACCGTTTGAATCATTGATCCATGAAGAATATTGTTTTCAAATTTATTAGCGACGGCTATTGTTTTCTTTAGTGCGATGGAAGAGAGGACAGAGAGACTGAGACTATTCTTCCTCTCCACGATGTTTTTCTGAGATCGGTAAATTCTAGCCGACCACATAAATTCTTTGACTGGATAAGTTGTTAGGGTTAGGGTTATAGTATGTCACGGCGGCGAAGCGATGATAAACGTGACAACAGAGAACTAGGTAACAAGCAAGTGAAAGTGAAAGGCTACACCGTTTACGAGTTTAAACAACAATCATAAAACTCTGGCGAAGAGCTGCAGTAATTAGTAATTTAATGGTATATCGACGCGAAATGAGCAAAAACTTTGCTTTCGCTGCAATCACAGGAGTGAAATAACTGTGTAATTGACACGATGACCAACAGTCCGAGTTTGAATGCTAAGAGTAGCGTTATGCTTGGCAACTTCGAATACTGTCAGTTCATAGACGTGGAAAAAGGCATCGATTTTGAAGTAACAAAAGCAGCGACTGTATCCCAAAGAGATAAAGAAAATACTCCGACAAAAGAAATGGCCGCGGCAAAAATGCTATCGGCAAAACCCTCGAGACACAAGAGAAGAAGAACGCCAACCGGTGCCAAGCAATTTACTCCTTTACCCCCACCATCGGCGCCGATAATAGATCCATCGACGGGTGCTTTCCACCCCGATTTCATGTACTGCGGTTTTTGCACTGATTGTAAAGATGAAGAGGACAAGGTCTTGACTTCAGTGCCTTCTGGTCGTAGGAGTTACAACGACGAAATTGAATCAAATTCTGATTCTGACTCCAACTCAGTAGACTCTTTTGATAATCCAAGCTCATTTCTCCAAACGATCTTTCAGGTTAATGCACTACAAGAAGAGCTAAATTCTGGTCACTCGGCCACTCGACGAAAGGAACAAAATCACCACAACGAGATGTTAGTCCTCCGATCGTTGTTGCGTGCAATTCCAGGAATTCGAAAAGTGTCTATTCCTGTTAATCACGATACCACATCATCGTCCCAATTCTTCCCTAGAAATGTAGTAATACGCCACGATGCATCAGTCCTTTCGGGAACTATACGACAAGCATTCGCTGCTGCCGGATACTCAGCATCTATTTCAGAGTCTACTTCAACACCAGCACAACAAGAAGCCAAGAACCCAGCGACAAATAACATGATCAAAAATAGTCAAGAAAAATTTCATACACCAAATTTTGGTATGACCCGAAAAGAGGAGACCTATTGGGTACGATCTTCTTTCGATGTTGAAGGCATATGCTGTGCCTCAGAAATACCTGCCATCCGAAAAATTGTGAAACCATTAATGGGTGTTGCCAAAGTTAACATTAACTTGACGACCAAGATAGTTCACGTCCAACACAACCATGAAGAAATCCAAGCATCTCAGATTGCACATTCTTTGACCAGACAAGGATTCCCTGCAAAGATTAAAAAGGACGGTGCCTTAACGAGTCATTTCATAAGCAATGTTGTTACTGGCAGTGGCGATAGTGACGACAACGGCACGCAAGCGAATACGAAAGCGCTAGCTGATTTGCTCGATAGAGTTGGAAAATCGCCGTTTGTTGAATCGACACTCACCGTAGATGGACTGCGGTCCGATCAAGTCCATTTAATCGAAAAGGCAGTAGCTGATGCATTTATCCGTGTGCAAGTCAGGGCCGTTTACCCAAGTGCTATTTCTGAAACAATCAAAGTGGAACATAATCCAGATCTGGTTTCCATCGCTGACATTCGTGATTTCCTTCGCGCGCGTGCAACAAGAAATGGGAGGTCTCCCCTATTCCCACCCGCAGCGGAAGTGTACATCGATGGGGCTGACTCAAATTTGTACTTGCCGTCAATAAACGATTATCCAAATCAGCCGCCACTTGATAGCGCTGATGGTGGCTGTATTTCTCGAATGAAGAGGTACCATGTAAACGTTATTTTAAGTGGCTTCTTTTGGATCTTGAGCATGACTAGTATTGTGGATGGAATGTAAGTTTTGAAATGGAACTATGTTTGTTTCTCGTACTAATTTTTAAAAAAAATGAATCCAATATTTCTCATGTTATATTATATTTCCTAATCCAGGGACGAATATAAATATTTTGGCCTCGCCTCTGTTTTTTTCGGTTTGCCGCCTATCCTTTTAAAGGCCTATAGAACGTTAAGACGCTGTCAATTTGACGCCAACTGCATGATGGTGACGGCTGCCTTGGGCGCACTGGCATTGGGAGAATACGACGAGGCAGCTTCGGTTTCTTTCCTATTCGCTGTCTCTGAATTCTTAGAGTCCCGCGCATCCTATAAAGCTAGGAAGGCCTTGAGCGAGATCTGTGCATTGAGACCTGACCATGCAAATGTTATCCACCCAATAACGAATGAAATTGTTGTTGTACCTGCCGATCGAGTACCGTCAGGATCATTAATATCGGTCCGAACTGGCGACAAAATTGTAGCCGATGGCATAGTAACTGAGGGCAGTACATCCATAGACGAATCCAGTTTGACAGGGGAATCGATTCCAGTTCAAAAATGTATCGGAGATGAAGTGAGTGGTGGTACGATTAATATTGGACAGACACAATTAGTAGTCAGGACGACAACGACCGTAGAGGATTCTGCTGTTTCTAGACTAATCCGTCTCGTCGAAGAAGCCCAATCACATCGATCACCAACAGAAATGATGGTCGATGCTTTTGCCCGCTCGTATACACCATCTGTCATACTGATTGCCACACTTATGAGCTCCGTCCCATGGTATTTTGGAAGTGATATTGGTCGTCAGTGGACACTGAAAGGTTTAATTATCGTTGTGATTGCCTGCCCGTGCGCTTTGACTATCAGTACACCTGTTACGTATGCTGCTGGATTAGCAGCCACCGCGAAACGAGGGGTCATAATCAAAGGAGGTGCAAAACTTGAAGCGATGGGAAGTGTTGACCACATAGTTTTTGATAAAACCGGAACTTTAACAAAAGGGAGATTTTCTGTCACTCAAATGGCTGTAATCGGTGATTCAAAATCGCGGCAAGAGATGCTCCAACTTCTATCATTGATGCAAGAACGTGCCAGTCATCCAATAGCTTCATCTTTGGTTCAGGCCGTTAAAAATGAGGGAATAAATGTGCCGCGGCAAATGTTAATTACCGATCACCAAATTCTGAAGGTGTGTTTTTGATTTCATTTTGATGTAGAACGACTCTTTACATTGATTATCTCACCATGTTTTGTTTTTTTGGTCAGGGAGAGGGCATCACAGCTAAGATTAATGGGCAATTGCAAGTATATGTAGGGAATCAAAGGTTGTTTGATCGTTTAGGTATGTACGATGCACTCTCTTCCAGTAATAAGAATCGAGTTGAAGAGTGGGAAGAAGGTGGAGGGACAACAGGCTTCATTGGAAGTGCCGAAGACGGAATGATTGGGATGTTTTGTGTCAAGGATTCGGTTCGCGAAGAGGCGAAGCAGGCCCTTACAGAGCTGAAGGAAGCTGGAATCAAAACTTATATATGTACCGGTGATAGGAAGAAGACCGCTCAAGCCGTTGCAAGAGAGATAGGAATCAATGACGACTGTATTAAAAGCGAATTGTTGCCAGAAGACAAGCTGCATTTTGTTCAAAGCTTACGACGCCCGCAACCAAAACACTTTCCTTTGTGCCGGAATAAAGAATATGTTCTTTTCTGTGGAGATGGAGTCAATGATGCTCCGGCTCTAGCTGCGGTAGATATTGGTGTATCTATGGGAGAGGGTGCTGCAATGGCACTGGAAATGAGTGATGTGACGCTGATGGATTCTCGATTGACAAAGTTACCATACGCTATTCAAATGGGACATAGGGTCTTGAGGACTGTGAAAGAGAACATCGTGATAAGCTTTTTAGCAAAATTTACTGTCGTGCTTTTGACCTTCATGGGGAAAATGACGTTGCTATATGCTATCGCATCTGATGTGGGTATTATGCTTTTGGTCACTTTCAACGGGATGAAACTTTTACCAAATAAACGGTTCGAATTATTGAGTACGCGACTAAGACGGAGACGTCGAGCAATTGCGAGGCAATTTGATGGATTAGGTAAAACCACTGATTTTGAATTGGTACGTATGGATAAAGAAACGGGTGAGTTGAAGAGTTCACACGATTCAGGCGCATTAGAAATTGCTTAACACTCTGTTTCACTATGTGATCGAATTGTATCCATTACTGTAGATCCGCTACATTAATGAGACAAAAACAAAAACTCGATAATTAAAATGTAGAAAATCTGAGGATTGTACAAGCATAAAGATATCCGAGCTTGTAAGCTTCTTTCATCCAAGTGGGTGGGATTGATCAAAATGGTCACTGACATGAGAAAAAGCCTCCAGATCGGTGTTTCCAATCTGATAGTATGGAATATGCAGAACCTAGAGTTGCTGCTATCATGAATATGCTTGAGTACACCAATAGCATGTATGACCCCCATCCCCAGCTTGATTTCAGAGAAACTGGGGGGTGCCAGATTGGGACTCTCTCACAGGTTCGACGATAAAAGATGGCAGGTAAAAGTAACGTCAACGGTACAGATGTCAAAGCTCCACAGAAAGCAACTAAATCCTTGAAAAACGGAACAGCATTTGCAATGAAAAAAGCTGTTGAAGCCATAATGCCTGTCAAAGCTGCCCAGCGACGTTCATCCGGCCAAAGTCGAACGGGATCCCAACATCTGAAGAAGTTTCTATCCATTGAAGCACATATTGCCTGGCTATTTATAGCATAGCTAACAGTAACATGGATCCATAGAAAGAACCCCGCAGCTTGTCGATTGATTTTTTCACGAGGAATCACATCAAACAAAAATCCTGGAGGATTGTTCCCGGCCATAAGTATGATAAACACATAAAAACTACCAAAGGCGGTCAATGCCACTGCAAGACTTTTCGGTGCATCTTTTCTACGGTTGAATTCATGCCGAATGTTCAAAAATAATTTTTGGGACCCAACTGCAAATCCAATTGATCCTAACGCCGACAATTGTCGTAAGAAAAGATGCAATCCGCCAATATTATCTCCCTCTTCCGTATCATCGGTTTCGTTTTTGGGTTCGACATAAGATCGTGAAAAATATAGACACTGAACCACCACGACGCCTAATGACAACAAGGAAATAACCGAAGCCCTTCTCCCTAATCTGGCCATTGTTCTTAACTGCGAGACAGAAAACATCAGCGTTGACGCTATGAGTCCTGCTACAGGGGTACAAGACAGTATCCCATTGTTATTATCGCCATTATCAAGCATGGCGACGACAGCGTGACTCATGACGAGAATATAGTTGCCAAGTACCAAAAATATATTTACATAGTAGAGAAGCATGACAAGCCGAGTAATTTTTGAACTGTTAAAGATTGCCGACGTCATACCTACAAAATCAAATGTTGTAATACTAGAGTCTTCGTTCCGAAATTTTTCATCGGTACCATCATCATGTTTTTGTTCATTTTCTGTTTGTTTGTCGTCTTCAGAGCGTATCACTTGAAGCGTGTCGTAATTTTTTTGTTGACTATATGGTGCGAGTCTGGTGGTAATTGTCGTATTTCTCGCCACGCACTGAGAGTCGCAGCAATCATTGCCAAATCGTTCGACATGATCTGCCGCCAGACTCAAAATCAACCCCGCCCATAAATTCACTGGCAGATTGGCAATCAAAAACGTCAATCCTGACCTCTTGCCCAATACTTTAACATCGTGGGGCAATGCTAATAACTTTAGCAATAGTGGTTCAAATACGTGAAAAGGAACAAATTAGCAATCCGCGATTTATTTTACCAGTTGTCATTATAATGTTCACGACAGGAACAAAACACTCACTCCAGTACCCATACAGTCTGCCACCAATAAACACGCGCCGGTTAAAATATTCAGATTTTCAACTGCACTCGGTTCTGCCGATGCCTCGTCAGGAAGCGCTTTCTTCGGGGCGACCCTAACATTCATATTCTTTGCTTGGATTTTCCTCCCTTCTATCGATTCTACCGCTGCCGAAAACGGGTCCTCTGTGTCTACAGTAGGCTGGGCGTATGTGCACATCAATGAAGAGGTATTCAAATTCTTTCTTGTCAAAACTAATAAGTTCGAATGTCAAGAACTTTCGACGGACGGACCCGTCTTGCCGTCACATTATTTTCCGTGGAAAACCGGCCAACCAAGATGATGTCGACGTGCCAGGAGGAAAAACTGTTTTTTTCTTCACACGCAAGTTGCGACAAATCATCATCTGCTACATCAATCGAAAAAGTGCCAGATTCATCACAAATTTGATTGTGTGGCGAGGATAAATATACATTCTTTCCAAGTGAAAAGCAAACTTTTTGCTCAATGGCCACAATTGAATATAGTTTAGTACATAGTATCCATTTTTGACGACAGTTCTTACATTTCTTACATCAATGGCACAAAATTGGCATCATTCTTCACAACAACATCATAGCTACTAAAATTAATCGAAAGGAAGATGGAAGACATATCATCGTCGCCGGTCTCACTGAAGGTGTACCATATAAACAGAAAACAAAGGAAGGATCATTGGCATTCTCTTTTAGTGATCTTTATCGCAACAATCGTAACTCCTGCGTATTCCTTTTCGACTAACGTCCAGGTAAAAACAATACCAACAACGATACCGAGA
>Ga0115013_10001906_pt1 | contig 11840 bp, 17 predicted proteins | sample SouAtlMetagenome_2_FD_88686 | JGI IMG/M metagenome (GOLD analysis project Ga0115013, IMG submission 88686) | Marine eukaryotic phytoplankton communities from Atlantic Ocean - South Atlantic ANT15 Metagenome | ecosystem: Environmental > Aquatic > Marine > Oceanic | place: South Atlantic Ocean...
ATAAAGGACAAGAGAGAGCGCCAACGCTTGTTTCATGCAATCGAGACCTTTCCAGCCATAAGGGAGAAAGCACAGTGGTGTCTTGACTACTGCAACAACAGAGAGGTTGCCTCGTTTGGCGAGAGGCTGGTGGCCTTTGCAGCATGCGAGGGCATCTTCTTCTCTTCTTCATTCGCAAGCATATTCTGGTTGAAGAAGCGAGGCCTCATGCCGGGCTTGTGTTTCTCCAACGAGCTTATATCCCGCGACGAGGGCCTCCATTGCGATTTTGCCTCGCTGCTGTTCAACAAGCTTGAGAGGCCACCATCTGAAGAGAGCATCCTTCGCATTGTCAAAGAGGCGGTAGAGATCGAGCAGCGATTTTGTTCGGAGTCATTGCCTGTTTCCTTGATTGGGATGAACAAAGGGCTGATGCGAGAGTACGTAGAATTTTGCGGTGACAGACTCTTGGTCTCTTTGGGATTTTCCAAGCACTACAACACTGCTTGCCCATTTGACTGGATGAATCTTATCAGCCTTGAAGGGAAAACTAATTTCTTTGAGAAGCGTGTAGGCGAGTACTCGAAGGCCAACGTAGGCGCAACGGAGGAAGATATGAAGTTTGACCTAGAGTGTGATTTTTAAACTTTTTTTTAATTACTTTTCTCTAACACCTACCACAAGCCCTTCCAATGAATCGGATCCCAACGGAGCTCATTCGGCCGCACATTATCCTGTGCCTGCGGCTGAAGGACTTCTTTTCTCTCCGTCTTGTCAGCAAAGAAATTTTTAAGGCCGTAACAAAGGCAAGCATTCCCCCACTAACGGAAGACGAAGCGGTCTTGCCGCGAGCGACGATGATAAACATCTCGTCGTGCATGTTCTGCGAGAGAAGAGGACGCATGAATCAAAAAAGCATAGCATACGATGATTATCCGAGACGCCTGTACATGTACTGCAACAGGGTGGACTGTTTCACCAAGATGCTGGCCTCTATGATGAATCTTGGAAAGGAGGAAAAGCGCCTCTTCCTATACGACTGTTCGCTAACAAAGTACCATTTCGACTGCCCTCGCAGTAACGGTGGCACTACTCCGGCCACCTGCACGAAACAGTGGAAGCATCTGGACGGCAAGGTGCGTGCCGAGTGGGCGGTCTATTACGAAAACAATGCTGGAGCCTGTTATTACATCAAGGATGTTCCCTTACTACCCTTCGGCACCTCGTCTTTCTTAAACAAGACCCTAAGCTTTTATCCTTAGATGCGAAGCACCTTGTCTGGTACGCCGCCACCCAGCGCTGGTGCTATGGGTTTATCTGCTGCTGTTTCCTTGGGCCGCATGGCCGCTTCCATCATCTGCTGGTAGGTAAGGCCTTTGCTCTTCTTCTTCTTCTTGGGCATTCTTGTATAATTTCACTTAAATACAGGTATGTTTAAGCAACAGTTTATAGTTAAATATTAAAAAAACAGCATCATGTCCTCCTCCAAGTCCGTATATTTAGTGTGCCAAGACACCGAGTACTACTCGAGCGAAACGAAAGTGCTTGGTGTCTACCTGTCGCAAGAAGAGGCTCTTCAGAGGGTGGCTCTTGTAAGAGGCATCGGAGAGATGCAACAAGGTTCCTTTGGGACCTTCTGGAAGAAGGAGGAGGCAGGCCTCCGCTTCTACCTCCGGTCCTTTCAACTGGGGGATCAACGGGACACGACGCACAGGGGGGTCACTGTGAGGGTGTAGCAAAGAAACTACCCATAGTCTTTTGTACTTTTTTTTTCTTTAAGCCATACTCTGTCCTTGTATCGTTGATTTTCTTCTGGTACTCTGCGTTGGTCTCCTTGTAGCGCTTTAGCTCCTTCTCCTCCTTCCTCTTCTTCTGGGCCTTGGCCCTTGCTCTGAGCCTAGCCCGCTCTTTTATTTTCTCGTCGTCTGATTGGTCCATCTTTGAAACCACTTGCTTAGACGGATTTGTGGCACCCTTAAGTACGATTTTTTCTATATCAAGGATTTGTCGAGCCTATCGGCAAGAACATGTCTTCCTCCGCCTCGCCCATTTGCTGCATATGCTATGAAGAGAACAGCAGCGGCTGGTTCGTGGTGCCTGTGTGCGAGCATCGATGGTGCCTTGCCTGCGACAGGAAATACAAAGGGAACCTGTGCGTGATGTGTCGGCGGCGCTTCCGAACAAAGCCGAAGGTGGTGCTGGACACCTGCAAAAACTTTGACCACTACACGGATTTTGAATTGGAAATGCTTTTCGGGACACTCCCGAACATGAAGACAGGGAGGAAGAAATACTACAGGGCGCTTCGTCAGTATTTCCGGAACAAGAGCAGGGCCAGACTGTAGGGGAGGCGAATTTTTCCCGCAATTCCCGCCATAAAAATAACACTATATAGCAGGCATTTATTCAAAATAAAAGAGAGGGAAACGAAGGAAACGAACGAAGATGTCCTCCGCCAATCATTTCCAAGACGAAGACAGGCAACTAGCAGCGCTGGTGCGTGATTTGGAGAACACGGACAATTTGCAACCAAATGTCGTCGCCTTCCTCTCCTCTAAAATTCAAATCATACGCAAGTCGTTGCAGGAAAAGAACAAACAATTGCAACGCATTCCACCGACAGAAAAAAAAAGGGATCACAATTTGACGAAACCAACCGCTCTTTCATTGGCAGAATTAAAAAAGAAAGAATACTTTTTTTAAGAAAAAATACTTTAAAAGAAAATAATGGCAACAATTGTACGAGACTTTTTTTACACCGGTTTGTGGGCTTCTGGCTACATTTGGAGCAATCCGAGCCCACGAGAAGAAGCGCAGTCGTTCCCTGTGTTCATCCGCGACATAGAATTGATCGGGGATGAGAGTAGCGATAAATTCACACTGTTCTGTAAAACCGTTCGAATGGTCGCGAATGGGAAGAAATTCAAAAAGATGGACCCCTTCAAGATCAAAGGCGAGTACAAGGTGCATCGCAATGAGTACCGGCACGTGAAGAGCGTGGAGCTTTACATTCACAACAAGTTCTACACCATACAGACTGGTGCCTGTGTCTCCCTCCCGATCCCAAACGGAGAGGCCTTCTTTTGCTTCACCTCGAATTTGCCAGAACCGGACTACAACTTGACCCCTGAATTCTTTCAACAAACGGACGCAGAGAAGCAGCGTGTCCTTCAAGAGTCCCCAGAGTACCAGCAGCTTGTCGATCAATGCCTTGAAGAGTTCCCAGTACAGTACGACGATGAAAGCAAAGACGACGAGTTTGATTTTGAGACTCTTTTTGACTAAATTACTGTAATTGATAGTATGTATTTTTATCAAAGGCACTGCCGGCGTACGCACTCTGTGCTGCTCTGATATCTACCCTTCCAATGCCTCCCTGACGCCTCTCGTAGAAACAGAAATAGTACAGGAGAAAGAAGCCGGTCGAAATGATGAGTGCGGCCAAGATGGAGATCAGTATGACCCAGCCTGCCGCAATGCCTTCGCTCTTTCCGTCCACCCCGTCGCTGCCGTCGCTGCCGTCCAAGCCCGGAATGCCCATCAGCGAGATCCACGCCGCATCTTGGCTCGGAATACCGCTGGACTGGTCCTCGAGCAAGGCCCAAAGCTTGTCGTTGAACTCGACGACATCGCCCCGTTTGTACTCTGCGTTACGGTTTAAATTGTAGACGCCCTGCCAGTTGCTGTGGCCGTCTTCGCCATCCACCCCATCACGACCGTCGGTGCCGTTTCTCCCTGCCGCCCCCGTACTACCTTTAGCACCGTCTTTGCCATCTGTACCGTTGCGACCGTCTACACCGTCTTGTCCATCGCTACCATCCATGCCATCCACTCCGTCTTGTCCATCCGTGCCATTCTTGCCCCCTTCGCCTTGATCGCCCTTGGGCCCTGACAGAACTACCCAATGGGTGCTGGTCGCAAGCTCGGGGTAACCACCGGCGTCCGTCCCGACCAGCTGGTAAAGCATGCCATTCACCGACGAACGCACTACATCACCGTCTGAGTAGACCTTGCTTGGGTCGTAGGTGCCCTGAAAGAGGGACTCGCCGCGATCGCCTCTGTCTCCTTGCATGCTCTGCCAGCCGGAAGAGTCCGCCTGTCCAAGCCCTTGCTGATTTAGCTTGTCGTCTAGCTGGTAAAATTTATTGTCCGACATGAGAACAATGTCCCCCACCTCGTAGCCGAGCACAGTGGCAGTGGCGGAGGAGAAGGTACCCCGAAAGAGGGTATCACCCTTTTCACCTTTTACACCTTGTGGACCGGTGGGACCCTGAGGCCCGACTGGTCCCCCCGCTGGTCCGGGGTCACCCTTTTCGCCCTGTATGCCCTGCTGGCCCTGTTGACCCCTCATGTAGTTCCATCCGTCCGAATCGGGGTCTCCGACCTTGTTCTGGTTGAGCACAGAGGTCAGTTGGTACAGGTTATTGTCCGGCATCATGACAATATCGGAAATTTTGTACTGCAAGGCATCGGCGATGCTTTGTTGGAAGGCACCGCGGTAGAGCGGGTCGGCCCTGTCCCCCTTCTCTCCGCGCATAGACACCCACCCTTCGCTATTGGCCAAGCCCGGCTCCTCCTGCTTCAGGCGATCCACCAAATGGTACAGAGCACTGTTGTGCACAATAATGTCGCCTACGAAATACCCGTAAATGGCAGCAATTGCCGGATCGTAGGTGCCCTTGTACGGCGAATCACCCTTTTCCCCACGCGTTCCGTTGTAACCCCTTTCCCCGCGTGGTCCTAAGGGACCTTGTGGCCCCTCCGGACCTTGTTGGCCTTGCGGACCCTGTGGTCCTGTGTCACCGTCGAGGCCTTTTACTGGGCTGTAGGTGCCGTAGAATATGTCTTTTCCTAGCTGCAAGCCATCCGGAAACCAGAGGGTGGTCAGTTCTTGGGAACTGTCGTAGGTGAAGGAGGTGTCCCACACCTTGTCCGGCTCTGCATTGCAGGTTGTTTGGTTGGTGAATTGGGCACAGTCTGAACAGTAAGTTGGCGCAAACACATGACAGGAGCGCCACGAATTGATGACGTACGAAGCGATTCCTACGTTACTTACGAGACAGCGATAGTTCTCATTGCACACGGAGCAGGTGCTAAAGTAGTCGTAGTGGTGCTTTCCTGCTGCGTCTCGGCAGGCGTCTTCGCTGCTCGGCCAAGTCCACGCCCCGCCGCGGCTGGTGCACAAGCTCTCCGTGCCCCCCTCCGTCGAGTCGTAGCCCGCAATGGAGCAAGTCCCCATCTGGTAATAGGTCTGTTTGACGACGCGAGAATCAACGCAGGTGCTCTGCCACGAGAGCCTACAAACGCCCTTCAAGCACTGCTCTTTTGCAGTGTAGAGGCCATCCGAACAAGGGGACCTGAAATCGTTTGCGTCGCACGAGGTGCCAGAGCACTGGTGCGCGGTGCCGGTGCCCAAGACAGGCGAGGCTGCCGCGGCGCACTGCTCGGAAACATACAGAGGGTAGTACCCGTGGAGGTGAATGGGAGAGCAGAAAGTGGGACCGGACGAATTGCTGGCGAGGGCAAGGCCTTGGAGACAAAAAAGTAAAACCAAAAGCATCGTCGGCGCGTTTCTTATAGGACTATATTCTAATATATATATATATGCACAGAGACAAACTGGAAGAAGGAAAACATGAACGAAGAATTATTTATCAGCTCCATCATCGGCGGTATCTTTGTGCTCTTTTCGTATGCCTACCTCTACTTTGACTCCAACGCAGAGAATGCATGGGGAGGCATAGAGGGGCAGTGGCGCTTGGTATGGTTTGCCTCTACCGTACTTACGACCATCTCCTACATATTTCTGTGGGTCTGTTTTTGTTTTTTCGTCGAAGAAAAATCCATGCTGCTCCTGAGCTGTTGGTTGATTTTCCTCATATCGGCTTCCCAGTGGGCCTATTTAACGCTGCTCGACCTCGAGAAGCAACAAAAAAGCATTCCGCTCTTGATCAACCTCGTGGTAACCGCGACCGCTTCGCTGGGAATCTGGGCCGTCTGTTTGGTACTGGAGGGGCACGACCAATTGCGCGGCTGGATGATCGCCGCAAGCACTATTATGTTCTTGCACCATGCGATTGCCGACGCTTGGCTCTGGTACGCTGCCTTTCCTGCCCTAAATTTTGTCGGGGTATGAGCCCTAGAGCTTCAAGTGAGGCAGCAGATCCCACTTTAATCTGTCCGCACAGTTCTCCAGCCTTGTCGCCATGTCGAAATCCACCACAAGGAACTGTTGGTGTTTCTTGCTAAAGACTACATTACTGCTGTTTAAGTCGTTGTGACAGACCTTAAAGCTTTCGAGCCTCGTAATAATTCTTGCCATTACAACACTCATGTCTATAGCCATGTTCTCCTTCAGGTCTTTCAATTGCACTGCCTCCTTGATGCGCTCCTGCACGACATAGTAACCGTCGGACAACAGACCGTACTCGTATATGGATGGGCATACAGGAGGTTCTGCCTTTGCCATCTGGTTCTGCACGGAAAACCACCATTTGCTCTTGTCCCCTTTTACAAGGCGACAGGAGCTTTGGCCCATACCTGTCGCTTCACGGACACTCTGACTTCCAAAGACTCTCTTCACAAACTTGTAGGCATACGTATCTTTCTTTCTCCCATAAAACACAAATTTTATAATTTTTGTTGGGTCGTTTTTGTACGCATAAATACTACCATTTTCACCGCCGTTGATCGGGTTCGTAAAGTCGATATCGTACAAGAAGGCCCAGTCCGCCTTCTGGTATTCTTTTTTCTTTGTAAAAAATGAAACCTTCTTTTCTGCGGACAACTGTTCGCCAGTGCAAGAAGGGTTCGTAGCCACCTCTTTGTTGATTTCCGCTGGTTGGATGGGTAGAGGTCGTTTTTTAGGCATAAGGAAGTACAAGTACAGAATACTGTAGAATAGATGCATATAGAGAAAAAAAATACTTTAACGATCACAAGTCTACCCTACGCCCGTCGCTAACCCGCTCGTACGTCGATGGCTGTCCGGAAATTAAAATCCCAGTGGAAACGGCTAGGAGCGGAATGCCAATGAGCATGTACGTCCCTGTTAAATAGTTGTTCAGCATCTCGTTGCTGCACTGTTGCGAGCCAGTCGAGGTCATGAGGCCCACCGCAAAATTCAAGGCTACCACAAAGGACATCTCCTCCATCAGCATTCCCATGAGCACGCCAAGCGCCAGCCAAATAATGGTAAGGCTGTAGGCCCAAGCATTCCTTGAAATTCCAGTGCTCTCCTCGATGACACGCGAGTAGTGCTTGCCGGTATTCAAGAGATCTTTGAAGGACGAAGAGTACATGGCCTCTTCTTGGCCCAGAAGGTAACCTACAAAGTCGGACCAGAAGAGTGCTACGGCAAAGTAACCAGTCAGCATGACCAGTACGGTAAACAAGGTAATTCCCTCGTTTTTTTCAGAGATATTGCCAACTCCGGTCCCAATGTTAAAGCCACAATCGAGCATGTACCTGTAGGCTTCGTCGGGGCGCAAGTCGCCGGCAAGGGTGTAGATTAGCATGACAGCAGCAATCCATGCTGCAAAGGATAAAAGTTGCGTCAGGCGTGAATCAAAAAGTCCCATTCTGTTTGGATTATATACTCAGCAGTGCTCCTCGTATTATAGGATATTTTTCCTAATCGCGCACTCGGGGGTAAGTGCATTGAAGGATGAGTCTGTGGCAAAACTTTATAGAGGACACCAACACAGGCGAGCACAGCAGCGAGTATGAGATTCTACAGCAGCAGCTGATTGCAATGTGGAAGGCGCGCAATCCGCAGGGCGGAGACGCATGGAAGCAGTTGGAGGCAAGAATTTACCGCATTGGGAACAAACAGAACCAGCAGCACCTCTGCACTGAGTTCTGCTGCAACCACCCTTCGTGGGCGACGGAGGCAAACTTTACCGGAGCCATCATGGACGTCTTCGCCAACCCCGCCCGAGGCTGTTGTCACGTGTGCACCGGAGTAGACTGTGGCGCGAAGCACGTGTCTACCGATGGCATGAGCACTTGCACCATTTCTGGCCTACAGTTCACAAAGGAAAAGTGGATCAATTCCTTCAAGTTGAACCACGAGTACCATAGGACTTCGACCTCTACGGTCCGTGTCGAGACTGCCCTGCTCAAGGACACGGCCAAACAGTTGATTCAGAAATTTCTTTTCTCCGACACCCGTATGCGCGCGGAGGAGAAGAAGCTCTTCGACACACGCAAAGAGATACGAAAAATGTGGTTGAAGGAAAAGAGAGAGGCTCAGAAGCAGAAGCGCATCCCGAACGCCATCCATTTTATCACAAAGGCGTACTATTTGAAGAAAAAACGGAGTCCAAGGGGCTACAAGGTACCAGAGGCACGGACACAAGAAATGATATACGAATTTTACTCGCAAAAGATTTGCACCATATTCTCCAAACTAAAGACCCTCACCAACTTCAACATTGAAAGCATTGGGGCAGCACATGTCACCGCTCTGCTTTACCTGATGCGGAGAGGCCTTGTCCTGAACGACACCGCCATCATACCAAAGGACTACTATTTGGAGACAAGCCTACCGACCTGCAACGCACTAGACATCTACAAAATCAACAAGACGCACTTTACGAATGCAAAGACCCTCATTTGCTCGGCCATGCGAGAGGCCATCATCGGCGGTGTCAACCCGCACCATCTTATCGTATCAAGCCTACAACCTAATAATTAACACTTACCTCTACGACTGTCTTCTCCTGCGAGTTTGCCTCCGTGTTCTGCCGCGCCCTGTAGAACCTCCTAGAAGGGATCCAGCACTGTCCTGAAGCCTCCGAACTGCTAAAGGAACCCGTCGGGGCTCCGGCTCTTGCCCCGCTACGCTCTCCGAGGCTTCGCTCTCTGCTACGCTATCCGAGGCTTCGCTCTCTGCTACGCTCTCCGAGGCTTCGCTTGCTTCGCTCTCTGCTTCCTCCTCCTCTGCTACAGGAGGTGCACGACGAGTCGCCCTTCTTCGCCTTTGTGGACTAACAGATCGCGACTGAGAGCGTGTTCGCCTTGCAATAGGCTGCGTTTGGCTTCGTGTTCTGCCGCGCCTTGTAGAACTTCCTAGAAGGGATCCAGCACTGTCTTGAAGTCTCCGAACTGCTAATGGAACGCCTTGGGGCTCCGGCCCCTCAGGAGCAACCTCAGGATCAGCCTCAGGATCAGCCTCAGGATCAGCTTCAGGATCAGCTTCAGGATCAGCTTCAGGATCAGGCTCCGGAGGCTCCTGACACTCCTCCGAATCGAGGTAGTCTTTGTACAGAATATCAAAAAGGACCATGTGCTTGCACTCGGCTTCAAGGAGCTCTACGTACGGGCAGCTGCAACTGAGGACTTCGACCTCCTCGTTGCAGGCCTTGAGCTCACGGATTGGTTGATTCAAGACCAAGGTGTAAAAGTCCTCGTAGTTGTCGTAGTCCAACTCGTAGTGTTGAGAGAGGCAAAAGACTTCGACACTATCGTCGCGCTCCTCGGAGATGCTCGTGAACATTTCCATGAAGCGGTGCCGTTCGTCGTCGAATTCTGCACCATTCTCTAGCTCTTGTGGCAGGGCTCGAAACTCGTTGCGGTTGACGACGCGGTAGCGGAGCTGCCACTCTGGCGAGGCCATGTTCTCCGCCCTTTCTCGGACGGTGCTGCCAAAGTACCAGTCATAGTAGAAACTCATCGAGTTCTGCCTATAAAGCCTCCCACGGAATATATATACGAAAAACGATTATGCCTGTTGTGAGAATATGCGCTCGCTGTAGGAAAGGTTTCCTGTGCTCGACCTATCAATTGATCGAACACTGGAAAACTTGCTCTCCAGTGCTTCCAAAGAATGCAAGCATCGAGACTGGAAGCCCTGCCGATAGACCTCAAATTCAAAATCACAGAGTTCGCGCCGCAGCTTCTGCTGACCCAGCGCAGTTTCCTAACCTTTCGCGAAATCCTCCTGAAACACTACTGTAAATTTTGTCGGCCCCCGCAGAGAAAGGGCAAAGAGACTGGTTCCTGTCCACGGTGCGGCTGGAAAGAGACCTTGAGCCTCAAAGAGATAGACCGTATACAGGCAAAGCACCTCGAGCGACAATGGAAGCGACGCAAGAGACTCCGACCAGATTTATCATATGCATAGTTGGCGCTTGCATATTCTGCGCAATCCTCTGCTTTGGACTTCGCCAGTTGGCACTGTTGGAAGACAGGGTGCAGCAACGCTACCTCTACAACCAGTTGGAGCAGGAATTGGTGGAGCTGGCGGACGAATCGTTGGAAGAGTTCGAAGAAGATACTATATCCGAATGAAAAGGCCTAAGAGCAACAGAAGAAGAGCGAGATGGAAAACGAATACCTCTACTACGGTGCTAGTTTTTTCTCTATACTTCTGCTATTCGTCCTCTGGTTCGGTCTAGGCCTGTTTTCCCTCTGGTGGTGGCTCTTCTTTCTCCTTATAGCGACTACGCCTACCGTCTACGTGTACTACGTAAGGGAACCGGAAAACCCAAGAGCAGGCACAGCAATGGCGACGGAAATAAAAAAACAGGAACAGTCCAAGCTTCTCTTTTAATTTTGCATATATTCTACTGCCCCGACATACCAACAAGAGGACAGCCATGGGAAACATTTTTCCCACCAAAAAAGACATTGAATTCTGGCACTCGAGGACCTCGAAGACTTCGATGCATCGGTCCACGGGGACCCTCACAATGTACAATAATGTCCATGAGTTCGAGGGCTTTGCCTGCGAAATAGACGAGGGGAACGAGACGGGGGGCCTGAACTATGACATGTACGAGGTAATGTCAATCGAGCGCTTCACGAAACGCAACATTTTCATCGACAGAGTGAAGGGGACGGAAAACATTGGTCTTTGCCTCCGAATGAACGAGGAAGGCATCAATCAGTACACCAAAGTCTTCAAATTGTCCTTACCGAACGACCAAGAGGATGTCGGTAAGATAACAATATTAGACGAGTATAAGCAAGAGCTTGCGATATTTTATATCAACCACTAACATGATAAAACTGTACACCTGCCAAGGATGCAGGAAAAAATTCCACTTAAACGGCCTGTACCAAACGCCACAAGGGATCATGTGCACGAATTGCCGACCAAGGACGAGGAGCCGTGCGAGGAGCCGTGCGATGAGTCACTAGAGGAATGCATAGAGATTGTAGGAGAGCCGTTGGGAAAGGAGGACTACGAAGTGTGCGAGAAAGAAAGAGAGAAGTCAGTCAAGCGCCGTTGTCGCCTCTGCTGGTGGGCCCTGCTAATCCTTTTGGCGTACTTGTTGAGCGAGTATTACTTTAAAAAAATATTTACAGTCTATTAACGACACGATCCGTCTAACCCCACAGAGTAACCGCTCCTACACAAACACTGACCATTATACTGTGATAAATCCCCTAAATCGAACACCGTGTCAACCTGTGCGCTGTAGGCAGCATAGGAGTCTGCGTCCGTGTCTGTACCAAGACCATCCATCCAGTGCTGTATGCGCGTGGCTGTTATGCAAAAGCCTTTGCCACCACATGCCTGTTGGACGAGTGGGCCGTAGGCCTCTGGACAGGGCTTGCATCTCCCCGTGGTGCTGTAAAAATTCGGAGCACAGTCCTTGCAATCAGCGCCGCTGTACCCACCGCTTCCGCCTTGGTCGTAATTCACGGAGCAGGTGCAGGTGCCCTCTTCCGAGCAAGTGCCTCCACCATTGCCAGCGTTACATCCTTGTAAGAAGCCCCCACCCACACAAGCAATGCAGGAACCATTTTGTGCCAAATAGTAGCCGTAGATACAGCCGGTGATCTGACCAATGTCGTTGATGGTCTCTGAGCAGGCATTCTCTGTGGCGGCTGAGGGTGCGTAACCTTCTTCG
>Ga0115013_10001908_pt1 | contig 11839 bp, 6 predicted proteins | sample SouAtlMetagenome_2_FD_88686 | JGI IMG/M metagenome (GOLD analysis project Ga0115013, IMG submission 88686) | Marine eukaryotic phytoplankton communities from Atlantic Ocean - South Atlantic ANT15 Metagenome | ecosystem: Environmental > Aquatic > Marine > Oceanic | place: South Atlantic Ocean...
TGAAGGAAGTGTCGGCAAAAAGACCGTTGGGAGGGGGAATGGGGATTCGGCTAAAATTAGGGGGAAAGGATTTTTCGTTGGACTCAATCGAATGGACTAGTGTTAAAGGCAGCAAATCTTTAAATCTACAGAATATCTTGATCTTAGTAGATAGTTACTCTCTTAATGTACCTTTGACTATGCTGTATCATTTCATCCGTTTCGACCTTTCGATGCAAATCTATTCCGCCTTTGCTCGTTTATGGGGTGAATCGATGTCGGAATCCCTAGCACGCTTGGTATCAATTGTTGATTCGTCGATCTCAACTCCTTCGCCGGGTGACAACTTCGCCATAAGTTCCTCGATTTCATGGCAAAAGGCCCAGAGATTGGTCAGTTCCTCGATGCGAATAGTGCGGCCATATATTTCTCGGTCGGCGTTGGAGGTTGTTGTGGTCTTTCCCTCATTTGTTGCTTTGAGTAGCCCCTGGAGCCTCGCTGTTTCGTTCTTCAAAAGCGACGAGATAAATTTCTCAAAGAATCCGGGAGGGGCTGCTCCCGATATTGCTTTTGCGACGAAATCGGCCGAATCCTCTTCGGTCTTTGTCTCGCCATCGGCGTCTGTCCCATAATCTCTTGCCTTTAGAAAAAAAGCCACCAAGAGAGATTTGCACACAAGCATTCCGAGGTAGTAATCCTCGACCAGGATAGATCGATCCAGCTGGACAGTATTTGAAGCACTATCCCCGGAGGGAAAGATTTCATCAAAGGCTTCCTCTGGAAGAAATTGCGCCGATAGCAGCGTGATCATGTCATCGGTCAACAAAAATTCTTCGTTCGATTCACGTGCTTGCGATGTCGATACCAAGAACTCGTCTTCGGAAGCCATGTTGGGACGATCGGGAATGTCGCAAACTTCCCAACAACAGTCTTCCTCGTCTTCTTCTACATCTTGCATCTCGGGTGATTGCCCATTGAGTTTTTGTATTCGATCCATGAGCGTGTCTGGAAAGGTGGATGCCTTGAGAGATTTTGCAGCAGCTAACAAATGAGTTTTGGTCGATAGTCCGACAGGGGTAGTAGATTCCAATGACGGAATCGGTGGATCACGTGATATCGTTGCTACAGCATCGGAAGAATGCTCCCGTGGGACAAACCCAAAGGTTTGAAGCAGCTGAGCTGAGGTCAGATCCGCTCCGTAGGAATGAAATACTTCTTCGCCTTTGGCAATATCCCGCTCTGCTACCATGACGAAGCAGCTTTTGTTACCACTCGTTTCGGTGTCTGGATACCGTCGCAGAGTCGTGCAAGCCTTTTGAGGGTTGTGGTTCAGCAAATCGATGACAGGAAGCAGAAATGGACCATCATAGGTATTATTGTTGGAAACCGCTCCTCCCGTGTTGGTTTCTTCCTTGCTTTCGTCGTTGATTGAAGTTGTTGGTAGCAAATGAAATCCCCTCGTGGAGATGCACATGGATGCTTCCAGAAATGCCTGGTAATCGGCATTCGTTTCTATCGCTTTGTCATCAGATTGAGTGACAGCAGTGTCCTCAGCAACCGAATCAATAGCTCCCACATTGCGTAAATACGGCTCAACACTGTTGCGATACCGCGTTTGGATTCCCTTGGTGGTCTTGTCGATTGTCACTAGATTTCCCAGCGTAGTCCCTTTCAAAAATGGCGTGACTTCATCCGATAAAGTCCAGTTGTGGAGGGTTTCGTATTCCTCGGGCAACGAGTCTAGATAGGGTCTGTAACTTAACGAATCAGCGCTGTGTCCCGCTGCTTGATCACGCTTGGCCTTTAGAAAGGCTCCCACACATTTCAGCCACGGAGATGCTTTCGTTGTTGAATTAGTCTCGTTGGCGAGTTTGGCTGTTGCTGTTGCTGCTCCACTGAGCACGTTCTCAGACCGTATGCGAATCAAAAGCTCCCCCTTTGGTATCGAAGCGGTGGCTACAACACCTCTCGAAGGACCAATTCCTTGCAATACCAGTGACCGATGGACGTATCCACAATTGCTATCGGACGATGAGTTGGAGTCCGATCCCCCCTGGACCCATCGAACCAGATTGCTCCACACTTCATCAACAGGCTTCGATGAGTTTTCCTTGAAGCTATCAGGCTTACCTAGTGGTGTTTGGTTGCTCATCGAATTCGTCTTGTCCAAGAGTATTAGTTTTCGTGTCAGCACCAGAAGCTCCCAGAATATTCTACATTGGTGGTTTGAATAGTGATGGCTATGAGTCCGCGATGAAGACAAATTTACGTCCTTCCGCCGTCGGACCAAGATCTTGGATTTCTGCTACAAAATTGAAAATTGGGAGCAAGGAAGCAAATCAATTTCGTACAGATTGGGCTCAGTTGTAATAATCACATCATTATTGTTGCACCAATGGTGACTTTCAGCCTGATCACTTCACGAACATTCATATATACCCTCTTCTTAACCATTTCTATTAGCATTATTTGCGTTTCGGCCATGAGTACCAAAGCCGCTTCCTCTTCCTATCGCGGGGCGCTGATTTTTATGCACGGCCTAGGCGATACTCCCCGTGGATGGAGCAACCTAGAACAAACCCTTCCGCGTCTCAAACCAAATCTTGATTCTAAAAATATCAAATATGTCTTTCCAGCCGCTCCAACGATCCCCATTACCATCAATGGGGGCATGTCCATGCCGGGCTGGTTTGATCTCTTTGACTGGCCAATCGGAGTCGGCAGCAAGGACGATCCAACAGGCCTCATGCGGAGCGTAGAACAGATCGAAAAAGAGGTGACCAAGCTCGAGAAGGACCACGGAATTCCTCCAAACAAGATTGTCATCGGAGGATTCTCCCAGGGGGGCGCGGTTGCCCTGCTGAGTTGCTATCACCAGCGAAAGGCCGCTACTGGCAAGGCCTTCGCGGGTTGCGCTGGCCTGTCTGCTTGGCTGACCCTGCCCGAGGAAGTTGTCGAGGTGGGTAAGAAAAAGGATGACCCTCGCACGAAGATTCCACTCTTTTGGGGACACGGGACCTACGATGACAAGGTTTTGTTCGAGCAGCAAAAATTTGGCATCGAAAAATTGACCAACGAGTTTGGTTTAGACTATCAGAAAATCACACAGACCCAGTACCCCATGGGCCACATGAGTTGTGAAGACGAGACGAAGGATCTGGCAGACTTTGTCGATAGTTGCCTGTTTGGAAGCGAAAATAACGACTCCAATTCAAAAAACGAACTGTAGACGAAAAAACATAGGTGCACAAGTTATTGCCATGGGAGATTTTCAAATCATTCGTGCAACTTTTTGCGAAATTCGATTGTACTACATAATAATCATTACTAGTTATGCACTTGATTATTGCATGTATTATTGCCTTTTCTTTACAGTAGTAATAGTTACTATATCTGTAGACGTATTAAAGATGTTGGTAGCCCTAAATCTCTCGTCCCCCAGGAGAGAGCTTTCCCATTTAAGATACCCTTCATGACCTAATTTTTTTTTCATCTTGATCATTCTCTTTTCATTCATTTTCTCTGGTTTTGATGGATATACTTTTGGGGCACCTTGTTACCCATGAAGTGTTGAAACCATCTTATTCCTCTTCGTATAGTGGTGCCATGGCAAATCGTTTTATCTCCCGACTAACCTTTGCTTTTCTCGCCTGTCGAATTGGTGTCAAGCATTCGGGAGTGTTGTTTAGATATTTCATGGCCTTTTGAATAGCCAAGTCACCAGCATTGGTAAGGTTATGAGTCTTGGTTTTGTTGTTCCCTACTTCGAACTCAGCTTTCGAGTCAACCCCCAATAAGCTCATTTCGCTCTCTTGACGACATAACATGATTTCCCTAGGGATAGATGGTCCGAATGAATCGACAGAGACAAAATCTTGAGTTTGCGGTAATGTCGTGATATCGTGTTCGGCAAACGAAGCCACGTCGCTCAAGTCATTTTCTGCTTCCTTTCTGTCATTCAAAATCTTCATGTAAGCATCCTTGTCAAAATATTTCAACTTGCTCGTTTGAGTATGAAATGACAATGGAGGTAGACCGTTTTCATCCAGCGGTTGGATGGAGGGTTTTTTGGTTTCACCGGTAGAAAAGAACGTTGCCGGACTCTGTTTGAGCAAATAAAAAATAACGTCGGTGCCCATGGTAGCGTCGCTCCCCTCGTCGGCTTCTTCCTGTTCGAGCAAAGAAGCTTGTTTTTCTAGTACCAAAGGCCACAGACCGAATGGAGTAGTCACATCTAGAAGTAACTTGCGTCCACCACGGTTCAGTGCCGTGTGGTAGCGAATCTGCTTGTTTATGACATCGCTGTCGCCTCTTCCATTGTCCCCGATAAAGAAGAGATTAAAATTATTTTGGGCTGCCTCTAAGAGCGCAAGAGAAGCCCTTGCTCCAAAGGGATTACCCCGTAGTTGCAGTTGCTTTAGTCCCCTGGAAAATTGAGCAGCCTCTGCTAGGGCTATCACACCATCATCGGCAATATTGTTTTCTCGGAGGTCTAGGGTCTCGAGTGTACGATTTTCTGAAAGAGCTACTGCAAAGAGAATTGCGTCTGAATCATTCAACTCGTTCCTGGTAAGTTTCAAGGTGGTTAACTTCTTGTTTAGAAAAAGTGCGTTGGCGATTTCGGAGACATCGATATGTGTCCCACTGCTGCTTGGCATCCAAAGATTCTGGTATCCAATCAAGAGTTCCTTCAAGTTACAGTTGTCTTGCTTCAAAAAGTCTCCAATACACTTTAGATTTCGAAGGCGATTGAAAGATAAATCTAGGGATTCTAGTGCTGTTGCTGCTGCTGTGTTAGGAGATGAAGGTGATTTTGCGCAAGAGGGAGACGTTTCCAAAGCCTCCATGAGCGTAAATAGTTGGCTGTCCCGCAAGCCAATGGATCTCAGTTTCAGTTCTTTTGCGCAACCACCTTTGAGCCCGTCGGCAAGGATTGAAATGCAATCGATCCGTGAACGCGAAAGGTCGAGGGTGTGCAAAATCTTGTTGCTTGCTAGCCCTCTCGACAGCGCCTCGACTTGTTCTACCAGTAAGTGATCCCTGATTCTCAAATTTTTCAGTTGTGTCGCAGATCCAAGGAAGGCATCGAGATAAAATTTTGAGAGAAAGGTTCTCTCAGAAAGCCTTACATCACGGCAATTACCCAAAGCCTCTACCAATCGATGAGCCGAGTTGTCAAGTTGAGCGCTACAGTCCCCAAGGTGTATCGTCTTGACAGATCCTTTTGATAGAAGATCAACGATAGAATCGATGGCATCCTCCTCCAAGGCTGTATCCCGGATTGTTAGGGACGACACGGCTCTATTCATTGCCGCAGCATCTTCTAACTTCTGAGCCATGCCATCGCATTCACGACCGCTGAAGAACCGAGACTTCGTCTTCGGCGTCATTTTTTCTGATATCATCCCCCCCATATGGCCATTCGCTGGTGCGATGTATGGTATAATCAGAGAAAATTCCAACAGCTCAAGCCAGCCTCGGGGATTGATGTGTTTATATTTTTGTATGAGAAGGCCCAGCGGGGAAGTTTTCGGCTGGTCAAGAAATGCCGGCCAAAAAGTGTTTAATGATTACTTGATGGTCGAAAAAGGCACATACCGTAGAATAATTACCTGCCCATTGCCCTTACCAAACAAAGAATACTTCCACGATCCGAAACTAGGCGTACAAAACTACCCCGAGCACAATTATTCAGTGTTTGAACTTTACGGGTACAAACCAACCCTTGGTGCTTCTTCAAGTCCTTAAACAAAAGCCCTGGTTCGCCACGCGATGAACTAACTATGGAATATCTAAAACCAAACTAGTCGAGTGTATTAATCTTGACGTGACCAAAATGCCAGTGATGACCAAGACCTTTCCAACAACGCCTGTACACGATATGTGCACTTTTCTCACTCGTAAGGTTACTGCCCCAGCATCTTGGTACTCCAATGATTCTCTCGCCGATACCGAAACTCACTCAATGCGCGTTGAAAACCTTGTAGGGTTCTCCCCAACGTGATGAGAGTTTCCCACAAAACGAGCCAGTCGAGTGAATCAATCGCACTCTTTGGTCAGAGTAGTTGTAGGTTGTCGCAAAATACAAGTACATGATGTTCGAAAGAGTTTTCCTCAAAATCCCAATCTTTTTTAGAACAAGTGTGATCGACAAATAATAAGATTTCCCTCATTATTCAAAAGGCATTGGGTGAACCTTTCCGAGTTTCACTCAAAATCACAAAAATATCTAGTTTGAAAAATAGAGTAGGTGTTGTTAATGTTATCAGATATGAAGTTCCAATGGGCTGAAACTTTATTGAGACTGATAGGATAAATTTCGTCGACACATCCACTAACTTTTCATAGCACTAGCTTATTCATCGTATCTGAGCATTCAACAATGCCACCAGCTCTGTAGCGCAAGTCTTTGATTAAGTTTCCGCGCTCTTTGGATTTATTCACCAACACGGGTAAGGCTGCGCATAGGTATTTTTCAAAAGGATCTACTGCCATACAATGTCAATCAAACACTAGCAATCGATTACGAGGTCGTGTTTGTTTTCTACAACATCATTTCATTGTCCGTCTCCACGAATGATGCATCTTGGGTGGAGATTAGGTAAAGCTCATAATTGGACCAGCCTGGTGAAGTATCATCTTCCAACTTCCATTTTCGCGTTTATAAATATTAAGGGCTTCCAGTTGTCCTCCACCCTGGGTCTTTTCAACGCAGCTACAAATTGCAACCAAGCCACAAATTTCGATCTGTGTTCGTTCGGGTTGAATCGTAAAGAGGGACGATGAGGAGGATGGGGGGACGGGCACAGAAAAATAACGTTGCCAGGAATCCATCACACCTTTGCGCCCTTCTACTGATGCCATTCCTGGATGAACGCATCGAATTTGCGACGATGTTCTCCATACATCCGACATTGCATCCATATCACAACTGGAAACCGCCTCATAAAATTCTGATTGCGATTTTCGGACTCCAAATTCTGCAGCTGTTTTGGCATCTGCAATGGCTTTTTCAAGATGTTTATTGTCGTCGTTGTACTCGGGATCTTCCATCTGTGAGGCAAATTTTGCTTCCATGAGGGGCAATCGGAGGACCGGATCTTGCAGCTCCGGGTAGCTCTCACCGCCACCGACAGCTTTGTTTGTGCTGTAGGTAATGGTACGTAAGTTGCGTGGCAGCGAATGCCTTGCCTCGTTTGCCGTGACTGCATTCCAACACGATAATTTCTGGAGTCTTTGGCCGAATCCAGGTTGCAATAACGCTGCCGCCTGCCGTGTTTTACTCAGCCAAAGAAATAGCAGAATTATTGGAAGACGAAGCCGCCCATCACAACACAACATGATATCCTTCTTTTCTCTCTTTGATCTAAGACGACACTCTGCATCCTCGGTGTTGATCGATTGCTTGTGTCAAACGCTTCCCAGGTTTTGCTTGGTTGATCCTCCCCTGCATCCATAGAGATGTAGAAGATGATGTCAAATTTGTAATTTGTAAATAACGTTGCGTGCCGCACGTGAGGTTTTCACGCATCCCATTTTGACAAAGAGCTCGTTAATCCGATTGGTCAAATCCTGCAGACTGACGCACGATTCTTGAACCTCAGTGACAGCCAGCCCTTCCGCAAAAAGAAAACGAGTGGAACTTCCCAAAACTCACGACATCACATCAACCAACTCATCAATAGACAAATAATTCAAGGCGTATCACAGTAAAATATTTATTCAACACCTAGACATCATCGGAAGATTGCAAACCTATTTCCAGCCCGAAGCAATAATATTTCCGAGAATTAAGCATGAGTGGCAGGAATTATTATGGCACCCGTGGTTGGTACATTGCGGGTGTCGTCTTCGTGACGACCTACTTGGGTAGGACAGCTATTGGTTTTACCCCTTCGAAGGTTGGCAATCGAATAGCGCAACACCGCGATCTTTCCTTGGCACAACGCGATGCACAACTGCCTAATTTTCTTCACCAAAAACACACATCTTCGGTATCACTATCGAGAAGAATGTCTGTGGCAATTGACAACGAGAACGCAGTCAATGGCGCCGATACGGGAGACGGCGAAAATGGTGACGGCAGCGGCCAAGATATATATACAATTCGCCGAACGGCAGCTATGGTTACATCGATTGCGGTCCAGAAGATGATTCCTGGCGTTGTTCAAGCCGGGTCAATGGCTCCCGTATTGATCACGGATGGATTTGTTTGCGATTTTGAGATGAAAACGAATGGATTTATTTGCGATTTTGAGATGCAGCAGTATACATCGAATGATAAAAACGAATACGAAGAATTAAAGGCTCGGATTAAAGAAGAGGTGGATTCTATTGTGGCAAGTAAATTGCCCATTGTAATGGAATCTATCTCGATAAAGGAGGCGAAGGAAATGGCCGAGGACAACGAAATGCTGCGCCAACGGATCGAAAGTATGGACAAAGATGATTCAGATACAATCATGGTGTGTCGAATCGGGGAGGATTGGTGCTTGTTAAGCTTGTGTGACAGTAATGAAACCGGCGATACGAGTATTGTTCTTGGAAATACCGGGGATCTTGATCCAGATGGAATTGCACTTACTTCATTGTGCGGCCCGGACAAGGAGAACGATGATTCGGACGATGTGACAGTGATACGGCTCCGGGCAACAGCTTGGGAAACAAAATCCGAACTCACAGCCTATAAGACACGAGTGGAAGAGTCTTCGAGCGTGGTAAAGACATTTGGTCAATTGGTCAACTGGGGGTCTGGTTCTCTGGACGATATGGATTACCTCTGTGCGTGTTGTGATATAATGGGAGAAGAAACAAAATTCGGATTGAATGGACTCGGATTGCCTCCTGTGAGTGCTGGTCCGAATGGCAACTACGGGCCTGGACAACCATCACGCGCACAAACACGCTTGACCAAAGAGAGTGGTCCCAAAATCGATACTTCAACTCTCGTTCGGCCATCTCTCAAACTCGATAAACCGTTTGTTATGGCCAAGAATCCCGAATGGCTCGCGGAGCGAGAAGGGATATATGATACCATTCGTGAACGACGGGAAGAAGAGCTCGCGATGAAGCCAGTTCTTCCCATAGAAGTCACTCTACCAGATGGTACGGTGCTTGGAGCTGATCACAATCTCACTTCATGGAGGTCGACACCGATGGATGTAGCAAGATGTATCTCCGATGGCCTTGCGAATGTTGCTGTTGTCTCACGCGTTCGTCATACTAAAAGAATTGGTGCAGCTGACGTTGTCAAGGGGGATGATCATGGATTCGAAGAAGAAGATGATGATAAGCCCGAACTCTGGGATCTTACACGCCCTCTCGAGGGGGATTGTGATATTGAAATTCTGACCTTCAACAGTGATGATGAGGCTGCAAAAATGGTATTTTGGCATTCTTCGGCTCACATTTTGGGGCAATCGTTGGAACACAATTATGGTGCACTCCTTACCATTGGACCTCCGGTAGCTGGAGGATTTTACTATGATGCATACCTTGGTGATGGTCAAGGATTATCTGACAGCCAGTTCGGTGAAATCGAGGATGAATTCCGTAAGTCAACCAAGCGCAAGGAAAAATTTGAGAGGCTAGTCGTCACAAAAGACGAGGCGTTGGAGCTATTCAGCTATTCGCCCTTCAAGACTGCTCTTATCGAAGCTAAGGTTCCCGACAATACACGCACCACGGTATACCGAAATGGTGATCTGATCGATCTATGTATGGGACCCCATGTTCCTCACACCGGAAAGATTAAGGCCTTCAAGATTCTACGTGCTTCAGCAGCATCGTGGCTCGGTGATGCGAACAATGACCAACTGCAACGGGTCTATGGTGTCTCCTTTCCCACGAAAAAATTGCTGAAGGCTCATCTCGAGAATCTCGAACGTGCTAAAGAACGTGATCATCGCAAACTCGGCGTCGAACAAAAACTATTCATGTTCCACAAGCTATCACCTGGTTCGGCCTTCTTTTTGCCCCATGGAACCATTATTTACAACACCCTCACCGAATTTATCAGAACGCAGTACAACGAGCGCGGATATTCTGAGGTTGTCACCCCCAATGTCTTCAATCTTAAGCTATGGGAACAATCGGGCCATGCACAGCATTACAAAGATGATATGTTCACTTTTGATGTCGAGGGTGAGGAATGGGGCATGAAACCTATGAATTGCCCTGCTCACTGCCTAATGTTTGGCAGTACCGCAAGGTCGTATCGAGAACTCCCAATGCGAATTGCTGACTTTGGAGTTCTACATCGCAATGAAGCGTCTGGGGCGTTGACAGGATTAACAAGGGTCCGTCGATTCCAACAGGATGATGCCCACATTTTTTGTAGGGAAGATCAAATAGCGGATGAAGTTGTGGAATGTCTAGAATTTATGAAGTTTGTCTACGGAGTCTTTGGCATGACGTATAAACTAGAGCTATCGACAAAACCAACAAAGGCGCTGGGCAAACAGGATTTATGGGATAAAGCCGAAGCAGCACTTGCCAAAGCTATGAATCAATTTGCAGGAGAAGGAAATTGGAGAGAAAACCCAGGTGACGGTGCATTTTACGGTCCAAAGATTGATATTAAGGTCATGGACGCCATGGACCGTGTTCATCAGTGCGCAACAATTCAGCTGGACTTCCAATTGCCCATTCGATTTGATCTTCGATACAGGAAGGGAGGTGTTAATGGCGATGGCGACAGCAGCACTGAGAAAGACATTGAGGCTTCCTCTGACTCCAATAACGAAGAAGACGGTGAGGGTGATCCGAATGAGCTCCCTCCCGACTTTGCTCGACCAGTGATGGTCCATCGCGCTATGCTGGGTTCGGTTGAGAGAATGTTTGCAGTGTTGCTTGAGCATTATGGAGGTAAATGGCCATTCTGGCTCTCACCTCGCCAGGCACTAATTGTGCCAGTAGGTAAGAATTTTGTGCCCTATGGCAACAAAGTAATGGGTCGGCTGAAAGCTGCTGGATTCCATGTCGAAATCGATGACTCGTCGAACTCTTTGAAAAAGAAAGTACGAGAGGGTCAGTTAGCGCAATATAACTATATATTGGTTGTGGGTGAGAAGGAAGAGGCAAATGACTCTGTTGCGGTTAGAAATCGCAACAACGAGATGGAAGGCGAAAAGAAAGTGGATGAAGTGATAGCAGAGTTCCAGCACTTGGTAGATACTTATGCTACGGAAGAAGTCGTAGATGTCGAAACGCAATAAAAATACGAATAAATACAATCATTCTAAAGCTAAATAATTACGTATAATCAATTACTTCTCTTAGACTGATATCTCGTTGAAAAGGCTAAACGCGAGTTGCGACTCTTCCTTTATTCTCCTCCAACATGTGGCACATTTTTGTTTAAAGTGTGCAAAAGGATTCCAAAATTTCCGTTGAGAAATGGGATTCGTTCCAATTCCGAAAATTATTTAAGAACCTCGGTAAAAAAACAATGCAAAATACGTAGTAATTTCTCCGCAACACGTCGTAGTAGAATTTCATCAAAAAAAGAGAAACTTCGTTGGCAAAACAAGGAATCGCAGATACTTCAAAAGGCTTTTACACTTGTCAGCAACGAAGCAACAAAACTACCATGGGAAATAGTGCCGCAAAACAACTCGACGAAACAGAACTTGTTGTCGGAACCATCAAAGAAGGCGACGGAAGATCCATCGCGAAAACAGTTGTAACCAATACTGCCGGAACCACAAAAATCAAAAGCAAGAACAAGACTTGGATTCAATACGGTGACAGTGGCGAAGAAGCTCTGTTGTGGTCATACAAGCACTTTGGAACGTTTAAGAATCATTCGACCGTTACAGATGCAACAGGGAAGCAGATCGCAACTATCTTTACCGTAAAA
>Ga0115013_10001909_pt1 | contig 11830 bp, 5 predicted proteins | sample SouAtlMetagenome_2_FD_88686 | JGI IMG/M metagenome (GOLD analysis project Ga0115013, IMG submission 88686) | Marine eukaryotic phytoplankton communities from Atlantic Ocean - South Atlantic ANT15 Metagenome | ecosystem: Environmental > Aquatic > Marine > Oceanic | place: South Atlantic Ocean...
GCCTCCAAAAACTGCCTTTGAGAACGCAAAACAAAAAAAACTGTCGGACCTACCACCGTGGAGGACGCCACCGATTCGAATACTGGATCGATCGATGCAGGGACACAGATTCCCAAGACTATTGCCAAGAACAACTTCGTTGCCGTCATTGTCATTTTCGAGGGCTTGGCAGATGGGAAATGCCTCGTTTTCGCAGTTTTGGAGGGTATCACTCGGCAGGTTGCTCAAATCGATTATTTCAGGACCACTTAGATAGACTCCAAAGCGGCTCTCGGAAGATTTGGCAATTGTAAAGCCTGTTGTGGCGTACACCGAAGCTAATACCACCGGTAAGGAACCCTGCAAGGTGTGTTGCTGTGAAATTGCAAACGACAGCTTGCCAACGGCAACGGCGTCGAAAATCTCTCGGTTCGTGTCAAATGTTCCCAATGGTATGCTCCCTAGTGTACAACCATTCGCTGCGTAGGCTTGTGTTGCCAAAGAGATGAAAGATCCTCCCCCAAGTAAAATGGCGTCGTAGGTGCATCCCATTAGAGCTTCTTTTAACAAAGACAGTGCTTCTTGACCATCCCCGGTGAAGGGGTCGATCACAAGCTCTTCCACCTCCACAACGTTTTGGTTACTCAGTTGAAGCGTATTGGAAAAGCCCTGATACCGTGCATCTAATGCAGAATTACCCTTCTGGGAATTGATATAGAGCGCTTTGGTAATATTTCCGTTTCCCTGTCGTCGCATCAATTCGTTGGCAGCTTCTCTCCCCCCAACGTATTCTATTATACACAACACAAAACCAACAAATTTGAGAATTGAAGATTTTCGAGAGTCATATATCCAACTAAAAGGCACCCACTACTAACGAATGAACGAAGAAATTACAAAAGACCTACCATCCATGGCCACAAATCCCAAGATTCCCGCCCCACGAGCCCGATCGTAGCCACTATTCATGCCAAAGATTGGAATCGAATTGGAGGAGTCACGTATCGCCTCCTCCACAACAGGCTCGGGAACAGTCACAATGAGAGCATCGGGACGGTCCCCCAACGAATCGGGAGAAGCCGCCTCCAAAATATCAAGGGCCATTCTTTCGGCGTCGTAGGTTTCGTACAAATCAAACCGGAGTTCGACCCGCATGTCCCGGGCACTCTGCAGAGCGGCCTCCCGAATCCGGATCCAAAACTTATCGCTGCTGGTCCCATGGACGATCGCCCGAATCTTATATTTTGTGCGGTTGACGCAGGGATTGCAATCGGGATTGACGACGAAACCGACATCACTGGTGCTGTTAGTGGCGCTCGAAATCCATGGAAGGCAGGCCAGCAAAAGAACCAGCAATAGTGATTGGAAGAAGCAACAAAAACCTCTCCAGCGTCGTTGTATTGTTATTATCGCCATTGAATATATACCATATATGTATGTATTCTAAAAGGTTCAGTTGTATCGTCTTTCTTATTGATCGTAGAGGTGCAATTTTTTTTGTCGAAATTCCCTAAAATCTGGAGGGTTGTTTTACGTGCTAACTCGTTAAAGCGATTTTTGGATGACAGATCGCTCTGGAATTATTTATGGCTTCCCGTTTGGGGACCATCCTTTGTGTTCCAGTGACACATTTAATGGACTGGGAACACGAATGAAACAAAAAGTTTTGGTTCTTCAACAACTAGTGAAATTTTGGAATACGCCCTGAAGTTCTCTTCGCGTGGGCCCTCGAACCGTCCCGCATCTCATTGAAGTAGGGTTAAAGATAAACGAACCGACTTCAACTCCCAGAAGAGATTTTGATAATCACGTGATTCCCTTGACAAAACTATTAAAATCTATCTTTATTTGGATCCAAATTATTCGCAATCATGGTGGAGTCTATGTTTATAAAGATTTGCGAGTGCTTTTGCGACGGCCTCCTCGGGGAGGATCGGCATATTCGGTTTTGACAATAGGATTTTTTGGATCTGTACGCCCACGTGTGCTTCGCCTGCGGCTAGAGTTGTCGTGAGGAGGAAGGGCATGTTCGATTTTGACAATTGGTTCTTCTGGATCCGTGCGTACTCGTGAGCTCCGCCTGCGGCTGGAGTTATCTCGAGGTTTCTCTTCTTTTGTTGATACATTTTCGAGTGATGAAATATTTCTTTTGCTTCTTCCAGAGCGTGTTGCCTTTGATCCTTCGGAGTAGGCATTGCATGATTTGACAATCAATGGCGAAGAATCCAATGCGATTCCCGAGCTAGCCGAATTTCCTTTCTCCATCGGATCAGCTAGTTCTAAAGCTTGAACCTTGTTTCCGATTGCGATGTTCGTTGTAGATGGAACAAGCTCCGAGCGCCAGGTTCTACCTACCGCTCTCACCGCCAACCTCGGTGATGGTGGTTGACGGGATTTCTCGAACGATGGCCGACTATTTGGAAGAGTGACATCTATTGGCGAATCATCATTGGTTTCGTTTGAATTTGCTTCCGTGGGCATATCTTGACAAGACTCATCTACAGAATCAGCCTTGCCTGTGGATTCAACGACACAACGATTGTCGTGTGCTGGCAAATCTCCATTAGTTTTGTTTGAATTTGTTTTTGTGGACATATCGCGAGAAGACTCAGTAACAGCAGAATCAGTCTTGCCTTCAGATTCAATGACACATCGATTATCGTGCGCTGATTCAACCATCGCTGGAGACAAGGTTTTCTCCGACGTTTGATTCTCCTTCTTGACAGCTTTTACTGATTCTGTTCCCTTCACATGTGGAGATGAAGGAATAGATTTGCCTTTTTCATCAATCTGATCGCTACTGACGCCCCACTTATCCAAATCTTCGGATGTCATCTCTTCCTCATCATCGTCAAGATATTTAATTCTCCAGCAAAACACCATCTCACCCTTGTCCTCATCAAATGCCTGGCTTGGACCAGAGATGACCTCACCTTCGTAGTAGTTCCCGTCTTCAAAAAGTTTCCGCACTTTAAATCCCTTGGGTATGTCTCTGACGTCCGCGACTTTCGCTTCTGTTGAAGTAGCAAGGTACTTTCGTATCTTGGATCTCCACGTCGAGATATAAGTACTTTTAATGTATAACAGTATTAGTAATGAACCAAAAGATATTGAGCAAGACAACGGTTAGTTCGGAACAAACAAAAAGTAGACAACGAACAATAAAATCACGAGTTCATGACATACTCATTCCCTGAGCCCGACAATTTTGTCATATTTTGTTGCTTTCTCCAAGAAGCGTACTTTTTTATTAGTCTACTCGCTGTTATTGCCATAAATCCTTGGGCATCGGTGATGCCGATGTAAGCACAAAATGCCTGACCCTGAGCTGGTAAAACATGCAAACCATTGCGTGCTTTGTTCGCAGGAGTGACTTGATTGCTAGCTACGATACTAGCCTTACGCACCGAAGTCTTCCAGGTGCTTACTGTAGAAAGCAAGGTCCTTTCGGCCAAGGGTTTCATCCCTTTCTCTTTCCTGTAAACGTCTAAGTCCTTTGCTATTAATGCGGTTTGGGTGGAAATAAAAGCCTCCGCACTTTCAATCTCTAGAAATGATAAAAATTCCCGAGCAAATGTATCAAGTACATCCATGGGATCACATAGAGGTTCGCGAGATGTCTCCTCCTGTTCGTGAGGTGGTTGATCTTGTTCGATAGCTTTGGATTTGGTGGGCAATCGCTTTTGGTACAACTCAGTCAAAACTTTGCTTAATTCTGATGCTTTTTCTTCAAACTCTTTGTCATTGAGTTCGGGTGTATTTATCTGCGACGGTTGCTCTTGGCTCTTTACTGCCTCGGCACTCATTTTCTCTGATGATGCTGTCGGATGTGTACTGGACCCATCGTCAATTTTGGTACCTAGCTCCGTGCCGCCCCCAAGCTCATTCGATTTCGATTCATTTCCCTCAGTCGGATGTGTACTTGACCCATCCTCAATTTTGGTATCTGGTTCCGTGCCGGCCCCAAGCTCATTCGATTTCGAATCGTCTCTGGTACCTGTAGAATTGGTCTTTGTTTCCAATGAATCTTTCGTCTCTGTCGGAATCTCCTGTTTAGAATATTCGCCCTGGTCTATTTTCTCCATTGCGCATCCAGATGTTTCAGGTGCTTTATCTTTCTGAGATGACGTTGATGCTTCAGGTTGATTTGCTTCTTCGCTTGACTTTGCTATATCTTCATGAGGTTGCGTGCTAGCTACTACAGTACATTTGAAAGTCTTCGATGTTAGAGCCTTCTTTGCTGTACACTTATGACAAAACCAATCGCCATCAGGAACTTCCGTAAGACCAGCGCATTTTGGATGTGAAACATTGCGACAGCCGTCGCATACCAATAGATCTCCAGCACAGCCACAGTGAATGCAAAATACGTAATGATTATCCGTTGTATCAATCGGGAAAGTCGAGGCAATGAATTCTTCAGACAATTTAACTTCGTGATCGAACAACAGAATTGCCTGTGCGTACAGATATTTCGCTAATTTCTGAGCTTCATCGGCTTTCTCGAGATTCGCTCTCGCTTCGGATGCTTGCATTTCAATTGAAGCTGATAATTTCTGTTGATCTGCCTCCAATTTCTCCTCAGCTATCTTTGTAGCCGCAGCTATTTTTTTGGCTTCCTCGTCCACACTAGCCAATGAATGATTGAGAGCTGTGACATCCTTATTAGTATGAATTTCGGGTGGCCTAGAGGCAGCAGTAGAACCTGTATCTGTTTCTCCTGATTTTTTCCAAGGGGTCAGGAGAGAATCTATGCCAGACGTGCCCTTGAAGTTCTCTTCTAAATCATAATCTGGGTTTGAATGTTGCCTTGCTACGCGGCAACGATAAAGTGATTCCCCTAAAACTTGACATCGAACACAAGGATGCATCCTTTCGGGGCGCCCGAACAAAGATCGTACAAGATCTTCGTTCTTTGTTATATCTGATTGATTGAAATTGAAATGACTGCGACCGACTGAGGATACGTGATAAAAGTTGTTTGGGTCGATGTATTGAGATGAGAGTCCATTTTCGTTCATATTTATATGTACCCCAAAGGGCTGATCGGTCACGATTTTCTGCTTTCCATAAATATATTGATTCCCGCATCGGACTCGAATTTTCTGTGTTGAGCCATCGGGCAAAGAAGCTACCATGCTATTTGGTTGAAATCGAATAGTTTCACTGTCTATCATTTCAAGCTGTCCATTCTCAGTAATAATGTGTTTTCCGCATTTAATTTTCACTTTATATAAATTTCGCCAAGAAAACTTGGAGCGATTGCGACGCGAATCTCTTCCTGCAGCCTGAAGTAATCTTCGGATTTTTGCCACTCCATCCAACTGATCAGGAGTAAAATTAGTTGTTTTAGATACATCTGGATCAGGAACCTTATTAGATATGTTTGTAGGTACATCTGGCGACGTCAAACAAAATATTTTTTCAACATGTTTTGTTTCGAGGGCAAAGACAATGGCAGTCGCGTGATACTTGCGAATTTGAGAAACTCGCTGGATTAGCAATACTTCGTTTTCGCTTAATTTATCGAAGGGCGTCTCTTTCGATTTCCTAGGCTTCTTTTTTTCTGGAATGATTGTAAGACTATTTGCCATCTCTCCTTCTTCGCTCATCTTCTTTTTGGAACTTTTCTTCACAGAAATTCTGGCCATCTTCCCATTTCCTTTTGAGGACAGCAGATATTTTGAAATTTTTCGAATCGAAATCTTATCCTCGCTGCGAGTCCAATGTGCAGAAAGAAGGAATAGAACACATTCAATATATGATTCAGATATGTCATTAACCACCGCATGCAAGTTCTTGTAATATCCGGCTGATATCCGCAAACGAACAAGTTCCAAGCAAAGAGACGGAAAAGACATCCATAACTCGTGTCTTGGTCTGTTCCCATCGCTGCGCTTTCGAGGAGCCTCATGACTCCATAGTGGCATGTATCCAACTCGAGAGAGGGGATTTATTGCAGCCTTATGTGCTGCTCTTTTTATGCCTCGTGTACTGTGTTTTACATCACTAGAGGTGAAGAACTCTGTGTAGGATGGCAAGAATGATGAATCAAAATTGGATGTAATGCCATGCTCTGCGCTTTCCAATGCCACGTCGACATTCACGGCATCGGGTGCTATTCCGTCGATGCATCGCTGTTTCAGGAGGTCAAGGCATCTTGTAATCGAAATAGACATGTCCTTGGTGATTGAAATTGCTGCGTTCGCTTGAAGCAAATTCGATGGCAAAATTTGCATTCCGTCAGTTGAAATCCAAGTCGGTTTTAGAAAAGAATCGTATGATAATCCAGACTCTTGGTAGTTCGTGCCATCGAATAATGGTTTCCAGCACACGAAGAGATTACCTTTGCATTGACTATAGTGCAAGCATAATTCAACAATTAGAAGTGGCGTCAATGTGGGGACAACGCCTGAATTTCTGCCCTTTGCCGGTTTGGGGAATGAGCTCCGAACAGATATAACTGTTCCCTCTAACCAATGAGTTGAAGTTTGGGTCACAAAATCATTTTCTGATCTATTTTCCTTCTGGTTTGCTTCAAACGTCTTATGTTCGGTTTCTGTGAGCTGAAAATCTGGAATGGAGCACTGGGTGTCATCGAGAAAACTACGATGGTCGCTAACAAATTTAGAATGGTTCGATTTGGAATAGAAAATTGATTCACCACATTGGGGAAACCATGTCGATGACAATGCTTGACGCGTAACTTTCTCTCCATCGTTGGTATTGCTGCTAGATGGAGTTATTTGTTGTAGCCATTCCCAATTTAGTTTCTCCTTGAAAGGCGTATTGAGAAACGAAGGGACGACGAGCCCCTGTCTCTTTCCACCAAGATCAGTTTCTGCATTCTTTTGAACGATCTTTGTGCTTCCATTCTGGATGATATTTTGAATGAGTGTTTGGCATTTGGGAATGATATCGTTGCATTGTGCTACAAGTATGGACTCTGGATTGTTGTACAATAAACAATTTTCGAGAATCAAATTTAGATCCATGAGAATAGATTCCATGGAAGTGTAATAGCAGCTCCCAGTATCGCCGAAAGCCTTGAGGCGCGCAAGAACACGATCTATTGACATTCCCACGGGGACAGCGCAAAAATATGAAGGGGCGATCAGTTCCGTGACCATAGGAATGAATGGCTTCGCGTTAGAATTGTTCTTGATTTGATCCTTCATGCAAAGAATAACCTTCTCCCGAAATGAATTGTCTAGATAGCCAAGAAGTCCATTTTGTAGACTTTGAGATAGATTCGTCGGTTGAAGAGTCACGAGATTCCAAGACGATGCTTTCTGTAATTGCCTTCTATTAGAGTCATAAGATACCAATACGCCTCTTCGAAGCGGGAGTGTTTTGAGAATAAGACCTACTAACGATGGACTGGCATTCTCGCTAGTTATTGGTGTCGTTGAATTTTCTTGCGGCAAAGAAGACTGTGATGTTTTAGGGGTATCTGCGTTCAATGCCAAGTGTTCTAAATATTTGCGGAAATAATCAACAAGAATACATGCTTCCCGGATTGGAATGAAGTCTTTGTAATATTTTTCCGATGCAAAAGAAGCGGCTATTGCTTCTGGATCTGAACTTCCAACCTTTGCAAATGAATCTAGCAGCGCATTAAGTTCGTCCAAATTCCCCTGGAGTCGAATGCTATTCCCATTTCCGACGCGATCAGTCAACTCTGATGTAGATGTCAATGCTTCTTCATCGATGTCGATTTCTTGCTTCCCCGCTGGATTAGATTTTTTCGCCATTGCCCCATTGAAGAAATCAACAATTTTTCCCTTGCCACAGAGTCCAGAGTCCATATTATTCCGACTTCCGTCGTTGTCGAAGCTAGCGGCACTCCGGATCCATATAGTCTCGTTTGCCATCATTGTATGAAAGGAAGAATACGCCCAACAGAAGGGTATGATGAATGGTTCTAGGGGGGCCTTCACCGGAAACGTAACAACAGTAAAATTTGGTGCAAGCCCAATGGTGGCACCATTATCCAACGCACTACTCTCGGACGGTGCAACGACCGGTGACAATGCTTTCAATACAACTGCAAGACGAATTTGTGGCCGAATTCTGTCGCGCTTCTTTTTGACTTCAGCTTCTGCCAATAGAGACAATCGAGGCGCCTTTGCTTGTACTGCGTTTTGTGGAACGGTTGTGTCAGGAACGTTCTCTTCAACCATACCATCAGTGAAACCCCGTGCCATGCTTCCGCCGAACATGTTCTTCGTCTTGGCATAAGGATCTTCCGGAAATTCAACGTGAGTCTTTTCAACTCGGCAAATTATCGGATAATCTCCTAGTGATGCGTTGCGATTGGATTCTACTCTATTATTATCAGCTCTCGCACTGAAATTTTTTCCGTGGGCAGCTTTAGCAGCATCGATTTCTCGATCCCTTTTGGATTTGCTTCTTGCCGACAGCAAAGATTCGACCCACTCATCGGTCCACCAGATAGTTCCCTTTTGCTCTTCCTTGAGCAGCCGATTTTTTTCACGATTGGCTCTCGCCCAGAGAGGCACTCGTAATAGGTTCCGCCGCCTCGACCCAAGCGTATCGGGATATATGTTCAAAACATCCTTGTGAGCTGAAGGATAGTACAGGATGATGTCACCAGCTTGGGGGATGTAACGTCCCAAATCAAAGACGGCCGTCTTCTTTGCCGATATCCCTGCAAGCTTGGTAGCTCCTTCTGGAACGAGAATAACAGGACGATTGTCGATTGGTTTGATTCGTTCTAACCAAGTTCGATCGAGCTCCTTAGAAAATTTCGGCGAAATCCAGCCACCAACAAAGCGAGGCTCTCTGCCCTTTTTCGGACGCTTTGCCGTGAATCTGCTTGCTTCCGTACTTTCTGCAGCTGGCACTGGCAACTCATTAGACGGCTGAGATTGTGATGGAGGTGGCAACTCTTCAAGCGCGTGAGAATGCAACGGAAGTGATAATCTAGATCTTCCACGCTTCTTTTTTGTGCCATCATCCATAGGTGAAAAAATTGGATTGTAGACAGGAACAAATGGTGGCTGAAACGATCTTTCATTCACAGGTGGAACCATAGTGGTGGGGAAAGCACCCAATGGTGATGGAAGCGATTTTTTAGGTCTTCCACGCTTCTTTTTTGTGCCGTCATTCACAGGTGAAGTCACTGGATTGTATATAGGAACGAAGGGCTGCTGAAACGATCTTTCATTCATAGGTGGAACCATAGGATTCTGGACGGACGCATATGGTGATGGAAGTGATCTTTCATTCATAGGTGAAGCCATATAAGTAAATGGAGCATCCAAGGGCGACGGAAGCGATTTTTTAGGTCTTCCGCGCTTCTTCTTCTTTGTGCTATCATTTGCAGCAGGAATAGTAGGGGAGGGAGGCAAAAAGGCTGCGGGAGCAGCAATCGAATCGCCAGGAATTATAAGATTTTTCTTGTGAGTTGGAAGTTTCATTCTACTCACGTTGAGCTTCCTTTTCTTTTTCGGCGATTGTGTTTGTTCGTATCCTGATTGATTAGACGGGAGGCTTTCCAACACTGACGCTGTTGCAGCAGTCGGTGCTACGAATGGGAATTTTGTGTTCTTCCCTTTCGCAACATGTTCATTGCTTTTGGAAACAGAACTTTCATGATAAGCAGCCTCGTGCTTCTGCCGCCCCGACCGACGTGCAGGCGCTCTATTCTTGGGTGCACGGGAATACAACAATGCATTGAGTTTGTTCAATGCTTCGTTCATGGCCTTTGGAAAGCGATCGAAAGCGTCAATGACTGCAAGCTTCCTTTCTAGGGACTGGCGCTTTCGGATTTCCTCCTGTTCTCTCATCTCTAGCTGATGCTTTCGTAGAGTCGCAGAATATTCTCGGTCATATCCCGATAATATCCCATAAAGCTCGGGAGTTCGAATCGCGAGTTCGTCGAGGAGCTCGTTCTTTGTCATACCATTGCAATCGAACTCAAGTCGCTCATTCTCCTCTCGGAGCTGTTCTTCCTCTATCATTTGTTGTTTCTTCGCTTTCATTTCACGAACTTTTTTTATTTGATTTTCTTGGGCGGTGAGCTTGCGGGTTATCCTCTCCCAGTATTCCTTTTCGCGCCTGGCCTTGCCGACATGTCGCTTAGCAATTTTTACGCCTTGTCTGCGAGTCTTTGTTATCCTATTGAATTCATTGTAGATAAAACGTGGGATTCGCTCATTGGGTTTTCTCTCGTTCTTTCGCTTTTCGCGCCTAGCGATTTCTTCAGGAGTGAGCTCCCTGAGATATGAATCGTCATTTTTCGAGCGTTTTTTCTTGGAGGACGAAAAATCATCGCGATTCCAAAGTTGCGGCATCTGTGAATAATCGATTCGCTTCTTGGAGGATCGTGAAATGCGTTCCCGAGTTTCAAGAGGTACTTTGGGTTTGAATTTTCGACGTTGTGGCTTTTGTGCTTTTGGTTTGAGGGACCCGTCCTGCAATCCTAGCGCAGCTAGTCGCTCTTGATTACGCTTAATCCTTTCAAGCCGCAGTCTGTAAAAGAGATAGGTGTAGATAAAAGAGAGAAAATCAAATGCTAAATGAGTACATCTCTGATTTGGATGCAAGCTTCTTTTGTGAAGGAGTCTGTATTCGAGGAAATTATTCAGTATTCTCGTAAAAAATCACTCTCAAAGACGTTGTGCGTGTGTCTTCAAAATGTACTATTTTCGGACAACCTACCGTTCGTAATCTGATATTCCATCACTGGGTTTCTCTCCGTCGCTACTGCCATCACTATCGCTGCTACTATCGACATCTGAGCCAGAATCCGATTCGGAGGAATTTTCATCGTCGTTATCACCCTCAGTCCCGTTATCGTTATCGCTGTCGTCGGAATCATTCACGTCGTCATCGGACATCTTTTCTTCGCCGTCAGTTGCTAATGGCTCGTTCTTAGCACTGTCATCTCTTTCCCCGTTACTTTCGTCTTCACTAGGAATGTCCGATGGCTTTCTGTCGTCGTGTGAATCGCCGCTACCCGTCATTCTTGTGATGATGCAAGATAATCAGATGTTCTGTTTGAAGTAATGAAATCAATCAATGGTCACAGGCACGTTCGCTTCATTAATTCGTGTTTGTATTGTACATCTTAACTATTGCTATTCTAAGTAGAAAGAGTTGCATCCGTAGAGATGAGTATACGATACCATTCATCTCTCGACCAGAAGCTGATACAACGCCGTTGTGGTGGTAACTGCTTCTGCTGGTTGCGGATTTCGTGTTCTGATTGCTTCATGCCGGTTGGCGCGCGTAGGAGTAGCGTAGAATCTCTACCATGGGCAGTCTTGCCGTCCTTTCTAGAAAATGGACGCGTGTATTTTCCCGCCGCATACCAAGAAGCCAGTAAAAATCGAGTTAAAAATTTTTTGACGAAAAAATGTGAGCGATCTATTGAAACAGGTTTGCTTTGGAGAACACAAAGGTTGCTCTGGACAGATTCAGAAAAAGTTATTGGCATAATATTTTGATGGGAGCTGCAAAATGCAAGAATTTGTGTTGTCTCGCATGATTGATGGGGTTGGGCTGCAGTGTGGGCCAGGGCTGGGTGGTTGCTGGTCAGGCTCACCCCACTGTGTGCTGCTGGTGGGGGGCAGCAGCAGCAGAGCCCCCAAGCACCCCCACCCCTTGGTGGTGGCAGTGTGGGTGGCACCCTTGGTGCATGCTGGGATCACTATTGCGACGGAAATCTTGAGAATGGGGTCCCAGTGGGAGCCAGGGGTGGCTGCACCCACATTGGGTGCACTTGCCCCCCTGGTGGGCCCAGCGGGCCCAGGGGCGGGCAGCCATGGCTGCGCCCAGTTGCATGCTGGCACCGCCCAAGGCTCTTGTGGCATTGGAGCAGGCC
>Ga0115013_10001911_pt1 | contig 11825 bp, 11 predicted proteins | sample SouAtlMetagenome_2_FD_88686 | JGI IMG/M metagenome (GOLD analysis project Ga0115013, IMG submission 88686) | Marine eukaryotic phytoplankton communities from Atlantic Ocean - South Atlantic ANT15 Metagenome | ecosystem: Environmental > Aquatic > Marine > Oceanic | place: South Atlantic Ocean...
ATGAAGGTCCACTTGATGGCCGTCCAGGTGAAGGTTTCAGACCGCTTGAAAATCACGCCCATGCCCACCTCGACGGCGGTGATGAGGGTCAACAATGCGGTGACAAACCAAATCTTCTTACGAATGGCCGCACCCGCTTCTTCGCTGTGGTGCGCCGCCATGGCGTAGCTGTCGTTGACAATGAGATCGTCGCGTTCCATGTCAGATGAGGTAGAAGAAGGTGAATACAAAGACCCAAACGAGGTCGACAAAGTGCCAGTACAATCCGGTTTTCTCCACCATCTCGTAATGGCCGCGGCGCTCAAACACGCCATTCAGCGCCATCAAGAAAATGATGATGTTGATGATCACGCCGGAGAACACGTGGAATCCGTGGAACCCGGTGATGAAGAAAAAGAAGTTCGCGTAGGTCTGCTGGACGGCGTATTCGCTGTCTTCGAGATTGGCGCCGAACCCGAACACCTCGCTGCGCGCATTCCAAAGTTTGATCGCTTCGTCGCCAGAAACGTGGCTTTCATTCTCGACGTATTTGTTGAGGGTGAGGCTGTGCAATTGGGCACTGTGCTCGTGCTCGCCGTATTGGGTCAAGGTAATGTGGCCCTCTTCTTGGGTCAACACGGTGTTGGCATCCCCTTCCCTCCAGGGCTCAGCCAAGTGACCAAAGTGGTGATCCATGAAGATCATCTCACCTTCAACCAAGGTGAAGCTCTCGCCATTGTCGGCAGTGACCGTCACCTCCTTGGCCAATTGGAAGCCTCCTCCTGCGCCGTGGATATAGTGAGACCATTCCCAGGCCTGAGAGCCGAGGAAGAAGAAGCCACCAATGATGGTGGCGCCGAGCCACTTCAACACACCGGCCTTGTCGTTCCGGTGGCCCGCCTCCACGGCAAGCACCATCGTGACAGAGGAGACGATGAGGATGAAGGTCATGAGGGCCACGTAGACCAGCGGGTACTGTCCATCCAAGCCGGGAAGGGCTCGGAAGACTTGCTCGCCAATGGGCCATGCGTCTTCGGATGTGGCACGTGCAAACCCGTACGCCGTCAGCAACCCACCAAAGGTGAGTGCATCGGAGACGAGGAAGAACCACATCATCATTTTTCCGTAGGTGACGGAGAAGGGGCTTTGACCTCCGCCCCACAGGACGTCAGTCGGGATCGTGTCGGTGTTTCCAGCCATAGTCTGAAATTGTGACACGAAAATAAGGCAATCGCGTTACCTGCGCCACCTAGAATGTCTCCAAATCAAGCCCTGTGTTCACAAGCAAGCGTGAACAGCTGCCTCGCGAGCAGGGTGTCAGTGCAAGAGGAACAAGAAGGCGAAGAGGTAGATCCACAACAGGCCCAAAAAGTGCCAGTAGATGCCCGTCGCTTTGAGCCGGACCGTATCCCCCTGGTGAATCACCCCCGTGAAAATGCGGATGCCGTTGACCACCAGGTAAACGAGCCCAAACACCAGGTGTAAAATGTGCACAATCACGAGGGCCCAGATGTACCCGCCGCCGCTGTTGGACGATTGCAACACTTTGGTTGTGATGGGCTGCACCATCAGGGCGTCGTCGGGCGCGTACAGCTCCCCGCGGGCGGCGTCGTGCAAAAGGACTTGCCCGTCATAGCGGAAATCGTAATCTTCGCCGTAGACCGCGCTGCTTTCATAGAGGGCCGCGAGGTTGTTCCAACGGAAGGCGGTGCCCTGTGCCGTGTCGTTGGTGTTCCACCCCATACCCAAAGACGCCAAGTCTTTCCAGCCCTCCGCTTGCGTGACGGTGAAGCCGATGCCGAGCACCAAGGTCAGGGCGAGACCGACGATGCCTTGGTTGGTTTGGCCTGTTTTCACAGCCCGGGTGGCCCACCACAACGTGGCGCTGCTCAAGGCGATTAAGGCATTGCTCACCCAAAACATGTCCGGCGCGGGAATATGCACCCAAAACTGGCCCATGTTGCTCACGATGTAGGCCGACGTGAAACCGGCAAAAAGCATGGTCACGGCGAAGACGATGAAGTACATCAACATGGTCTTGGTGCGCTCACGCACTTGGCCATCGAGGCCTTCAAATACGCGTTCACTCATGGGTTCAAGGGGATTTTGTCGAGGACATAAACGATTTGGACCAAGGGCAGATACACGAAGCTCGCGAACATCAATCGTCGCGCCGCATCCAGCGTCAAGTCACGCAGGAGTTGGTACGCAAACCACGAAAATCCGAGGCCAGCCAACACCGCCACCGCGAACGCAACATCTCCCACCATGGGTTGGTTCAGCGCCCAAGGCAACATGCTGGCTGGGATGCAGAACAAGGTGTACAAGAGGATAAGTTGGGCGGAACGGGCGGTTCGGCCTGCATTGAAAGGGAGCATCTTGTAGCCCGCCTTTGCGTAGTCTTCGTGGGCGAGCCATGCAATGGCCCAAAAGTGCGGGAACTGCCACATGAACTGCACGGCGAACAGAGTTCCAGGTTCAATTCCGAAGTCCCCTGTGGCCGCCACGTACCCAATCATGGGAGGCAAGGCGCCAGGGAAGGCACCTACGAATACAGACAGGCTCGTCTTGGCTTTCAATGGCGTGTAAATGAAGGCGTAGCTCACGATGGCGGCGATACCGAGCCATCCGCTCAGGGGGTTGAGGCTGAACAAGCATCCCAGTCCTACTGCCGCCGCGATCAAACTCCACACCAAGGCCTGCGTCACCGAAATGCGTCCCGTGGGCAGCGGGCGGTCCTGGGTGCGCTTCATCAACCCGTCGATGCGGCGCTCGATGATTTGGTTGAGTCCGTTGGAGGCGCCGGTCAGGGCGTAACCGCCCAAGGTGAGCAACAAGAAGGTGCGGATGTTCATGGTTTCCACGGCCATGAACCACCCGAGCACCGCCGACATCACGACAAAAAAGCCGAGGCGGAGTTTGAACAAGGTGGCGAGGTCGCGGTGCATGGGCGGCAAAATTACTGCACGAAGCTCGGTCGGTCTGCCCTTCGGGTTACCAATCGCGCTCGTCCATCACGCGCGCTTGGCGGATGCCAATTTCGAGCCGTCCGGCATTCCAAGGTTCTTGCCATGCGCCAGGTGCGTCTTGCTCCTCCAGCCGGGTCCACGCCCGGACAAACGCCTCCACGCCCCCCACGCCGTAGCGCGCGCCGAGAGGCATACTCAAGTCGAGTTCGAGTCGAGACACACGGCTGCGCACCCCTTGTCCCAACTCATGTCCATCTTCCCCATCGCGCTCGGAAAAAGAGGTCCATGGCATCTCTCCAGCCGCGTATGACAGCAAGGACTCGCCACCGCCGACCGACCGACCCTGCGTGCGATACAAGTAGCTGAGGCGCACCGTGTAGATCTCGCGTACCACCGCCCGAATGCGCGCGCGACCCTCCACAAAATTGCCCCCGCCAGGGTGGCCCAAGGGCTGATGCAGGTGGGAATAGGAAAGGGGCAAGGTGTTGTGCGTGTAGGTCCAAGGCCGAACCGCGGCCCCTTCGACCAACCACCCAAACTTGCCGGTGCGGCTGAGGGAGGACATGCCCATAAGCACGCCCCATTTGTTGCCCCACCAGCCGTTGCGTTCCAAAAGTTTGGACACGAGTAGTTCGTCGAGCAAGACCTGTCCGTAAGTCGTCACGCGTTGTCCCCGTCGCCACCGCCCTTGGTGTGACAGTTGGGCGCCGAGTAAGGCGTTGTCTGCGGAGCCGAGGCCGTATTCTCGGGGGCGAAATGCTGCCATGGGGATGAGGTAATGCGGTTCGATTCGGCCTTGAAACGCCGCATCATTGCCCCGCCATTTTACCGCGCCAAACAGCGCACCGCTCCAGCCCCTTCCGAGGGCCACTTCGGTCCACTGGGCGGCGAGCCACCCCGTTTCGACGGTGTCGGCCTGCACGTGCCGGGTCCGAATCAACGCTTGGGCATACTGCACAATGCCGGCATCCACCCACAACCTCGCGCCGAGGGCGGGGGCCATGTGCCGGTCCAAAAACAAAGAGCGCGCCCCTCGTCCCCAATGGTGGCTTTCCTGCCCGACACGCACCGAGATCGACGGGGACAACGACCACGAAAGGGCGCCTTCGAGTCGGTCAACGGAGGCCACGGATTCATTCAGCAGTGCCGCATTCCCCAATCCGTCCATGCTCCCGTGGTCGGCCACTTCCCTTGCGAGGGGAAAGCCCAACGGAATGCGCCAGCGAGAGGCGGCGACATGGTAGCTGCCACGTTGTTGGAAGGTCCCCGAGGTGCCGAGGCCGATCGCCGTGCTGGTCGCACGGAAATCGCCCACGATTTGGCGCGCTTCGCCCACCACGGCAATGCCTTCAAAGGCATTGCTTTGGGGCTGCAGGGCCGCGGGACGGTTCCATGAAGCCATGGGCTGAACGCTCGGCACCAACACGCCTGCACTGTCGCTGGCCAACCGGACATTCCAAGCCGCGGAATCAAGAGGCAAGTGCCAGCGGGTCGTGGTGGGGGTTTGGCCCATGAGAAAGCCGCAACCCATCACCCAAACCCCAACTGTGAGCGGAAACTTCATCAAGCCACGCGCCGGGGACCGGGTTTGGAGGAGGAAGCAGGCTCGGGACCATCGGCTTCCACGGGGGCGGAGAGGGACGAGATGCCCAGCCCCATCCGCACCATAAAGTAGGGCAAAGAGCCCAAGGCAAAAGCCAATCCGAGCAAGGTGAAAAACTGGGCGGTCCGACCGATGCCACCCCAAGCGGCTTCAGGTTGGAAGGCCAACACCACAAACAACAGGCTGTACATCCACAGTGCTGCGGAGGTCAATCTGTGTCCCCAACCGAGTTGCATGAGCAGGTGGTGGATGTGCCGGCGGTCCGGGGTGAAGGGGGATTGACCGTTGAGCACGCGCAGGGTGAACACGCGCAAGGTGTCCACGAGCGGAAACGCGAGCAAACACATGGCCGCCACGGGCCGCACTACGCCGGGAAGGGTGGCGACATCGGGGGTTTGGACCACGTTGACCGCCATGACGTACGCCATGAGGCCGAGCAACAAAGACCCGCTGTCTCCCATGAAAATCTTGGCGGGGTGAAGGTTGAAGACCAAAAAGCCCGCAAGACCACCCGCCACGGCGGCACCGACGTTGGCCGTCATCATGTCTCCGGTCCAATAGGCCCACATCCCAAACGCCGACATGGCCACCAATCCGTAGCCGCCCGCCAGCCCATCGACCCCGTCAATCAAGTTGATCGCGTTGACAATGACGACGTAAACAAACAGCGAGAACATCGCACTCACAAACGACGGCAATTCATACAATCCAAACAGTCCATCAAAGTGGTCGATTTTCAAGCCCAATCCCCAAACGAGGAAGCCTCCAACCGCGAGGTGGACCATGAGCTTTTTGCCGGCACCCATCCCCATGATGTCGTCCTTGAGTCCCATGAAAAAGATGGGCACAGAGGCCCCCAACACCCCGAGCCATCGCACGGAGGTCCAGCCAAAGGCATCCGAAAACGCAAACGACACCAAGGTGCTGCACAGCGTGGCGGCAAAGAGCATGACGCCGCCGACTGTCGGCACCGACCGGTGGTGAAGTTTTCTCGATTCACTGGGCTCGTCGACAAGGTGCTTGCGTTTGGCCACCATGATGAGGGAAGGCATGCCAAAAAGCACAACCAAAAAGGCCAACGTGGCTGGAAGCATCAAGGACGTCATGGTGCGCCAAAGGTAGTGGAGCCGGGCGTCATGCCCATGCGGTGAGAGATCCCCACACGCAGTCTTGCGCCTTCTGAGCGCAAGGAGGGATGGGTGGCCCCTTGCCAAAGTTCCATGCCCAAGGTTACATGCAACGGCCACGTCTGTTGCAACGCATACGCCACCCAAGCCTCGGCCACTTTGAAGGTTCCCACAGCTGCAGCCCTGCCTCCTGCGGTCCATATGGAGGTCTTCCAACGGCCGTGCAATTCGGTGCGCCAAAGGGCGTTCACAGATCCTGTGGGCCTAAGCACGGCGGACACGGGCGTGCCTGCGTTGAGCAAGGCAATTTGATCGTCGTCCACCGCGGGCAGCCGAGTGGTGCCTAGCGCGAAAGACCAGGCCGAGGAGGGCCGCCACGACGTGGCCACACCCCACCCTTGGTGTGAGGTCCACTCTCCGGCAACTTGCACCTGTTGGGAGGCGGTGCGCCACGTGCTGGACAAACTGAGCCAGGTGCGCCACGTAAACCGGCCCAAAGAATCGGTGTCGAGCTCGCCTGTCCAAGGACGCTCGCGAAGCGCGCCGCCAAGCAATCCCAGCGATCCCCGCGAAGGGTTCCTCCAGCCGAAGTCGACCCACCCTGCGTCGGTTTGGCGAAACAGGCTCTCGGTGGAACCTCCCGCGGGTCCGCGTTCGGTCCCTGTCCACCGGGCTGCGGTGGTTTGGGCGGAAAGGCCATTGGGTCGCACCCACGTCACGCTCGCCCTTGGGAAGGATGCCGCTTCGCCCGAGAAGGTCAAGGGTGAAGGCAAGGCGCCCCAATGCACTGGGGCGTAGGCAGTAGAGAAAAGAAGGGAATCCCCCTGGGTTGAAACGCGGCTGTAACGGGAAGTGACCCGTGCGCGCGCCACGTCGATGCGGCCGCCTGGAGTGAGTTTGGCCCGTCCCCAACCTGGCAGGGCGGTGGATTCTGTCATGGTGGCGGCGTCCCACACCCCAGGCCATCCTTGCATCTCTTCCAGCGAGCCGTCGACTTGCCAAACGCCGTCCAAGACCGCCTCGAAGTGGGCGCCACGGAGGTTGTCCCATGGAGAAACGGCAGCCTCCGAAGTGGGGGGAAGGGTTCCTGTGAGGTGCCGAATCGTGAACCAAGGGTCCAAGTGTAGGGTCAATTGGGGGGTCTCCCACGTCAATCCGTGGTGGCGCAAGGACCATGTGACGTGTCCCGTCTGAGGCCCGAGCAGGGAATCCGCCTCGACCATGGCCTGCCCCCACGTCAATGAGGTGAGCAACATGAATGCCATGCCTGCCCAGCGGCAACGGGTCATCCGCGCAGGGTTTCGTGCGCCACGGACATCTTGAACCCCTCGTAAACGTCGCGAATGCCCTGTTCAAGCGGGGTCTTGGCGGTCCACCCCAGAGATGTCATTTTGGAGACGTCGAGGAGTTTGCGGGGCGTGCCGTCGGGTTTGTTGGTGTCCCATGTCAAGGTACCCTCGAAGCCCACCACGCGGGCGACGGTCTCGGCAAGCGTCTTGATGGTGACATCCTTGCCGGTGCCGAGGTTGACCCATCCTGCGTCGTTGTGGACGTCCATCAAATGCAGGCATGCTTCTGCCAAGTCATCCACGTGCAAAAATTCGCGCAGCGGCGCCCCTGTACCCCAGCAAACCACCTCTGCCGCACCACTTTCCTTCGCTTCGTGGAAGCGCCGAATCAAGGCGGGCAACACGTGGCTGTTTTCCGGATGGTAGTTGTCTCCTGGGCCATAGAGGTTGGTCGGCATGGCGCTGATGAAGTTGCACCCGTGCTGGTTGCGGTAGGCATCGCACATCTTAAGGCCGGCGATTTTGGCGATGGCATAAGGCTCGTTGGTGGGTTCCAGCGCGCCGGTCAGCAGCACCTCTTCCGACATGGGTTGGGGTGCGTGTTTGGGGTAGATGCAAGAACTGCCTAAAAAGAGAAGCTTTTCCACGTCCGCCCGCCGGCTGCCTTCAATCACGTTCGCCTCCATGATGAGGTTGTCGTAGAGAAAGTCGGCCTTGTAGGTGTTGTTGGCGTGGATGCCGCCCACCTTGGCCGCCGCCAAGTAGACGTGCACGGGCATCACCTCTTCCAAAAACGCAAACACCGCCGCTTGATCACGCAGATCCAGTTCGGCGGAAGTGCGAAGGACCAAGTTGGTGTGGCCACGCTGTTTCAGTGCCCGTACCAACGCTGAGCCCACCATTCCGCGGTGTCCGGCAACGTAGATGGGGGCGTCGAGTGGGGTCATGGTCCGAAGGTACGAAGCAGGGGTCAGCGTGGGTCTTGCATGGCGTACCTCAGGCCGTCGCCCACCCACGTGAAGGCGAGGACCAAACTGGCAATAAGCGCCCCTGGGATGAGGGCCAGCCAAGCATGGTCGGTGGTCAGCAGGTGGGCGTGCTCCTTGACGATGTTGCCCCAGGAGGGCATGGGGATTTGGGCTCCCACGCCCAGGAAACTCAATCCCGCCTCAATCAAGATGGCCGCGGCAAAGTTGGCGGCACAAACAACCACCAGTGGCCCCACAGCATTGGGGAGCATGTGGCGCAGCATGATGCGCCATGCCGGCAAGTCGAGCGCCTCTGCCGCCTGCACGTACGCTTGCTCTCGAAGGCTGAGAAATTGCCCCCGCACAATCCGGGCCACCTCCACCCACATGGTGAGGCCAATGGCGAGGAACACTTGCCAGAATCCCTTGCCAAATGCGAGGGTGATGGCCAAGACCATGAGCAGGGTGGGGATGGACCACATGACTTGAAGGAACCACGACAGCACCCTGTCCACGTGGCCGCCTATGTATCCGGCGAGTCCGCCCAGCAACAAACCAAGGACCAGGCTAATGAATACCGCACCTGCCCCCACGGACAGGGAAATGCCGCTGCCGGCCATCAACCGACTCAGGAGGTCGCGTCCATACCGATCAGTACCAAGCCAAGCGGTGTGCGTGTCGCCAGCCTCGTCCAACCACTTGGCCCCAGGTGCCAGAAGTCCCCGCTCGAGATGCTGGTCGTTGGCCATGGGCGTGGCGTCGGGCCGAATCGCACTTCCTGCAATGGCAATGAACAGCCAAAGCAGAATCCACACTGCCCCCACGGCAGCCATTCGGTGAGACCAAAACGCGTTCACGGGTCGCAAGTTCGGCCTTTCCAAGTTGGTTTGGAAGCGATGCCCCATGGACGGAGGAGCCCCGCCTGCGCCATCAGAATCAGCGGTACGTGCGCAGGTTGGGTCAGTCCCAGCACGACCCCTTGAACCCAAGTCGTCTGCAGCCCAAACCACCGCGCCACAGGCCTTGCGTAGGCCAGATTCATCCCTGTCACCAGCGCCCACCATCCCCACGAAAGCCCCCACATGCCCGATGTGGATGCCACGCAGGCGCCCATCCACAAGATCCATTGCGCGACCGACATCCACGCCATCCACCACGCAGTCTGCTTTGCACGGCGGTCATAGTGCACGGCTTTTCCCGTCCACCGCATGCGTTGCTGAATCCATGCAGAAAAGGAGGCGGCTCCGGCGGTGCGCACGGTGGCGCGTGAATCTGAAAGCCATTCGACGCGATGTCCTCCGCGCTGAAGTGCTTGGACGACCAAGGTGTCGTCCCCCGAGGCGCCGAGGTTTCGGGTGTCGGGATAGGTGGCCACCCGCACGGCCATGTTGGCGCCAGAGGCCGATCCCGGGAGATCGCGTACGAGACATCCGGCGGACCATCCCATTTGGGCAGCGTAATCCAAGGCTTGTACGCCTTCCCAAAGCGAGGGCGATTGCGGCGAAAGACTGAGGACCACAGGACCTGCGACACAAGCCGTATTTGCATCGACCTGACTCAGGCGGTCGTGCCAACTTTGTGCCCATGAAGGTCCGAGTCGAACGTCTGCATCCACCGTCACCACCCAAGGTGTGCTTGCGGATGCCATCCCCGTGATCAGCGCCGATTTTTTGCCCGTTCCCTCGGAGGTAAGGACGCGGAGCTGCCCGCGTTGGGCGAGCTGATGAGAGGTGGCCACGGATGCGGTGCCGTCGGTGCTGTGGTCGTCCACAACGAGGATGCAGACTTGGATTTCTTGTTCGGCCAAATCATGAAGTACGTTCCCCACATGTTGCGCTTCATTGCGCGCGGGGATCACCACGGTCCAGTCCACGGAACGATGTTTAGCACCGACCTCAGACGACAACGCGTTGCGCCAAATGCGAGACCAACCTCGCAAGGTCCAAGCGTGCAGGACGGCCATCACGCCAGCCACCACGCCAGCCACCACGACAGCCAATGGTCCCAAGCCCGCCATCAAGAGGTCTTCATTGTGCGCCAGGGTTGCCCCATCCAAATCAATCCAAGGGCCGCCGATCCAACGCGGTTGACCAACCAAAGGGCAAATGTGGCCGCCACAATCCCGGGGAGATTCTCGTCAAACACCCATGCCGCCATGGCCTCACGTACCCCGATTTCTGCAGGCCAGGGAATGGACCCGACAGCACACCACACCGCGGCGATGCGAGGACATCCATAGGAGATCCACTCCGCGGGCCCCAACACGTTCCAGGCAGAGAGCATCAAGAGGTATTGTGTGGCAAAGGTGACATACCGAAGCAGGCTACACGCGGCCACGGTCCCATGAAAGGTCAGCGAAAACCAGCGACCAACAAGCGCGATCAAGAGGCCCAACATCCCCGCACAAAACCCGAATCCCGCCAAGGCCAATGCCGGGACGGCGAAGAACCACGTGGCCCAGCCCTGGCTTGCCGCACCTAGGGCGAAGGCCTTGGCACCGGCCGTGCTTTTCAAGCGCGGATCGTCGACGGTCGCGAGGCGTCCTGCTCCATCGGCCAAGCGAAAGGGACCGAGCAGGGCCCAGGTTTGGCCTACGAGTACTTCCTTCCACACCACATTCCAAGTCCGCGATGTGCCCGGGCCCAAGGCATCTGAAGAGAGCCTGCGCCACTTCCAAGCTTCCAGGCCGAGGTTCAGGGGCCACAGCAACACTGCCATGAAGAGGTAGGAAGCATGTGTCAACGTGCCCTCGGTGAGTGAGGCCCACCCGCCGTGGGTGGACAAGGTCCAAGTGAGCCCTGCCATGGCCACCAACGTGGTGGCCCAGGATAGGGGGCGCCGATGTTCACGAACCCATGAGGAAGCTTTTTCAAAGCGGGGGCTCAACGCCTCGCGAAGGGAGGCGTACTTTGTCGGGTATAACGACCGGCGCATCGGTCCGAAGTTAATCCATGCCCTCCACGAAAGACCTTCCTGCGGAACGCATCATCCTTGGCATCGACCCGGGCACGACGATCATGGGATATGGCGTCATTCGATGTCGGGGGAAGAGCCAAGTGGAGCTCGTGGAAATGGGGGCCTTGCACATGTCCAAAATCAAGGACCACGCCCTCAAACTAAAGCGCATTTTTGACCGCGTCTCCGGTCTGATTGAGACGCACGCGCCAGATGATTTGGCGGTGGAGGCGCCGTTTTTTGGGAAAAATGTGCAGTCCATGCTCAAATTGGGCAGGGCCCAGGGGGTGGCGTTGGCCGCGGCTTTGGCCCACGAGATTCCCGTGGCGGAATACGCGCCCCGTCGGGTGAAGCAAGCGGTGACCGGAAGTGGTGCGGCGTCCAAGGAACAAGTGGCAGGCATGGTGCAGCGGACGCTCAAGATTCCGATGGAGGACATGCCCAAGGATTTGGACGCCACGGATGGCTTGGCGGTGGCCTTGTGCCATCATTATCAGCTGGCCACGCCCAAAATGCAGCGGGGCGCAGGGGGTTGGAAGGCGTTTTTGGCGGACAATCCGGACCGAATCCGCAAGTAATTGGACTTTTTTTGACCTCTAAATCACTGACAATCAATGATTGTTCTATAAAAATTATGTTTTTTACATAATTAGATGTAACTTTATTCAAGAGGGACTCGTTAGAGAACCTTGAAGCGCAAGCTTCGATAACAATTTACTTGTTTTCATTCAACAGTGGGAGGGTCGCTCGACGGAGTGGCCCTCTTTTCTTTTGTGCGAAATCGTTCCGCCAGCGTTGGCATCCGAGGTCCGAGTGAAATTTTTTTCAGCCGAAGTGTAACCTTCAAGGATGTGCTCCCGTTAAGGACCCTGAAGCGCAAGCTTCGATTACAGTTTACTTGTTTTCATTCAACAGTGGGAGGGTCGCTCGACGGA
>Ga0115013_10001915_pt1 | contig 11810 bp, 10 predicted proteins | sample SouAtlMetagenome_2_FD_88686 | JGI IMG/M metagenome (GOLD analysis project Ga0115013, IMG submission 88686) | Marine eukaryotic phytoplankton communities from Atlantic Ocean - South Atlantic ANT15 Metagenome | ecosystem: Environmental > Aquatic > Marine > Oceanic | place: South Atlantic Ocean...
GTGATTCTCGCCAAACATTGACACTAGATCGTGACAATCGAAATCGCTCGCCGGTTCCTTCTTCAGTGCATCGTGGTTCTATGTCAAATGGACGTGACGATGCTGGCGGACGTGGGCGTGGGGGACGCGGTGTATTGAGGGGCCGAGGGCGGGGTATGCCGCCAGACTCTGGAAGGAGTAACCGAGACTACAATAGAAACCATCCTCCTTCCCAGGATTGGGAGGGTAGAAACAACAACTCTGTACCACCATATCATAGGAACGAAAGTCCGGGTTGGAATCGTAATCTCGAAGATGAAGCCAAACGGGGTAATAAGCCACTTCCAAGCTTTTCATCGTATAGCCAACTGGCTTTGAATGATCCGAAGCATACAAATACCCTCAGTGCTACGGCCACGGCAACAGCGCAAGGAAAGTCGGGAGAGGGCAGCAGTGAGAAAAATAGAACGTCGGCAACGGTCCCAGCGCCAGCAAAGGAGGCAAAAACCCCACCAGTTCCTCGAGCACCGACACCGCCACCAAAAGGAAAGCCTACCGGTGTCATGCTTGCATTGACTCGACTTTTCGAACTAGAAGCATCTATGGAGTACGCTTATGCCAAACATATGCAGCTGATTAAGCGCCAACAGGAATTGGAAGAACAATATAAAGTGCTTGAAACTTTACCTGTGGGAATCGAGTCAATTATTGAAGACTTGGAAACGTCTCCTCCCGAAGGCACGAAACAATGAGTGTAGGTGGTTGGTTATACTACCATTTGTTACCCATTCTAAAATACATTGATATTATGATAATCCATCAAAATACCAACACTTTCATCTATGAAATCGCAACCAAAAGCCATGTTATTGATACAATTAAAGTTCTTTTTATGAAATCTTACAGAGAATATTCGATACGTAATTTTCTAGTTTTTGGTCGAAATCGAAGACGTGCTGTTACGGCGAAGCAAGAGTTTTCCCCGCTTCTTCGTCCACTATCCTTGCGGCTAAATTCTTGGCAGATTCTACGGCTCGTTCTAGCATCGATACAACGTGCCTCTTATTTTCGATACGGCTCCCGAACTGGGAAGAACTCAATTGCAGGACACCCGTGTTTTCGTTTAGCCGGTTACCGACAATTTCTTTGAGAACTCTACGCTCAATATCCGTGAGAGGAACGTGACGGATAGCCACCTGGAGCATCACCCGGTGTTCATTCGGTTGTACAAATGGTTCTGCCACCAGTCTACCGTAGCTAGTTGTCTTAAACCTTACGTGATGTTCGGCAACGCCACATTTCAGGAATTTCACATTTGGGTATTGGAACTCCGTCGTGCCGAGGAATGTCTTGCCCTCCTGGATTGTGTCAAAAATTTCCTGAAATGGAGAAACATATCGATTGCTGGCATCGACGCCGCTCTTGTTATCATTGCTGTTCCCATCTATCGCCGCGGAGCTGTAGGATCGCAAATGCACCGAAGTTTCGTGCTGTGGCTTCGTGACACACAGGTGATTGCATGGAAGTTGGGATACGCATCCGGTGTTAGTCGTTCGGGGACTAGATACGCATCGACGGATGTTACGAATTGTTGCCCGTTGCATTGCATTTGACATGGTGTTTTCTTAAAGCTTTTAGTCTGCTTAGTTTCTCTGGGTATTGTTACTTTTGAAAAAGATTTACTACACGGCTATCAACTCGTTGGCACTTGTAGGCGCAAATGCAATGTCGGGAGAATTGAGTGAAACGACATCCGCCATTCAAAAACGCGCAGATTGAAAGCTGACTAAACTTGAACTTCTTGGACGTCTGACCGGCGGTACACTTCATTTTTTACCAGTCGCTCCCACAAAATTCATCAGCCCCATTTAACAAATCGAACAATAGAACAAACTACTTTTGGAAACCGATATGGCATTACCCAACCCGGTCTTTCTAAATCATAGATTATGTCAAGCCTTCAGGAAGCCCTGAATAATGCAGCGAAAAGGCTAAATTTGAAAAAGCTCCATGATGGAAGCAAACAAAAGAGCCAAGGAGATGGTGCCTTTGAAAATTCGTTTGCCCAAGGTCTCGATATTTCGGAGTTGCTTTCCACAGAGGCACAACCGGCAACAAGTGGAAAGAGTGCTGCGAAAGAATTGCTGAAAATAAAAGAGGCTGAAAGACAACAACAGCGAGTACAAGAAGAGGAAGATGCAAGGATGCACGAGGCATTACAAAAGCAACTGAACGCCTTGAAACAAAAACCACTAAAGAAAAAGGCAAGCACAAAATCGGTATTTGAGATCGGGGATGCCCTTGTCCGAATGCACGGCACGGACGAAATGGCGGCGGCCATACTTTCTCAGAAAGCAACCACTCGAAAGGGAAATTGCCGTCGAAAACCTTCTTCCAGACGAATGAGCCATAAAAGTAACAAGTCATCAATATCCAAAAAGTCGCGAAAGTTAAAATTTTAAAAAGAATCCTGCCCCTGAAAAGTGATACAAAAGTGAAGTGTGACAATAATAATGCTCATTAAAATTCTTATTGAGATACCAGGAAGACTGCACAACGCATTCCGTGACATCCGCTGACAACGATTCCCATATAATTTACGACTGTGACACTGCAGCTTTGCTTTCACTTGCATAAAAATATACTGCATCATTCAGACAGCAAAGATATGTGGACAACTTTGAAACAAAATGATAAATGTGATCACTGCTTGCTATACTTGTGATCTATTTCGAAAGACTTGAAGTCAAAATCCTAGGTCGGTTGCTTCTCTGCAGACGTTTCAAACGAATGCCAGTCGCGTTTCAGCTCCGAAATCCACCGCTTTGAATCACGATAATACAATCATAGTATGTGAGGTAATATAAAATCTCCAGGAAATTAGATTCTTTTAATAACCCAACCACTTATCAAATTCTTCTGGCGATAAGCCTGTGCGCTTGATAAGTCTTTCTATCACAATTTCTTTCAGAGGCTCTGCCTCCAACATTCCTCTGTTCATAAGCATCATACCGTAGGAATAAAGATGAGAGAATTCTTTTTTAACCTCTGGGACTTCTAAATTGTTTGGAATGTCGAAATCGGTGGGAGTCAATCTACCAGTATCTGGATCTTCGTCGTAACGCATTCCCCGTTCGATCATCAGCTCGTAGATTTTACTCGCGATTTCTAGAGGAGGAGCATTTTTCTTGCGTGCCTCTCGAAGTGCTTCGAGCTCAGGAGGCGCGATTGATTTATCTGTGAATGCATTGTCCATGTTTGCAAGAAAGTCGTCCGCGGATTGATTCATTTTTTCTTCCATCGTAAGCTCTGGTTTTTCGGGCATCGCAGACGCAAAATCAGAACCAAAATCGGACATGGCCAAACAGCTGTCAATCCTTCTAGGAGAGGTAACGGTGATCATCGACGATGATAACGTAGAAGTGGGAAAGGAGCGCTCGTGTGGAATAGTAAAGGCTCGCGTGGACGAGGACCACGACAGTAGGAATGCCAACGATAGGTGACGTTTGCTCGTTGAAAAGAACATTGTCGGAAATGGGATTAATGTATAAGCAGAGCTTGAAAGATAGAAATACAACAGTAGTTTATGTGAACGGTCTTTGTATACTAGCTACGTTGAAGGCGTTGGAAAGAAAAATACATGCCGACGTGCAAGATTTTTCAAGATACTACTTCACGTTTTTCTTCATCGACCTACACGTACGCGTTGAAAAGACTTCAAGTCGAAGTAATCGAGTGAAAACGCGTAGGTAGACACGTCTGGGTTTTCAAACGCAATTCTTTAGTTTGAACAAGATTTACTGCTGCATATTTAATCTAGAACTTGATCGCTGCAATTTTAGAATAATAGATGAATAATGTCCATTGCTTGTGAAATGTGAAATTATTTGCCACCGCTATCACTTTCCTCGGCACTGCTCTCATCAGAAGATCCTTCTTCACTACTTTCATCAGATGGCGACTCGTCACTGAATTCATCATCGTCTTGAATTTCATTTCCATTGTCTTTAAAATCATCGGCCTTGTCGTAGGTTGATTTGACGAAGAAGGGACTTACTTTTGCAAGACTTATCATAACAGCCTCTTCAGTTCTGATGGTTCTACTCCCTTGGAACGGACAGGTATTTAACCAAAGATCAAAGAGCTTTGACGAGGAAGACCCTGGTATTTTCATTGACTCGTCGGCGTCGACGCATTCTTCAATTCCGGCTACACCACCAAAAACGAGTAACGAATGCCGAAACTTTGGTAAACCGAAACTTTTGTCCTCTATGGACTTGTTTCCACGTTCACTGGTCCCAATTTTCAAATCGTATCCGTCGTCGGAGAAAGGGCATTCCTCAAAGACAGCGCTGATTGAAGATGCCATGCGAGTTGTGAATCCCCAATACGTTCCATCGTCTTCTCGAGGGGCCGATGGAGAGACTACAACTCCTTTGATCTGTGACGCTCTTCCATAAGCTGATGGATCAATTTGAACAGTACATCGAATGCCCGGGGTTAGCTTTCGATCGATTCTTGTATGGTATCCATATGAATGACGAGTGGTAATGAAAAATGTGGTGCATGAATGGTTAGAAATCAATGAATTCAATTTTGAAAGTATGTTGAAAGCAATACACACAAGATGACATGGAAGTATAACTTACTCAACGGGTCGATTTCGGATTCCGCAATTGACAAAAGAGTTCCCGCTGGGACTATTTTTTTTCATTACTACTCCTTCCCGATATTTGCAACGATCCTCCACTCGAACGTGATGAGGAGCATCGATTGGTGCTAAGAGGCCAGCAAACTGTAGATCTGGATGCATAGGGAAAAATACTCGTCGGAGATATTGAGGGCATTCGCAATATTGTAGAAGTCGAGCCATGAATTCTTGGTGCGTGGATCGTGGTCGATATTCGGTGTATCCTTCCTTTTCGTGGTCAGCTTCGCCATTTTTCTTTTCAATAGATGCGTTTTCCTGTCCCTTCTCTGCATCATTATCTTGTCTACGTCGCTTGAAATCTCTCCATCCACCATTGTTGCTATTGTAATTGTTGCTGTTTTTCCCTAATTTGTCATCAAAGACAATTATTTCATCCACATGGTAAATAGTTGCAGCACGAGCTATTTGCCCAACCAATAGGGTTCTTAACTCTCTGGTTTGGCAATTGGATAGAACACTGCCAGGTAGGGCAATGCTCACGGTTGAGAACCGCGGTTTGTTTCGACAAGGGACCCTTTCCATCACTCGTCCGAACCGATGTTTCGAGAAGGTCGATTTTCCACCTCCATCATTGTTATGCGGACGAAAATTTCTATTCCGATCGTAGTTTTTGAACGACGAGCTTTTTGATGTATCATTGTGATCATTCTTTTGGCCAACTTTCTTGTCAGGCATGCCACCGGAGGAAGCCTTTTCTCTCGGTCGAACTCCACCAGCTTCCTCGATCCTCTGTCGTTTCTTTCGTTTCCCTTCTTCTTTCCTCCTTTGCCTTTCAGAACTATCAATTTCCATCGTGCTTGGTCAATTTTCTATTTATTTCTATCGCGGCACTTAATTTGGATCTTGCTATTTATTGTTTTGTGATGGATTCACGAAGTCAACGAAAAATCAAGAAAAATTTTGTCTCAAAAAATGAATGGCACTCAAAAATCTCGGAAAACGCGCGACAATTTGTCGTTACTTTTCACTTTTGCGCCTGCACGTTTTCGGTTACACCTACCTATCTGTGAAGTAGTCTTAATCCTTCCAAATCATATTTTCAACAGAATACGTTTTGTAAATGTAAAACTGGAAGTACAAATACCATCCTGTATTCATCTCCCCGCTCTCTTAAGTTACACTAGTTACCATCTTAACGCAATCTATGCCATTGGCAAACGCAAATTACTAGGAAATGGACGCCACAATGGAGTTCGAAAATGTTAGAGACAATCATGCAACCGACGCTCTGCATAAAATGAATAAAATATTGAACAGGGAGAGCTGTCTTGCTTCCTTAAAAAACCGACAAGAATATGAGAAAAGATTGCTGACATTCCAGGCTTCGACGTATTATGCCAAGCCACCCTGTCTTTCTCCTCTTTTTTGCGCTAGATTTGGGTGAGTAGTTTTTTATCATTCGTTCAAATCTGAATACGACGAAACATGAATTTTACAACATTTTTCGGAAAGAAAATTTGCGGTTTCCAGCCTCTTTATCGGGGGTTGAGTACCCATACAATGCCAGCGTATTCTTTTCGTTCATAACCACAAAGAATAACGGTCAAAACTCTCCAACAGAAAGATTTCATCAACCACAAGTCATTTTACGAATGGCGATGTGTTTGCATAGATAGTCCGATACTGACTTGTTTTTGTCTCGAGAGTCGTAGAAAGTACAAGCTACACACGGGCATACAAATTTTATGGCGGCTTACTACGTGTAACTCACCTTTGAATCTCTTTCTTTTGAAAATGTGAAAACAGATGGCAAAATGCTGATAAAGATATGCTGGTTTGCGCAGGATGTAACTCAGCCCTGGCAATTACACTGAACTCTAAGTTATCGGCAAAGACTTTCGACAAGCTTTGTCAAGCGTATCGAAATAAGATTGTTACATGTCATGCAACCAGCTGTCCATTTCGCTTAACATCTAGCAAAGAACTTCCATCTATTGAGGCTGTGACTGAAGAACCGACTGCTATGGAAGCAACAAATGATGAGAGTAGTGTGCAGCTGACTGTTCCTGTATATATGGGACAAGTCCTTCCAGAAGATTCTGTGCGACTCATGGAGCATCCTCGACCAAGCTTGTTGTTGAAGAAGAATGTGAAACAATTTACCAATGCCATTCGAGCTTTTTCAAAGGATGCGGGATTTCCCATACTTCGGATTCCATCCAAAATTCGAGAAATGAACAAGACTCTAGGACTAAATAAGATGTTAGATTGCGGTGACGAATCGATCTTGGCTTTATCATTGCTCGGTTGGAAGCCCATACCAAATGTAGTTTTAGATGACTCGGCTCCTATACTTTCTGTGGGCTGCCCATGTTGTTTAGCCATCATGGACCTTCGGTTTGGACTTCGAGATAAAACAGGAAACAACGAGAATAGCGCAGAGATTTGCAACGAGGTTCAACCAGATCGCTTTAATAAACGACAAAGAATAATGTCAAGAAACATAAATCCATTGGAAGCCCATAGGCACTATTGTCCATACAAAGTTGGATTTCCGGAAAAAGCCGCAGATACTAATCCTCTATGGAAAATAATTTTGAAGCGATTATGCAAAGAAAAACAGGATAGTGCAGAAACTAACAAGGAAGATGGCACCGCGGTGGAAGAAGTAGCAACAAATTCCAGCATTTATGACCTAGAAAAGTCTGTTGGCAATGTACAAAAGATGTTGCGTGCAGGCATAGCAACAAGATAGATCTGATGATGTTATCTGAATTACGCAATTATAACTAGTGTAGAGTATGTAAAAGGGGACAAACAAGATAAATTAACAGTTAGCTATATTTTATTGCACTAACTATCTATAGAGGGAATTGCTCTTGATTCTCGCACGGAATAGTATTAGATACTTCGACGGGTGGGACTTGGATGTTGTTTTTGAGAATTTCTGCTGCATTTTTCGATAGTTAGGGAGAAGTAGGATTAGTCGTTTTCAGTAACTTGAACAAAGCTGCTGCCTCGCGAATTCTCGAAAACTGAATACAAAAATCCTGAACTTCGAAGTACACAGCTTCCACATCAAAAATTTGGTTGCGAAGTAGACTCTGAATGAAGACACACACGAGACGAACCAAGCGATTCTGCGCATGTCGATCAGTTATGTTGTCACAACTGATAATACAACTCGAGATAAATAGACTAATATATTCAGGAGCAAGAATTGGATCTCGGTTTTCTTTTTTCCCGCGAACACTGCCAACTCCTTTGGTCACATTAGTTGCGACATTATCACCTCCACCACCAGTGTATACGTGATTGTGTGTAGCCAACCGATTAACGACCTCCATGCTATGTAAAGACATGTCCATGTGCACCAATTCAGAGAGGTATTCATTTTTTGTGTTTTCAGGAGAATGTTGAAGTATAACGAGGAGGCACTCATGTGCAATAAGTGGGTTATGTTCCACAAGTCGTTTCAGATTCTGAGGTGTCAGTCCTGATTCTTGGACGAGCTGAATGCGAAATTCTTGTTCCTCTCTGCCAGAGTTTTCCTCCGTGCTAATACTATCAATGCTTGGTGTGCTACTCTTACTGTTTTTGTTCCCACGATTACGATGTTGTTTCGTCGACGGTTGTTGCTTTTGCGTGTTTTTCTGTGGTCGTTTAGGAACCTTGAGCAAATCTAAAACCATTCGTTGATCAGCAAGTGATAATGGCTTGCTGAACGCCTGATTCTGTAGTAGCTTAAGCACTCGCCGGTATTCTTCGGTCGACTTATTATCCCCATCTTCTGTCGGCAATAGCATAAGACGTAAATTTGTTGGAGTAAGCCATAAGAGTTCAGCTTGGACGTAATCGAATAGAGCACATTTTCCATCCTCTAGCTCTTGTTCTTCGCAGTCATAATCGTCGTATGCATACACGGGTAATAATGGAGGTGGTAGGGGACGTGCAAATGGTAAACAAACACCAGGAAGTGGTTCGTAAAGTGATTGGCTTGACGCCGTCGAGAAGTCTCGTTTTTGTTCTTCCTCAAGCAACAAACCTTTCAAGTCTTGTTCTTCCGCCTCCTTGTCGGCCCATAACAACGGGCTAGTATATGTATTATCCTCGTAGATTGTAGTCCATCGTTTGACAGTTTCCTCGAGATCTTTTTGCGTTTCCACTGGAATTTCTTCTCCGGGACTTTTGTTCGTTGCAGTTATCATGGCTTGATGCTTTTCTTTACCCATTATAGTCGGAAGAAATGATTCAACCAAATCCAACAAGCACTCTCGCTCAACTAATGAGTTCGTATCATCGCTATTAAAGGATTCGTCGGCTTTCATCCCATGCAATACAGCCAGAGTATCTTTGACTAAGATGGGTAAAAAAGGAGAATCGATGCAAAGTTTGCGGGCGTTCCCGTCTTCACAAGAAACCCTTTCGATCACCAAAAGAGCAGCAAGTTGTTCGATTCTCGTTAGTACTTTAATATATCCTGGTATTAACAGTGAATGAGCTCCCCATGCTAATGCAAAATCGCTAAGACTCTTTCCTTGCTCCGTTTGGAGCTGTTCGTGGACGAATCTCCTAATTGTATCTAAAGCTTTAATGGACGAAAAATTCTCCCCTCCTCCCTGCAGTAGGCGATGAATTGGAGGAGCTTTTTGGAAAAGCTCATTGAAAAAGAGCTCGGCCATTGTAAATCAGACTCCGTTCAGAATGCAGCAACCGATAATCGGTTCTGGTTCAGCTAACGCTTGACTCTCTATCTACAAACGATACCGATTTGAGTTGTGATGTATTCGGGTCACTGTGCCGATAATTATTATAGCAATCCCATTCGTGAAGGCAAGGAGTTTGAGGCTCCAGCAGTTGTGGACCAGTTTGATCGGTGTAGATTCAACAAAACTACCACCTAAAACGACGATACCAAGGTTGTTTTTTACGCTACCGGTAGTTTGAACGGGTTTCAGTATGCGCGCACGGGAATTCAAATGGACATAAAAAAGCTCTTTTCTTCGTACATCATACTCTTTTTATCACTCTGCTCTTGTGGTGTTGAGTTTTCATACATCTAATAATTCCTGCATCGAAGTCAGAATTGCCTTGACATTATCACTTTCGAGACACTTCTTTTCATCGGAGGATACTCAACGAGTCTCACGACGTGAAGCTTTAGTAAATAAATAGAGAGGCACTGGCACTAAATGCTAACACCGATTTCAAAAAGAGAGTTGTCAGATGAGCGGAAGTCCAGGCAGGCAGTGCCAGACTATCGATAGCGACCAAAACGATGTAATCGATCAGAAGCTATCGGCGGGAACACCATTATGTGGCAAGGAGTATTCCACACAGAAACTTTTAAAGTCAATCCTCTCAAACTATGTTCAATTCGTCCAGAGCCCGGGGCGTCAAGATTCTGTGCTCAAAACAGTACAATATTCGTTATGGCTCCTCTCGAAATTCTATCATGGTTCGAGACAAAATCGACGACTTCCGAATCGAGTTGTAGAATCATTGCTGACACTGCAAGGAGAAATAAGCTGGGCTCGCTACCTTCTTCGGTTTTTTGGCTTTCCAGCCGCGATCAATGATTTGGATCTTCAAAGCGGCTGGTCAACCGGAAATAATTCGCATCGGATAGGTCGGGTTATGTCATGGACTATGGTTTTTTATTATCCACTGGAAAATTTAGCATACCTTCTTTGGAAGGCGCCAGGAATACGATGGTTGCCTATTATTTCTACCACGCCCATACAGAATCCAGAATCCACAACTTGTCCCAAACCTGGAAAGAGTGAAAATTTCATAACGCGCCGCTATTCATCCGCCCAACTCGCATCGAAAGCATCTGCTTGGTCCTGCAGATTTTGGTTGACATGGATTGTGTTGGACATAGTTCGGTGCGCTCTATCGTTGCGAGAGATTCAACAAGCGGATGCGTCTAAGACAATGACACCTACTTCTAGTACACATAAAGGATCGCGGCAGACATGCACTCAAGAAGAGTCAGTAGAAACCTCACAGCGAAAAGACTCGTTATTGAATACGATTATCACCGTAAGGACAGAGCACATGCGAATACTGAGGAACTTGTTGTATGTATTGCCAGCAATAACTTGGTCGCTTCCAAGTTGGGATACCGATCCCTTGCTTTCTGGCGATGTTGCCAATGGCCTTTGTTGGCTCGAATCTATGGTCGGATTATATCAAGGGGTCAACGACTATCAGAAGTCCTAGTTGTGGTTTGGGGCATTATGACCGAGGGTATATGATACGTCTAGCAAGGCAAAGCTACTAATTTTTTATTTCGAATGAATAAATTTACAAAATTTTAAACTTGATTAAGTATTTGAATGTGAATCCAAACTTCTTTAGTAGGGAAGCGTTTCTGATCAATCTCAACTTCACAATATCTATGCAGTAACAAATTCAAAACCATCGAACCTTTCCTTGAAATCTCCTGCGTGTAGATCAACTGTATCAAAAGATCTGTTAGACAGTTCATCTGACAAGATGAGCAAGCTTGAATCGTCTCCATTACTGCTCAATCCCCCTTGCTGGTCAAGAGATAGATGTGGTCCATCTATTGGAACGAGATCACCGCCGTTATGAAAACGAGACTTGCAAGTATGAATTATCACTGCAATCAAAACAATTCCGCCAATAGCAATACTAGTTCCAACAAACGGAATTGTCAAGTCTGATTTCTTGTTCAGAGGATTCTGAATCAAAGCATTCGTAGGGAGCACATCGGTTGTAGGTTTAAAACTAGGAATCGAAAACGGGTCGTTTGTAGGATTCAAAGTTTTTGATGACGGTCTAACGCTTGGTGTGGACATACCAACTATCGAGGTTGGAGTCAGACTCGGAAAGCCACTAAAGAAAGGTTCAAAAGTGGGAAATTGTGATGGGGCTTTTGACGAAGGACTTACGATTGGCGAGACATTAAAATCTCTGATTGTCGGTTCTGCCGATGAGCTGGGGGGCTTTGTGGGCTTCCCCATTGGATACATATTGAAGTCCTCCGAAGACAAGCTGGGATTCGACGAAGTATTTGAGCTGGGATAGTCAGAGGGATACTGAGAGCTGCTTGGTGCAAAAGAAGGTAGAGCACTTGGTTGCCAGCTTGGTGCTATATTGGGATAGTGAGAGGGATACTGAGAGCTGCTTGGTGCAAAAGAAGGTAGAGCAC
>Ga0115013_10001918_pt1 | contig 11792 bp, 15 predicted proteins | sample SouAtlMetagenome_2_FD_88686 | JGI IMG/M metagenome (GOLD analysis project Ga0115013, IMG submission 88686) | Marine eukaryotic phytoplankton communities from Atlantic Ocean - South Atlantic ANT15 Metagenome | ecosystem: Environmental > Aquatic > Marine > Oceanic | place: South Atlantic Ocean...
ATCTGAGCGTTCTTAAGAGCGTTCTTCGCTTTAAGATTCCCACTGTCTACTTCAAAGTCATCGCTTACTAAAGATAAATTACTTAGGTCATCTTTAATTTAACGTCCTTAATCCCTTGACTTTAGCCGACCTCGGCTTTAGTTGTATTAGAGTTTATGATTGTAGATGGAGCATTACCAAGACCAGTTTCAATAGCACTTATACCAGAAGCCGTGACAGTCCCACCACCTGCTCCAGAAAGCACACCACAAGAAGATATAGATATCTGATTATTCTTTATTGAGTTTGGTGCATTAGATATATCAGTCTTAATAGCACCGATTCCAGAAGCAGATACAGTACCTCCTCCTGCTCCAGATAAAACACCACCAGAGCTTATGGATATTTGTGAGTTCTTTAATGCGTTCTTAGCTTTGAAGCTACCACTATCTACTTCAAAGTCGTCTGCTAAGAATGAAAAATTTGTAAGGTCATCTTTAACTTGTGCATGGTTTGTCACATTAGATAAACCGACATTTGCATTAGATAATGTTTGTGACCCACTACCTGCGTTATTTAAAGATATAGAAGTACCACTAAGACCTATAGTTATCTGGTCATTCTTTAAAATGTTTGGCGCATTACTACCATCATCTTTTATTTGCGTGTGATTGGTGACATTGTTAAGGCCTATATTCTCTTTACCAAAAACAAAACTTGCACTAAGGACACTTGTAAAAGAAGACTGTACACCAAGAGTTGAGACAGCTCTAAGTGCAAAGTAGTATGTCGTCCCTGCAGTGATACCATCAAACAGACTTTGAAATGCAAACTGAGTTTGTAAAGGTCTGGCAGCAGGGATAACTTGGTTTAAATATGTATCGTCTGTAGGAGTGAAGTTGCTTGTATGTCTGTAGATTTTTATATCTTTCAGTTCTTGATTGTTAGGATTAGTCCAAGATAATCTTATTCCACCTACTGGTCCGTCACCATCCCCTTCTGCTGCAAAGTTAGTAGGAGCAGCAATAGATGTTGGGTCTGTTATAGCTATATTGACTGCGCTTGTATAAGCACTGTTTATACCATTACTATCAAAGTGTCTTACTCTTACATTATAAGTATTGCCTATAACAAGATTAGGAATAGTAGCTTTGGCTACGCCTTTGCCTACAGTAATATCACCAGTGTAATCTGAGTCAGTTGATTTCTTATACTGTACTTCCGTTCCTTGTACTCTGTCAGAAACTAAGTTTGTCCACGCTGCTTGTACATTAACTTTGAATGTTTGTCCCTCGCTCTCTATTTGGCTTGTAAGCGCAAGGTTTGATGGAGGGTCTAAAGATAAGTCTCCTGTATCATCCTCTTGTCCTATGTCCTCTGGATTGATGTAATCGCTACTTAAGAAGTTATATACAGAAGCGTCTATTTCTTTCAATGCAATATTACACGCCAACATGACATTATCGTCTGAGGTTTGTGGTTCTATTGCTAAAGACATAACCTCAAATAGTTTGTTTGTATATCCAAGTCTAGAGTTCGTCACTGTCACATAATCATGTGGTTGAAGTTGCATGTATCTGATAGGAACTATGGTACTTATCATTGTGTCTTGTCTACTGTATAGAAGATTCTGTTTCACTAATCTTTCTGCATGAGTCACACTGTTAGTGAATGGAAGCTGCATTTCTAACATGTTTCTATAGTTTGCTGAACTCTCTCCAGTCGGTGTGTCATTAGCAAGGTGTGTTGCACTTGTGTAGACTGGTGTATCGGTAGGCTGATATCCTGCATTTGAATCTACATAAACAGCTTTCGCTGTATTGTAGTTCTCTGCTCCATTAGATTTAGTCGTAATTTTAAATGGCGCAAAAACATCATCGTCACCTATGTTCATATCTGCTGTCACTGTTGCACCTGCAAACATAACAAACTTGCCATTTACAAAACTTAATTTCCCACTACAAGAACTTAGAATACCAGTCAAAATACTTTCACCTGTACCAGAGAAATTTGTAAAGCCGTCAGCTACATACTCTGGTTGACCAAAAGATAATGTCACACCACTACCTACAGATACAGCAGTGTCAAGTGTAATATTCTGTTGACCACTACCATTTGGTAGTATTCTTCTTCTTACTACTTTTACAGTTCCAGATATACCAGTGCCAGTCACTAAATCTCCGACAGAGATTAGATTGTTTGATAATGCAGAAGTGACACGAACTACAGTAGCATTAGAAGCAGCAGCAGCCGTTGTAGCTGTAGCAGTTGTATTAGATGAGTCGCAAGTATTGGCAGCACTTATAAAACCTCCTAGAGCTGCAGTGTCTAGTATTTCGTCAGAGGTTGCTTTAATTCCGTATGTGGTATCTGTCAAATAATCTCTGACCATGAGAGCAGGATTATGTGTGAAAGATGTTGAGCTATCTCTAGGGTCAAAACATTTCTTCCCTCTTATAACAAAAGATATATTTGGTAAACCACCACCAAACTTTTCTGGGTCAAACACCACTTGAAAAAATGCGTATGCACACCCAATAAATTTATCTGTATTTCCCAGTGTGCTGTTGGAAGTGACAGTACTATCTGCTGCAGTTTGCGAACCATCAAGAAACTTAAATCTCAATAATCTACCACTACCGAAATTATTTTCGTTGTCTGTATTTGTAAACTTAGAATTTGTTGCTACTTGGAATCCACCACTAGAAGAGGTTGTTAAGAATTCGTCATTGACTATGACTTCTTCTAATCCGTCTACTTCATGTCCTGCTACTACAACAACAAAAGATAAAAGATGATTGTCAGTTCCAGAAGTCTGTATGTGTGTGATAGTTCCACCTACTCTACACTTACCATATATTATTTGTCTTGGCGCAGCAGGGTCTCTGACAGATAGCTTTGTTCCAAAGTTTCCACTTACTGCGTCTGGTGAACCAGATAGCAGTCCACCTATAAGTGTCGTGACAGCAGATAGTGTGGCCATACCAACAGCACTGATACCACCTAGAAAACTTATACTGGTTGTCATCGCAGCCCAGAAAGTTGTACCTGCAGCAAACGAACCTGCAAGGAAACCAATACCTGTCACAACAAGAACTGTTGCTACAAATAGTTTTAAGGCTGACTCTACTACCTTACCCATCTATTCTCCAACACTTAACATATTCCACTGGCATAATCTCATTGAGTACTTTCATCCCAGAGTCACTTGGTCCTACTAATTTAAAACCATCGCATATTAATGATTGCTCTGTTTCTTGTTTTACTACTACTATGTCACCCATTTGTCTTTCAATTACTGGGACTTCTCTAAGGCCACCAGACTTCTTTATTGCTTCATCTATACCTTGTGCAAGGCCTTTGCCTTTACCTAGCTTCTGGATTGATTTAAGAGCTTCTGATTCATTCTTCCATGTCTTCCAAGACTTAGGTAAAAGATGTTTACCTGTCATAGCTTTAATGGCTGTATCAGTAAATATAACGCAGTCCCATTTACCGAACTCAAACTTCTTATCTTTAGATTCCTCAAAGAACTTTCTGAGATTAGGCTTCCAATCAATCAGCTTCTTCATTATCTACGCTGTATTCGTTTATTGACATTATCATTACGGCCACCGACAGAGCCACCAAGACCACTGCCACTAGTACCTGCTCGTCCCCATAATATTTCTTTATCTTGTAAAAGACCTACTCTGCTAAAACATGTATCGCCAGAGGATATGAATTGTTGTGACTCATTTGTGTATCTAAGGTTTGATGGCCTGTTTAAATCTACCAATCTGCTCTCAGCATTAAGAGTTATAAGTGAGCCTTCTGGATTATCGTCTATAGACATAGACTGCATACGGCCTTTAAATATTGTCATAGTACCTGCGCTTATATCTGTACCACCAGATAGCATACCTAGCAATATAGATATAGGCCTGTTCTGATATTCTTCATTTAAGGCTAGATTCAATACAGCTTCATCCATACCTGCTAAAGATATTGTCACACCTGCAGCAGACATATCTAATTGTTCTTCTATACCAGATATTTGTAATAGAGTTCCTGCTCCAATATAGGTTGTATTAGAGCCACCTTCTTGGATAGTTAGATTATCTTTACCATTCCAAAGCCTTAGAGTCTCAGTATCAAACTCTAGCTTTACAGCCATAAAGAGTATTTGATTATCTTCTCCTAAGAGGTCAACGAGAGCTGCGTCTATGCCACTTCTGTTTGACATTTATATTACCTCTTGGCACGAGAACGAGAGTCCGTAGTTGGAGATATTGTCAGCACTCCATTCTACTTCTTTTGAGGTTAATCTAAATAATCCTTTTGCAGGATTGATATATACTCTTTGACCACTTACAGATAGACCTGTTCTTAATTTAGGTTCTATTCTTATTGCATATTGATTTCTGTTTCCACTACCTGCGTCTACCTCAGTAGCGTTTTCAGTGGCCATGACATATTGTATTGGAGTATATCCACTAGCGTCTGTTGTTGCACTGTTAGATACACCAACATAGTCACCCTTTAGTATAGTACCACTTGCACCATTGCTTACAGCTTTGACAGATAAGCCTTTGATTCCTTTGACATTTTGTTTAATTGTACATCCTGCTTTACTAGATTCGTCTGTCAGTGATTCATAGTCTACTGGGTCTACTATGATAGTAGTATTATTTGTTTTAGCTGTAATCTTATGAGTACCATTGTTGGTAGCTTTTGCGCTGCCAGTCACCATAATAAAATCACCCACTATAACATTAGAGAAAGGTGTACCACTTGCTGCAGTAATTGTGTTTGTTGAAGCTGCAAAAGAAAGTGTAATACTGGTTTCATTGATTCTGGCTTCTGCCATCAAAGTAGCATTATCATGTGTACCTCTCTGAGTCAAAGCGTCTGGGTCTGAAAACTTAAATGTATTGACTGGACCATTAAGCTCTAAAAGAAATGATTGCCAATTAGCAGCTAAGTCTCTACGCATTGGAGGTAGTGTCACCTCAGCTTCCCAGAATACTCCATCATATTCTTGTGTAGTAATCTTTCCAGAGTATGGAGAAACAGCAGCACCAATATATCTTCTTAATCTAAAGTTAGATGATATGAAATTTGGTGTTGTCGGCATGTCAATTATTTTAGCCACTTAATAATCTCCTTCTAAAAGTACCACCTCTGGAAGCAGACTCAGCTACAGCTTGTTTGCTTACTTCTGCTATCTGAGGAAGCATACCCATAACCTCTGCTCTTACTGTACCTTGAACTCCTGTTGCAAAGTTTACATTCTGATTTATGACTATAGGTGGACCACCACCCATAGCACTGTTGGTCTGGTGGTTGTTCATAATACTACCAGTATGGTCTGGTACAAATAATTCTGGGCCACGCTCACCTACTATTGTTGGTCTACCTCTTTGTACTTTACCACCACTTGCATTTCCATCTATTGGTGTACCAGTAGTGCTTAGTCCAAAACTTCCAAGGATAGCGTCCACTATAGGCTTGATGACTAACAGTCTCATGAATTCTGAAATGACCATTTGAACTACATTACCTGCAAAGTTCTTAAATGATTCCATGGCGTCTTCACCACTAAGCAGAGCTTCTGTAAGGTCACTTGCAAAACTATCTGACATGCTCTCAACCTTTCTACCAATCTCTGCCATAGCCTGTCCAGTAGGTCCTAGTGTTTCTAAATACTTTCTATATAAAGCATTTGCTGAATCTAAAGTTAGAGAGTTATTAGCAAGTCCCTCGTTTAATATTCGTAGAGCTTCATCGGCACTATCAAAAGTTGCAGGTAGGTCTTCTATTTCTTTCTTGAAATTCCTTGTGGTCTCTAGCATATTTGAAATTGGAACAAGTGCTTCGTCTGCTGACAGTCCAAACTTTTTAAGAACCTCTGGCATTTCTGCAAGTGCTGCAATAATTTCCTCGTCTGTCATACCTCTAAGGTCTTCTAAGAAGTTCGTACCAGATAGATGATTGTCTTGTAGGGTCTTACCTAAAAGCTCTTGTAAACCAACAAGCTCTTTCATAGGGTCATTTTCTACATCGTTTATCTTCTCTAGTGTATCTCTTATCTCTTTTGTATCTTGTCCTTTAAAGAACTCTAGCTTTCTACCTGCTGCTACAAAGGCTTCAAATTGGTCTACATTTTCTGGTTTTAATAATTGTTCTACTAAGTCACCCATACCACCTTTGGCTTTTCTTACTTCTTTATCTATAGCAGGTAATAGCTTCTCTATTCCATTCATGCCTAAGATTGGCTCAAAGATATTTGGAAATTCTTTTGCTGTTGTATTAAACAAGTCCAGATAAAAGTTATCCAGTGTGTCGTTGACTATCTTGCCACCTAAAGTTTGCAGCTCATCAAAGTCTTTAAATAATCCGTCTGCTCCGAATAGCTGTTCGTCAGTAAGGCCTAAACTTTCTTGTAATGCTAAGACATTTTCTTTACCTTGATTTCCTTCTATACCTAAACCATGGAAGAAACCTGCGTCTGTTAGCAGTGCTTTTGCAAACTTTGCTCTCTTGCCAGATACAGTACCTTTAGCAAAGTCCTTCTCAAAAAAGAATGTCATGAACTGTTTATTTATTTCTGCTGCTACACTTTCTACTTCATCAAAATCACCTGCAAAGAAAGCGTCTGTCACACTAAACTTACCTTTTGGCATAGATTTTAATGCAGTTGATAAGTCTCTTACTGATTGTGATACAGCGTCAATGGCCCTTTCATTGATTGGCATTTCTTCTTCTAGCTGTTGATTAAGTTCATCAAAGCCTTCTGCTGCTTCTGCTGCTTCTTCGTCTGACTCTTTAAGTAGCTGATTCATACTTGCAATAGCAACACCACCTGCAGCGACACCTGCAGCGACTTTTGCTATACCAATACCAGTCACACTTTGCAGCATTATTGCTGCTGCTGTCTGTCCTTTAATTACGGAAGTCAATAGCTTAAATGCTTTAGTCACCTTCGGAACAATGACTATAAGCGCTCCCATTATCTTAGCACCTGCAATGAATCCCATGATTCCTGCCATAAGTCTTAAGTGAGTGACTACAAAATCTACTATGTTTGCTAGTCCCCTCAAAGCATTACCAAGGACAGCACCTATATTTCCTGCCAAGTTATCGTTGTCTTTTAGAAGGGCCTTGAATTGTAATGATATATCTTGTAGAGCTTCCTTAAGTCCACCTTCACCTATAGACACAAAGAACTCAGAGAGTTGGTCTTGTAAGTTAGATACAGCACCAGTCAAGGTATCTGCTCTATCTGCTAACGCAGTAGGGAATTCTGTTCGTCCAATATTACGCAAGAAGTCTGTAATCGCAGGACCACTTCTTTCAATCTCTGTAGTAATACCATTGAATGTAGCTTTGATTGTATTGCCTTGTAGTCTGGCTACAACACCAAACTGCTTAAGCATTTCCATTTCACCAGTGGTGGCGTTAAACGCTGCTTGTGCTAAGTCGGTAATACTCTTACCCATACCTGCTGCAAAATTACCAAAGTCCTGCATGACATCGGTAGTCGGAACAATACCTGCGAGTTTGAGTTTTATAAATGCGTTAGCAACATCTTGTATTTGGAAAGTTGTTGTCGCTGTAAATTGTCTTATTAGGTCAAAGGACGCAGCAGCAGCGTCAGCACTACCAGTGACGGCCTTTAATGTTGCTTCTAAATCTTCAAACTCTCTAATCGTTTGTACGGCTTGACCTGCTAGTTGAGCAAGGCCAATAGTACCTACTATCGCTGCAAAGCCTTTGAGAGCGTTAGAAGCTGCTCCAGATTGCTTCTGTAGAGTGCCTAGTTGTTTGTTAGCTTTGTCAAGACCTTGTCGCAGTTGCTTAGTTTCTGCTTGAATCTCAACGACAATTTTATCAATAGGATTGGCCATTAGTCTGGGTATAGCTCCATTAATTCTTTCATTCTACCAGAAGACATGGGCTTATCTTTATCATCCTTATGTGAACCATTGAACTCCATAAAGCCTTCTATGGCAGCATAGATTTCCCTTGGAGCTGACTCCCAGAATGATTGGGGAGTTAAACCCATCATACCTACCCACATTTGTAGATACCTTTTGATAGGTAAGGAGTCACTAGTTAATCCCCTTCTGTCTTTTTTCCCTCTGTCGCTTCCTCTGAATTGTCAACGGATAGAACCGAAGTTAGCACATTAGCTACCACGGCCATTGATTTAACTAAGCCATGGCTCTGAACTAGCTCCATGACATCTTGGGCTTGTACATCATTACCTCCACCTCTCAGCGCAGGAACAAGTACTTGTATCATGTGACCTAAACGCAGGTCTCCATCGCTCATACTCTGAGCGAGTTTGATAATACCCATATCAACAGCGTCTTCTATCTGCATGATAGCGTCTACTGTAAGCCTAGCTTTATATTCTTTACCTGCTAAGGATACTAGGACTTCACCCTTTAGCTTGTTTATTCCCTTTTCCATCTTCTGATATCTCCTTTTTAATGGATGTAGCGACTGCTACTTTTATTTTTAAAACATCGTCTCTAGTATCAAGAGTAGATTTTTCTATTGGAAGACTATTCCCATCTACATTAATACTATCGCCCAGTTCAATATCTGGATTAGGTATGTCAAGCCAAGTGCCATCAAACATACCATCTAAGTTATGTTTACCGACTTTTACTTTAACTGCTTTCCACATAATCTACCCTAATATTAAACTGCTGCGTAAGTAATATAAGCTGCTGATTCAAAGCTCATTGAGTATGTGACTTCACCATTATACTCACCTGCATATTCCAAACTTGTGATTTGGAAACTACCAGTCAATGTACCAAAATCTGGTATCAAGAATTGGAAGTTTTTGAACGCAGGAGTCTGAGCTGACGAGCCGTCAGAAGTGTTTTGCTGAGCAAAGAAAGCTGCTCTAACTGTTTCTTCTGTTGAAGCGTCAGTGAATACACCACTCGCAGATATACTTACACTGTTCATACCACCACCTGCTAGTAAGGTTCTATTACCTAGACTATCTTTGTTAGTGATATCAACACTTTCGTCATTTAGTGTAATTGATGTTGAACGAAGTCCACCGACAGTAGCGTATGTGCTACCAGAAGTGTTGACTTTTAACAACATGTCAAGACCTTTTTGTGCTGCCATTTTCTTCTCCTATATTTATGGACTAAGTTGTCCCTAAAGTTAATACTCGGAATCGCATGACTCCATGTCTAGTGACACCATCTGGGTCTCTTAGTATATCACTAAATTCAAACCTACTATTAATATGATTGAATCCAGATATACTTAGACTACTATCATGCAATAAATCATGAATCCTGTCCATGATTTGCTTACATTCTTTGCTTCCTTTATATTGTGACCATATATCAATTACGACTGTATGCTCACCACCATCGGAACTTTTTTCACCATACTCAAGAACTGAATCTGCTCCTATGTTTACAAAAGGATAAGTAATACTTGCAGGGACATCATCATGTACTGCTGCTCCAAGAGTATCGGTTAATGTATTGTCGCTGTTCAGCTTAGTAAATAATGCTTGTTGTAATTGGAATTGACCTACGCTCATTTCTTAACTACTCCATGTGCTTTGAATACACTATTAATTCTTTTTCTATTTTGCCTTAAAGCAGGAGACATGAAAGGTCTTTTGGCCATTTGAGTAGTGCCAAATTCTAAATGCGCAGCATAATCTGTAGCAGCAATAATCTGTCCTACAACAGCTCCGTCAGTAGCTCTCTTCTTTACATTAGTAGATATGTTGTTTCCTAGATTACCAGTATCAGTAGCAGGTGGTTGTCCTGCAGCAGACGCTTGATGAGGTGGTTGTCTTTTTCTTGGATATACTCTACCTGTTCCTTTTTGTTTTAAAGACTTTAGTACATGAGCTTCTACTATACTAACAGCTCTATTCATAGCTATGGTAAGTTCTTTACTTGCGTCTTTACCACGCTTATCATTTTTCTTCTGAACTGCTTTCAAGCCTTTTATGTTTACACTCAATGTGACACTCCTTCGGTAGCAGTAATTTCAAAGAATCTATCTCTCTCATCTACATTCTTAATATTTTGTATCTGGAATGTTCTGCCCTCGTACACAATAATATAGTCAGCACTCATGTCAGAGCGTTGACGCATATATATTTTGTGTGTGTTTTTTGTTTGTACTTTGCCTTGTCTATAGGCTTCGTCTCCACCCATAGGTCTTATATCTGCAAATATATTTGCAATAGTACTATAAGTTTGTGAGCGTCCACCTGCTCCGTCTGAGGTGTCTGTAGGACTCTTAAGTTCGCACTTATATCTGAGTCTACCTATTGAAATACTTTTAACTCTACCTGCCATTATCCGATAGACATTAGACTACTAGACCCCAAACCTTTATGAATAATGTAAGGCGCATACAATGCCTTTATCATAGGTGGTATAAGTCTTGCTTCCAAGTAGTTTCCCATGTCTCCTCTATGTTCGTAAAGGTGTGCAATGTGTTGAAGTATACCCATTCTTATAGGCTCTGGTATTGAATATATAGAACTGTATCCTGCAACGAATTCTATTTCTATAGCATTAGCTACACGCAAGGCCGAAGGAAATGTCTCCCCTGTTCTTAATACTATCCTAGAAGGCTCTCTAGCGTTGTCTAAGTAATATTTAGAAGCAGCCATAGTAGTTGCTACATCTTCGTCAGAATAAGTCTTTACATGCGTCACACTAATTACTGGTGCTTCTGCAAGTACTAGATAGTTTTTGTAAAAGTTTAGGTATGGTCCAGTCTTTACTCCTTCCCATAAAGGGTCTTCTAATTCATTGAAAGAATCTAAGAACTGTCGGTATGTTGTAGAAACTAAAGTTCTACCTAGATATTCTTCTGCTATTTGTCTTGCTGCTGCTATGAATGGACGGATGACTCTCTCGTCAGTGTTATCTTCTACTCTTAGATATTCTTTTACTTCTTGAAGTGTGACTGGTTCTTGAGCAGGTTCTACTTGTATTTGGATACCACTCATATTACAGCTCCTATTATTTGACTACCAATAATAAGAATGTAAAGTCCCCATATCATTTGTTCCATACGGACAAACCTTTGAGAACCAGATTCAAGTCTATCTTCTATTTGCTTAAATCTTAAAGCGCATATCTCCTCATGCTGCTCAAGTTTATTGTTTGCTGTCGCTGTCTTTGCCATGTTCGCTCTCTAACAGATTATTCTCTACGCACTCGTCTCCGAGTTCATCTATAATCTTTAGTTCAGCCTTTTTAAGTATCATGGACCATGCGTTTAGTTTTGAGTAAAGTTCTTGAACTTCACCTAACAATAAGAAGTTGTCCTTCCCTTTGTCACTAAACTTCTGGACATCATACTCTGACTGAGAGCCGTCTGGCTTCTGTAGAATATATTTAATATCATCCATTTTAAATTGTATCACCAATATATCTGCAAGACCATATTGTTAAACTGTACTTAGTTCCTTCCTTAAGTCGTAAGCACTCATGGCCATGCGTTAGTTGCCCTGCAAACAGTATACACTTCCCTACTGGAACATCTACATTGCTAATACCTTGTCTTGGATATATAAGCTCTGCTCCTTTGTAATCGTCATTTAGTTTTACAGAGCCAGTCACAAGACTTGCGTCATGATGTAAATTTAGATTGACTTGTGTATCCATTGCATATCGCATTACGAATCCGTCTCTTAGCCCATACATTTGCAGAGGTTTCCAATACTTCTCAGCTAGAGGTACTATGTTATTCTGCCAGTGTTTATCTAATTCATCCCATAGTCCCAGTTCTTTTAGTCTTATCTCTTGCGCAGGAAA
>Ga0115013_10001923_pt1 | contig 11779 bp, 6 predicted proteins | sample SouAtlMetagenome_2_FD_88686 | JGI IMG/M metagenome (GOLD analysis project Ga0115013, IMG submission 88686) | Marine eukaryotic phytoplankton communities from Atlantic Ocean - South Atlantic ANT15 Metagenome | ecosystem: Environmental > Aquatic > Marine > Oceanic | place: South Atlantic Ocean...
CTGCAATAAGCTAACCTTGCCAACCATCTGTAGTAAGCGGTACACTACCGTAGTAAGGCAGAGTCTCCGCAGGTGTACCTACATGTACGACCCCAGCTGCTCCGCATCTCTTCGCTGCTACCGTATAGCTCCGGCTCGCGCGGACAGGTTACGGCGCGCTAGCCGCTACGCCGAAGGGCCGTAGGAGCAGGAGGAGGGCCCTGCCTGTGTGGGCGCTTCCCTTCGTTGAGGCTGCGCCCACGTCCAGTCGCCCCGATGATCGGACTCAACGGTGCCGGCACGGCGGTAGTCGGAGCCCGGCAGCACGCGCGCGAAGAAGGCGCCCAGGTGTGAGAGCCCCGGCCTGCGGGCAGGGAAGCTGGCACTTCGCATTGGTCGGCCTTGCGGGTGGATGGCGGGGCCACGGGCTGTGAGTAATGAGGGTCGGCACCGCGACGCCACTGCCCCTCGCCAGTGCGCGGAGCAGCGCCGCGCCAATGGCGGCTGCCAGTTGTTGGCCCGAGGAGGCCAGGGCGGCCCGCTGCGACGCTGGCCAGACGGGCATGCTCTTTCCAACATGCCGCCCCACGGCAGTATGAGACGGCCGGTGAGCACGGCGTGCGTGAGGACGGCGCAGAGCGTCGAGGTGAGCGCACTCGTGGCGACCATCGCCACAATCATCGTGAAGAGCGAGTACCCTGCAGGGGTGCAGGGTGCAGCGGTGCAGTGGTGCAGCGGTTCAGGGGTTCAGGGTGCAGGCGGCAGACACTCACCCTTCTTGGACCACGCGGTGCCGCCCGCAGCGCTGCCGGCCCACTGCAGCAGGCACGCCGGCGCTCGGCTATTGGCGGTACACGTGAGCGGCGCGTTGGAGACGCTCCAGTGCGGCCGGTTGGTGCCGCGCGAGGTGCCGAGCATGCCCGGCCAATCGAGCGCCTTGGAGAAGACGACGATGCTGCCTTCGCTGCTGGCCATGTCCATGCCGGCGTCGTCGAACGGGAAGTAGAAGAGGAGCTTCTGCTCGTCCTGAGCCTGCAGCGGCTTGCGCATGCGCTCGACAATCTCGGTCTTGCCGAGCTCGCGCGTCCATACGCGCACCTCGTCGATTGTTCCGCTGAAGAAGCGGCCGGTATAGCCGCCGCCCGTGTTCTGCTGGTACAGCCCTCCGATCTGCATGCCCTCCTCGCACAACTCCGGTGTGCATTTGCTCGCCATGGTGTAGCCTTGCGTGTTCGGCGTCTTGGGCTGTCCTGAGCCATCATCGAGGTCGCCTCCCGCCACCTCGAGCTGGCCGTCCACGTAGAGCGACAGCTTGTTGTCGGCCGCGTGCGCGCTCCGCCCGTTCCACGTGGCTGCGAGGTGGTGCCACTTGCCGTCCTTCAGGAGGGGCGTCGTCCCTTGGTACGTGTACCATTTGCCCGTGGTGTCCTTGAGCTGCGCGACCGCAAATCCGTCGTAGGTCATGCCGAGCATCGGGTGGCGGCCGGGGAACCCGACGATGTTGACGATCGTGCCCGTGGCGGGGCGCTTCTGCTCCTTGAGCGGGTAGATCCACGCCTCCAGGCTCCACGAGTCAATCAGGTCGTGGTTCATGAGCTCGTGGTGCGGCACACGCACAATGTCCATGTGGGACGCCGAAAAGTTGAGCGCGAAATTGTTCGGGTAGAGGGCCAAAGGCCCGAGCCCGAGCAGGGTGGCGAGCATTGGGACACGCGCGGTGCGCGCGCTGCTGCGGCCGCGGCGCGGCGGTCGCCCCGACGCGGGTCTCCGGTGTAAGCCAGCGGACAAAAATCGCATGGATTTTGAGTTCTGTGCGGGTCACTCCTGGGCGTCGACTCGCACGTTCGTCGCTGTCGTTTGCAAGGCGCGCCTTCTATGTTGGCGCCCTCTTGGCGGCTCGCAAGCGAGCGCCTCGTCCGGCATGCGCGGAGGTGGCACAACGATGTCGCGCCTCTGCTGTTTGGGCAGCCGCGCAGTCAGGCGGTACCGCACAACCGCCGTGGCACAGCTCGGGTCCGCACAAGAGTACGCGGAACTCGTCAGAGCCCGCGGTTGCAGCGCTTGGGTCTTCGCTTACGGCTCTCTCATGTGGAGCACACCTGAGGGCGTGAGCATTACTCACCGCGTCCGATGCCGGCTTGATGGGTTTGTGCGATCTTTCTGCGTCCATTCACGCAACTATCGTGGGTCGCCGGCGGCGCCTGGTCTCGTCCTGGGGCTGCTGCCGGCCGAGAGCTCTGCCTGTGAAGGCGTCGCTCTCTGCCTGGGCGGCCCGGACTCACCCACGACGCTCGCTTCGCTCGCTCGCATTGACGCGCAGGAGATGGTCGCACAGTCCAACCCGACGGATGTGTACCTGCGGACGGTTCAGTCGATCCATCTCGACGACGGCCGCTCGGTGCCAGCGCTCACCTTCGTCGCCAATCCTGCCGACGGCCCCGCCGCAGACCTCACGCTGCAGCAGCGGGCTGCGGTGATCCTCAAAGCCCGTGGAGCGCGCGGCTCCAACCGCGAGTACTTGGAGCAGACGGCCGAACGTCTGGCGTCGCTCCTCATTCACGACGCGCCCATGCAGGAACTCTGCGAGCTGGTGCGTGCGCCGGGCAGGTCGCCTCTCGAGACACAAGAGGCGTGACCGTGGTGCGGTTGTAAGTAATGTACCGGCATGAAATTCTTAACTGCCACGATGCGCTATACAAAGCGATCTGCCAAGATGTGCGCTGTGCTGCCACACAAAAGAGAATATCTAGAGGCCGTCCGTAAAGTTATAATGCCACGCTAACCCCCACTGGGTGCCCCAACACCGTGCACGCACGTCGGTCGTTACCCGCCCGCCGCCCGCCGCCGCGCCCGCGGCCGCCGGCCCGCGCACCGCGCGCAAGGTACCTCTCTCTCTATCGCGCTGGTGAGCACGTGTCTCTGCATTATGCAGCGGCACCCTCTCGCCACACATCCCCTGGACCAGCCAGCACACGGCGTCTTCTTCACCTCACAATTCAGGCTTGTCCTCGAGCTGCGCGGCCTGCTCGACAGCGGCTTCGAGCCGCGTGGCGACTTCCAGCCAGTTGACCACCTCCCAGAAGGCCTCGATGTAGTCCTTGCGCCTAGACTGGTGCTTGAGGTAGTAGGCGTGCTCCCACACGTCGAGCGCGAGCAGCGGCACCATGCCCTCTTGCATCGCGGGTGTGTCCTGGTTCGAAGTCGAGTTGATGCGCAGCCCCTTCTCGCGCACGTCATACACGAGCCACGCCCAGCCCGACCCGAAGACCTCGAGCGCCGCGAGCGTGAACGCTTGCTTGAAGCGCATCACGCTTCCGTAGGTCCTCACCAGCTCACCCGCGAGGCCGTCGCCCTCGAGCGACCCGCCGCCTGTGGGCGACATACTGTGAAAGAAGACGTCGTGGTTCACGTAGCCGCCGCCAGCGTTGCGCACCGTCTTGCGGATGCCCTCGTCGCTGATGTCATCCAATCTTTTCAGGAGCGCGTCCACGCCCAGCTTGGCCAGCCACTTCTGCTCCGGATCGGCGCGAAGCTTCGCCAGGGCACCGTTGAGCTTGTCAGTATAGGTCTGGTGGTGGCTCATGTGGTGGACACGCATGGTTGCCTCGTCAATATGGGGCTCGAGAGCAGCATAGTCATACGGTAGCGGCGGGAGTGGCAGGTTTTGGGCGAGGGCGGCTGTGATGAGCGCGGCTGCGGGACCCATGGAGAGAGCGGAGTGAGCGGCGAGAGCGGAGAGCAGTGCGTGTGCGAAGGAGTCGCAATCACGAGAAGTTTCGAAGGGGAGAAATTGGGCCACTTTACGCACAATGTACTCAAGGGTTCATTACCGCCGGGCGCCGGCATAAAGCCTTGGGAGAATGTGCCGCTCAGCCCGTGCGTGAGCTGAGAGTGGGTGCCGCCAGCCGCCATATAAAGCCGCAAGTGCGCGCGGTCCCGCACGCGCGGCAGGCCGGGCAGCGCGACGCGCCCGGCGCCGCACCCAGTGGGCACCCGCTACTCACAGAACAGAGGCCGACATATAGACCGGATACCCCTTGTCGGCCACTGGGAAGCGCTCCATGAGCGTGTCACAGTCCTCCTTGGCCTCGAGCATGTGCGTCGGCTGCGGGCCGCGCTCGTCGCTCGCGGCGATGCCAGCGCAGATCGCGCCGAGGTCGTGCGATAGAGGCCGGTCGCGCGGGTCAGCCAGCCGCTCCGCCCGCTTCCGGTTGAACTTCATGCCCACGCGCACCTCGCGCAGCTTGATGTCGCTCTCTCCCAGCTCGTTGCGCAGCGCTGCCGCTAGCCCCCACACCGCCTGAGCATTGACTTGGCCGATGGAGGAGCGCGCGTCCTCGTTGCCACCGCCCGTCACGAACGTGTACGAGGCGCCGGGCACGGCGAGCAACCGAGGCACCAGCCGCCGGGCGACGCAGTGGTGCAGCGCTGGAAGCTGGGTCGAAGCGCTCAGGTACTCGTCTGTCGAGAGCTCGAGCACTCGCGAAGAGCTCAGCGGGGCGGCATGCTCCGCCTCGTCGAGGCCACCGGTCGGCGCGCCGCCCTGCGTGCCCCACCAGCGGACGGCCGAGTGCGCCACGACGTGGTCCAGCCGCCCGGCCGTGAACTCCAGCGCCTTCTGGATAGTGTCTTCGGCGTGGCCGGGCAGCAGGGAGGAGTTCACAGCCACCAGCTTCTCGGGCGAGCCGAGATCATCGTTCAGCTGCTCTAGGCGCGACGGGAAACGGCTGTTGACGATCACAGTGGCCCCAGCTCTGAGCAGGCCGCGAACTAGCCCAGAACCGATGACGCCAATGCCACCGACGACCCAGGCGACCTGACCGTCCAGGGCCGGCGGTGAGCGGCCGGCCGTCGAGAAGGCTTTCATAGATGACGCCCTCATCATGGTGCGCCTCATCATGGGGAGAGGGCTCGCCGGGGAGGGAATAGTTGTTCCCGTCGAGCACCCAGGCGGCCGAGTGAGGACACCCTCAGTGGCAAGGGGAAAACCGCGGAACGTCGACTGAAGCAGCGACGAATCAAGCACTCAGAATACATCTCTAGACTCAAAATAGATCGTCGAGAGTCCTTCGTACCCAGTGCGCGTCGCTCTCGAAATCGGCCAAGGAGGCCGTCGATGACGGGCGAGCGGGGAGAGAGTTGGTCACGCTGTAGCTCGACCTTCGTCTCTCGGTCATCTCGCGCACGCCAGCAAGCTGGGCGAGGAACCCCTTGGCAAGCTTGGGGAGTGCGCCCTCGTCGAACTTGAGGTTGAGGTGGCCGTATTTGATCTGGTCAGCCTTCTCCGGAAACTTTGAGGCTGGCCTGGACTCAATGGAGAATTTGAAGCCGGGCGCCTCGACCACGAGCACCTGGCCGTGCGTGCCGCCAACGTGCTTCCGGCCGAATTGGAGCGTGGAGCGCATCCCAAGCTTCGAGTCGAACGACTGGTCGATCGAGTGGCCAACCGCCTTCCACCCCCTCGCAACGGTCTTGCCCTCAATCTCCACCAGCATCTCGCCGAAGCCGCCCTCGCCCCGGGAGACGTTGAGCACGGGCACGCCGTCCGCCTTGAGCAAGAGCTGGCCAAACCACTGCGCCTCCTCCTTGGCCGGCGCCAGGAACGCCAGCGCCATCGCCATGCTGGAGGCCGCCTCGTTCGCCGCCAGGTTGCTCGCCTGCGCCCAGTTCACCTTCCGCTCCGCCCCCTCAGGCTGCAGAACCTGCTGCGTCGGCCGCTGCGCCTCCTCCGCCTTTTTCGCGATGTCCATAAACTCCGCCTCCTGCTGCTGCCGTTGCTTATTGTCCTTGTGGCGCTGCCCTGCAGCCGAGCGCGAGGCGGCGGCGGATACGATGCACGCGACGCTGGTCTCGTTCTGGCAGAACTGGTTGGAGGCCACCAGCCCATAGACGCAGCACTGGAGCGAGCCGCCCGGCTTGCGCTCGCAGCCGCCGCCGCCGCACTGCCCACAGGCCGCCGGGCAGCATGCCAAGGAGCCGCTGCCCGCGCCGCCCGCGGCGAGCTGCTCGGCCGAGTTGAGGCGCCGCGTGATGCCGTGCTGGCACTGCGCCTCCGGCGGCGGGCCTCGTCCGAGCAGCCGCGTCGACCTCTCCTCGCCCATGGCGGGCGCGCTGGCCGCCGCGCCGGCGCTGAAGGTCATGCCGAAGAGCTCGAGCTTCACGGGCGCGAGCTTCGCGCCGCTCACGGCCTCGTGGCCCGTCCACGCGAGCAAGGGGCTGAGCACGCCCGGGGTCAAGGCGAACTTGACAAAGTTGCCGCCGCGCACCTTCATCATGGGGTCGTTGCCCACGACGACCGGGTTGGCGAGCTCGGCGTTGGCCTGCTCCGATGCCGCCCTCTTGGCAGCTGCTGCCTCGTCCGCCTCCTCCTTGGCCGCATTGGCCTCCATCTTCTTCTCCTTCTTCGCCTCCGTCGCCTCCGCCTTCGCCTCCTCCTTGGCCGCATTGGCCTCCATCTTTTTCTCCTTCCTCGCCTCCTTCGCCTCCGCCTTCGCCTCCTTCCTCGCCTCCTTCGCCTCCGCCTTCGCCTCCTTCCTCGCCTCCTTCGCCTCCGCCTTGGCCTCCTTCCTCGCCTCCTTCGCCTCCGCCTTGGCCTCCTTCTTCGCCGCCGCCTCCTGAGCCGCAGTCTGCTTGGCCGCCGCCGCCTTACCCTCGGCCGCCTCCTGAGCCGCCGTCTCCTTGGCCGCCTTGGCCGCCGCATCCTCCTCGGCCTTGGCCGCGGTCGTCGGCGTGTGCGGCGCGGGCGGTAGGAGCTGCAGCGCGTGGTAGCCGTCGTCCTTGAGCAAGCAGTGAGGGCCGCCATCGATGACGCCAACGAGCGGCACGGCCTCAGCGATCAGACCCAGCTGTGCGGAGGCCTCGGAGGCGCTGGGAAGGAGGGCGTTGAGCTGCCCCCTAGTCGCCTCAGCCGCCGCATCGCCGGCGACACAGATGTGGAAGGTGTACTTGACCGTGGCGTGGAGCAGGGACTGCTTCTCGAGGCGCGAGGCGACCGCAGCGGGTGGCACGTCGGCAAGCGAGACGATGGTGGCGACGAGCGCGGCGCGCTCGGCAGGCGTGATGTTGTCGACATCGCCAGCCGCCACGAGCGTGAGGTTTACCGCCATGGGCGCGGCGATGGGTGCGGCAGTAGGCGCGGCGGTGGGCGCGGCGGTGGGGGCGGCGGTGGGCGCGGCGGTGGGGGCGGCGGTCGGCGCAGCGGTAGTGAGCAACGCGGGCGGCGCAGAGGCCTTCAGCCCTCCAAACAGCCATTTCCGTCCGGGAAAGTCAGCAGTGCAATTGCCCGCACCAACGTCGGGGTAGTTTGCCGCGTTGAGCTCCAAGCCGTCTTCCAGCCTCTGAATTTTCACTGGGTCCGAGTGGGCGCTGTCTTCCGCGTGCTGGTATGCCTCGGGCATGTTGGCATAGATGACTTGGAGGCAGGCTTGGCCGACGAGGTTGATCTCCACCATGCTTCGCTCCTGCTCCCTGCCGATCGTCGATGTCGTGCCATCCGGCTGCTGCTCGGCGCCTTCCCTATCGTCCAACTGGATGGCGGAGTTCATCGGGTTGCTTGTCTGCTTTCCCTTGCGCGAGGACCACAGGGTGACCCACTCGTTTTCGGGGCAGTCATACTCGCGCACGGGCAGACCGTTGGGGGATTTCTCGTTCGTGTCGTCGCGCTGGAGAGCCTTTGCTGCCAAGCTCATGTGCAGCAAGAACTGGCCATCATGCCCCGTGTCCTCCTCCTCGAACCCGAAGAGGGTGAACGACCCGCCCGTGCACTTGAACTGGATCACCTCGGGACCCTGGAACTCCGGGTTGCCGTGGTCGACGTCAAAGAAGCGCATTGTGGTGTTTGTGAGGGCGACGGGAGCACCGCGCTCGTCGACGAAGCATGTTTCCGTCTTTACGAGCCGATCCTCGCAAAGGTTGATCTGCATGAGGTCGTTAGACGAGACCTCGTGCGTGTTGGGGCCGCGGCTATACTCTGTGAGGTTCTTGACGACGACACTGATCGGACTGTCACCCTGCTGGAGGCCCCTCGGAGTCGAAGCTAAATCGGCCAGCCTCAGGTACGTCGCGTCGCCATCCTCGTACACGGACGTCTTCAAGTTGAACAGGAGGTCCTTGTATTCGCTGCTCTCGTCATCGCCGCTGGAGGGCTTCAGCGCGTCGTGACCGGTCACTGACGCAGAGAGCACGAGCGTGGGCGCAAGCGCAAGGGTCCACAGCATACGCATGCTGGTGGACCGCGGTCCGCGGGCACACAGGCCTCGGAGCGCTGCTCTCCGAGCCGGCCGGCGTCCCTACAGGGCGAGAACTTTAGCTGCCTAAAAAATCGACTTCGGGGAGAGGAGAGACGGCCACTCATCGGCCGCGCATGGCCCACGATTCGGCCCACGCAACATTCCCCACCCGCGACGCACAACATAAAATAGGGTCCGCTGCATTCCCCTCCCCGCGGATGTCGGCTCGCTCGTCCGCTGGAAGTGCCCTCCCCGCGGAAGGACCGCGCCGGCGAACAAAGCGAACACGGGCCGATTCTCGGTCCCGTCGTCCTCGGTGCGTCTTCAAGGTGCGGCGAAGGAGCTGCACAAGTGCATGCCAGACTCGGCGCCACGTGTGGGCGATCGGGTCCGCGTCAAGCCGAGTGTCAGTAAGCCCGTCCATGGATGGGGTGGCGTGGATCACAAGAGCGTTGGCACAATCACGTCAACCAGTGGCGATTCTTGCAAGGTGAAGTTTCCTGAGCACTCGAACTGGAGCGGAAGGCTCTCCGAGATTGAATGTGTGGAGGGAGCCAGCGGCGACCGACTGACGACTGGTGACGCAGTGGTCATCTGCTCCGGCGCGAGCAGAGCGGGCTGGCGGGGGAAGATCATCAAAGATGACGGGCCGAGTAACGGAATGCCGTACGAGGTGCGGTTTTGCGACGAATGTACGTTGTGGTACCACGCAGAGCAGGCGCTCGAAGCCACCGCAACACTTATACCCGCACCCACACCCGCACGCCTTTGCACTAACCCTAACCCTCACCCTAACCCTAAGTCCCTGAGCACCGACGCTTCATTGCCTGCGCAGGTGAGCCGCGCGGGTGAGGCAACACAGACCACCAAAATCCAAGTCGGCTCCAGGGTGAGACGTGGGCCGGATTGGAAATGGGGCAACCAGGACGGAGGAGGTGCTGGGACGGTCATCACAGGATGCGACGAGGACGGTGTGGTTCATGTCAGGTGGGATGAAGGCGGATGCATTGGTAATTACCGTTGTGGAGCAGAGGGTGCACAGGATTTGGTCATCTGCTCCGGCGCGAGCGATGCAGGCGACCAACCCACAGCCACTCAGCCACGTACTGGCGACCGAGTCCGCGTCAAGCCAAGCGTGAGTGAACCGCACTACAAGTGGGGTTCTGTGAAGCGAGGCAGCGTTGGCACAATCACGTCAATCAATGGAGATGACTGTCGGGTCAACTTTCCAGAGGACTCAAGCTGGAAGGGCAAGGTCTCAGAGATGGAGCGGGTTGATTGCAGCGGCGACCGACTTACGACTGGCGACGCAGTCGTCATCTGCTCCGGCGCGAGCAGAGCCGGCCAGCGGGGGACGATTATCAAAGACGACGGACCGAGTGACGAAAAGCCGTACAATGTGCGGTTCGGCGACGGAGAGACGGGGTGGTACCGCGCAGCGCAGGCGCCCGAAGCTACCGCAACACTTGTACCCGCACCCGCACCCGCACGCCTTTGCACTAACCCTAACCCTAACCCTAACCCTAACCCTAAGTCCCTGAGCACCGACGCTTCATTGCCTGCGCAGGTGAGCCGCGCAGGTGAGGCAACACAGACCACCAAAATCCAAGTCGGCTCCAGGGTGAGACGTGGGCCGGATTGGAAGTGGGGCAACCAGGACGGAGGAGGTGCTGGGACGGCCATCAAAGGATGCGACGAGGACGGTTGGATTAAAGTCAGGTGGGATGAAGGCGGATCCAACAATTACCGTTGTGGAGCACATGGCGCACAGGATTTGGTCATCTGCTCCGGCGCGAGCGATGCAGGCGACCAACCCACAGCCACTCAGCTGCGTACTGGCGATCGAGTCCGCGTCAAGCCAAGCGTGAGTGGACCGCAATACGGGTGGGGTCCTGTGACGCGCAGCAGCGTTGGCACGATCACGTCAATCGACAGTGACGGTGACTGTAGGGTCAAGTTTCCCGAGCACTCGAACTGGGTGGGCAAGGCCTCAGAGATGGAGCGCGTCGATGGCAGCGGCGACCGACTGACGACTGGCGACGCAGTGGTCATCTGCTCCGGCGCGAGCAGAGCCGGCCAGCGTGGGACGATTATCAAAGACGACGGGCCGGGGGACGACCAGCCGTACAACGTGCAGTTCACTGATGGGGACACGCATTGGTACCGCGCTGGCGAGGTGGCGAGCGTCGCGGCAGGGGAGAAGGCGGCAGCAGAGAAGGTGCATGTACAGACTTGCCATGTGAGTGGGTGCGGCGGCCTAGGTGTGTCATGCAATGGCAGCTATCGCGTGACAGCAGAAACGCACAACGGCCTTCCAGTCTACCAACATGTGGACGGTGCTGCGATCATCTACTACGCAGAGCGCTGGAAGATGAACGATGAAAACTGCAAGGGTGGCTGGTACTTTTCTGCAAGCAATGGGCAAAAGCAGCTGCTCGAGTGCACATGGCAAGGTGCTGCTGGAGGCACCGGCACGCCAACTGTGCGCGAAGGTGACCAGCCGGCAACAGAGACGGCGAAGGAGCTGCTATCTTGCTGTTCATTGAGAGCTGGTGAGGCTGAACCTGGGATGCGAGTACAGACACTTGACGAGAAGAGATTTGAGTCTGCGTTCGCGGAGAGCGGCCTTTTAGCTTTGACGCTGTACGGTGGTTTACTTGGTACCATTTCTTCAGTCGATGCTGATAATGGCACATGCCGCGTTATCCTGGACGGGAAGGGGAGCACAGCATGGCTGATGCCTTACAAGGCCCTGGCACCTGCAGCAGAGAAAGCGGCAGCCGAGAAGGACATCGTTGTAAGCAATGCGGGCTTTTCTAACACCAATGGGCACTATCGATGCCAGGGCCAACACAATGGCCGCCCATACTTTGCAAAGATTCAGGGCGAGGGGCGCATCTACTTTAAGGATGATCAACGCGGCTGGGTGACCAATGAGGACGACAATTTTGAGTATTGGGAGTATTGCGGTGGCGTCCATCCACTTCCACCATCTGGCACGTGGGCGCTAGATGCGAGCGAAAGCGAGCCCGATCGCGCGTGCAACCCACGTCCGCATCTGCAGTACGTAAGCCAGGGCAAGGCGACAGGGGAGCAGGCAGCGGCAGAGAAGGCGGCTGCGGAGAAGGCGGCGGCGGACAAGGCAGCGGCAGAGAAGGCTGCGGCAGAGAAGGCAGCGGCGGAGAAGGCTGCGGCAGAGAAGGCTGCGGCCGAGCAGGCGGCGGCCGACAAGGCGCTGAAGGAAGCAGAAGAGGCTCAGCTTGCTGCAGCCATTGCGGCAAGCCTGGAGATCTCTGCCCCTGTTGCTCTACCTCCCGCGCCAGTGACGCGTGTCAAGCGATGGGGAGACGGCCTCGAGGCACCTGCTGCCGGTTCGCGCAACTTTGTGCCGCAGGGCTTCGAAGTGACGCTCGATGTGTCTGACGCCATCTCCCGATTTGGGCACAGCGCTTCTCACGTGGCTCAGATCATGAATGCCGGCCGAGCCAAGGCGTCTACGTCGTCCACCCCTCTCGCCTCTACGCATGCTGCTGCCCTTTATGCCTACACAGAGGAGTCGCCGCTCTATGGCA
>Ga0115013_10001924_pt1 | contig 11774 bp, 11 predicted proteins | sample SouAtlMetagenome_2_FD_88686 | JGI IMG/M metagenome (GOLD analysis project Ga0115013, IMG submission 88686) | Marine eukaryotic phytoplankton communities from Atlantic Ocean - South Atlantic ANT15 Metagenome | ecosystem: Environmental > Aquatic > Marine > Oceanic | place: South Atlantic Ocean...
CTCAGCATTAAATGATTTAATTTCAACATGCCCATCAACGGCTTCAGAAGCAATATGCGTAACATCACCCATAGCTGTTTGAATAGCTGCAGCTAATTTTTTGAGTCTTTTACCTGCGACATAAACAATTAAAGCGATGATGGGTGCTGTAATAATAAGTAAAGATGTTAATTTCCAATTTAAAAAAGTCATATAACCCAATAAACCAATTAATAGAAAACCCTCTCTGACTAATGTTTTGACTGATGTTGATGCTGCCCCAGAAACTTGAGTAGTCGTAAAAGTAATTCTATTTATTAATTGCCCAGATTGATTATTATCGAAGTAGGATTTTGGCAACATATGTAATTTTTTAAATAACTCTGATCGCATATCATGAACAATACCGAAGCCAACTTTAGACATAAAATAATTACCAATAAAAAATCCCATACCTCTTCCAATAGCAATTCCTATTAATGATAATGCTAAAATTGTATGAAGTTCGTCTGTATCAGAATTGATAAAAGCTATTATTCTTCTTAACCATTCAACAGCTGCTATATCTGCAGCAGCAAAAGCTAGAAATCCAATTACGCTAATAAAAAATGACCACTTATACCTAAGTGTATATCCAAATAATCGCCTTAATGTTCGTGGTTTCATTTTTCTATAGTTCTAATTTGTATTTCATTAAAGCCATTTCTTTGCAAGGAATCCATCATTGTTACAACCCATGTATGGTATGAAAATGATTCAGCGCTCAATATAATAATTTCTTCTTTACTAGTTAAATTTAAAATAGCTCCTTCAATTTCATCGAAGTTATTCATATTGAAAGATTTATTATTAATAAGAACTTCTCCTGTTTCTAATATTGTTATTTCATTACTTTCTTTGACAAGATTATATTCAAAGGATTCAGTTTCAGGTAAATCTAATTCAAGGAATTGTGATTCACCAACTTTAGAGGTTACAACAAAAAATATTACTAACAAAAAGACAATATCTATAAGCGGTGTTATTTCAATACTTAGATCTTTTTTTTCATTCTTTAAAAAATTCATTATTTAATTATTTATATGATCTATAAATTCAGATGTCTCAGATTGCAATAAAAGTAAAAGGTGATTAATTTTTTGTTCAAAAAACTTGTGCATTACTAGACCAGGTACAGCAATCGATAAGCCAAAAGCAGTAGTTATGAGCGCTTGTGATATTCCAAGCGCAAGAACGTCTGAGTCTGGACTGCCTGATGCAGTAAGTCCAGTAAATGCAACTATCATACCCACCACAGTTCCAAGCAATCCTAGGAGCGGACTAATTGTTGCGATAGTTCCTAGCATAGTAAGGTTTCTTTCAAGTGCGAATTTTACTTCTGAACTAGTTTCATTGAGTTTAGATTCTAAACCCTCTCTAGTTAAGTCTTTGTACTTATATGCCGTCATTAATAATATGCCTAATGCAGATAAATCTGCGATATTTCGTCTTTGCTTTCCATCAAGCTTAGATCTATTAATTAAATTACTTACCTGTGCTCGCAATCCCTTTGGTGAAACTAGGCGCTCTTGTAGAAACCAAAGTCTTTCAATACTTATAGCAAAAATTAAAACTGAACATATTAAAAGAGGATACATAAAGACTCCTCCCGCTATAATTAATTCACTCATTTATAACTATACCTCTGTAATTCTTTTATTATTAATTGTATATACTTTATCCATTCTGTTCGCAAAAGTAGTGTCATGAGTTGATAAAACTAAGGCTACTTCATATTGATTAGCTATATTCATGATTAAATCTTGAACTAAATATGAATTTTTGTCATCTAGATTTCCAGTTGGTTCATCTAAAAATAAGAATTTAGGATTATTTATAATAGCTCTAGCAATAGCTGCTCTTTGCTTTTCACCTCCAGACAACTTCCAAGGCAGAAAGTCGGCTCTAGACTTAAGTCCTAAAAAATCTAATATTTGATTAACTTTATCATTAGATTCTTCTTTACTGTTTTGATGTTTTAACTGTTGAGGAAGTAAAACATTTTCAAACACCGTTAAGTCTTCTAATAAATGATGAAATTGATATACGAAGCCAAAAGAATTTAATCTTATAGATGATTTTTTAACTTCGCTTAAATCTTCTATAGCATGTCCATCAAAAAATGTGCTGCCTTTCGAAGGTTTGTCTAAACCTGCTAAAAGTTGCAATATTGTGCTTTTACCAGCACCAGATTCTCCTGTTATTGCAATTTTATCTCCTGAATTTATTGATATATTAATATCTTCGAGGACATGCATATCCTCACTATCATGCTTAAAACTCTTATATACATTTTTAGTAGAAATATTATTCATATCTTAATATTTCTCCAGGATCGAGTTTTGAAACTTTTAATGCAGGAACTAGAGTTGCGATAATGCTTAAAGAAAAAGAGATTATGGAAATCCAAATAATTTGTGGAATATCGATTCTGTATGGAAAGTAATTTATAAAATACTGATCTAATAAATTTCGTTGTAAAACATATTCAATAAATCCAATTAAGTTAGCTACGTTAACAGTACCGATCAGCCCTAAAATTACACCAAGAGATATTCCAATTGAGCTTATTAGAGCGCCTTGGAAAATAAAAATTCCAATTAATTGTTTGTTTGTTGCGCCAATAGTCTTTAGGATCCCAACCTCTCTTTCTTTTGATTTAACTGTCATTATTACAGTTGATAAAATGATAAAGGAAGCAACTATTACTATTAAAAATAATAATAAACTTGTTATTAACTTTTCCATTTGTATTGCTCTGAATAGGGTTCCATGAGTTCGTTTCCAACTTGATCCAACAAAATATTGTTTTTCACTTGAAAGTTGAAAAGATAAATCATTAGCGATTGATTGAGCTTCAAAAAGGTTATCTACCTTCACCCTTATACTCTCGGTTGCATCTCTTTTATTATTAATAATTTGTGCTAAATCATGAGATATAACTACTAATGATTGATCTAATTCTGCTTTTAATTCAAAAATTCCTGTAATTTTTAGATTAACCGAGCGAGGTAAAGATCCAATTATAGATGTTCTTATATTTGTTGTAGTCAAAGTTATAGTATCGCCAATTGTTACTCCCAAAAAGGATGCTAACCAATTACCGATAACAATGTTATTACCATCATCAATACTACTTAGTGATCCTTCTATAATATAGTCAGGAAGAATAGACATACTACTTTCTTTGGAAGAATCAATTCCTGTTAAGAGTACACCTCTTGAGTTACCACCATATGCTGCTAATGCTTGAACTTGAATGTATGGAGAAGAAGATTTAACTACTGGATTATTTTGAAGCTCACTAATAATCTCTTCGTAATTCGAAATAGGCTTGTTTGAATGAATTAGAACATGAGGTACAACTCCCAAAATTCTATCTTGCAGTTCCTTTTCAAGACCATTCATTACAGATGTAACTATGATGAGTGCTGAAACAGCAATAGCTAAGGCAGATATAGCAATACCTGAGGTCAAAGAAATTAATGCGCCCTTCTTAGATCTAAAATACTTATAACCCAGACGAATGGGTAAACTAAACATAATTTATTTTATTAGAGATTTTAATACTTTCTCAATGTTACCTTTATATGGCGGTCTTATTGCTGAAAAAAGGGAATCAAATCTTAAGCTTATGTCTTTATATACTGCTTTTTGGTTACTAAAGTTTTTAAAACCATCATGTCCATCATATTGACCCATTCCAGACGGACCAACACCACCAAATGGTAAATCACCTTGTTGAAGGTGTGTAAGAACATTGTTTACAGTAACCCCACCAGATGAAGTTTTATTTAAGATATCTGACTCTTCCTTTTTGTTTGTTCCAAAGTAATATAATCCTAATGGTTTATCTTTACTGTTAACATAATCAATAGTTTCTTCTAATGTATCGTATTCCTTGATAGGAAGAATAGGTCCAAATATTTCCTCTTTCATGACTTCCATATCACTATTTACATTTGTGATAAGTGTTGGTGGAATTTTAAAGAATTCTTGTTGGCTAAAATCTTCGTTCGAAGGATTAATAACTTCAACATTTGCACCTTTATTTTTAGCATCCTCAATTAGCCCCTGCAATCGATCATAGTGATTTTGATTGATTATTGATGTGTAATCATCATTATCTTTAATTGCGGGATAATATTCTGATACAGCTTCTTTAACAGATTCTATAAATTCATCTTTTTTGGTTTTATGAACCATTACGTAGTCTGGAGCTAAGCATATTTGACCTGCATTAAGAGTTTTTCCAAACATCACCCTTTTAGCAGCAGCCTTAAGATTTGCAGATTCACCTAAAATCACTGGTGACTTTCCACCTAATTCTAGAGTTACTGGAACTAAATTCTTTGCAGCTCCTTCCATTACATATTTAGCAACTTTGCCACCACCTGTATAAAGAAGATGATCAAAATTTAACTGTGTAAAAGCAGACCCTGTTTCTGGTCCACCTAAAAATGTTGCAAATTCAGTTTCATCAAATGCACTATCGCAAAGCTCTTTCATTAAATTTGATGTTATAGGGGTAAGTTCACTTGGTTTGTGCATTACTTGATTTCCAGCTGAAAAAATACCAGCCAAAGGTGTAAATGCCAGAAAAGCCGGAAAGTTCCACGGAGATATCATCCCTACTGTACCTAAGGGCTCATACTGAATATATGCTTTAGCACCGAATAGATTGAATGGAGAATTAGCGCTTCTTTTTTCTATTTTTGTCCATTTGGGCAGATCTTTAATTGCCTTATTTAAAGATGGCATAACTGTATAAACATCGCTTAATAACGTTACATCACTGCTCCTTACACCAAAATCTTCATTCATCGCTTCGACGAATTTATATCTATTTTCATGAAGAAGTGTTTTTAGACGCTCTATTCTATCGATCCTTAAAGCATTTGATGGCGGACCGTTTTGAATAAAAAAATCTTTTTGAAGCTTTAAAACTCTATTCATTTCTTGATTCGATGATTCCATTTTATTCCCTCTTTTAAATTATATTTTTCTATCAGCTTTATCTTTATTATTTGTTGACCTTATCATATTTCTAATATTCGCCCAATCATCATCAGTTAGTTTATCAAGACCAGAGAAGGTACCTCCACCAGTTAAATATTGAGCACCATCAATTGCAATTGTTTGACCTGTTAAAAAATCGCAACCATCTGCCATTAAAAATGTTGCTAAATTTTGAAGTTCATTCATTTCACCTAGTCTGCCAAGCGGTGTTGATCCAAGTGATTCATCATCCGCACCATTTGGATTTAATCTATCCCAAGCTCCTTTTGTTGGAAAAGGCCCTGGAGCAATTGCATTCACCTTGATACCATATTTACCCCATTCAGCAGAAAGTGATTGAGTCATTGCATGCAGACCTGTTTTTGACATTGCAGATGGAACTACATATGGAGAACCTGTCCATACCCAAGTAGCTAATATTGAAATAATTGAACCTTTGTGATTTGCATCAATCCATCTTTTACCAACAGCATGTGTTACATAAAATGTTCCGTGAAAAACAATATTTGCAATTGCATCAAAGCCTTTCGGTGATAAATCTTTAGTTGGAGAAATAAAATTTCCTGCTGCATTATTTACCAATCCATCTAAAGGACCTGTATCAAAGATACTTTGAATGTAGCTATCTACATCTTTTGAATCCCTTATATCTAAAGTTGAAAAATGGACAGTAGCGTTATATTTATCTTTAAGTTCTTTGGCAGTTTCTTCTAAAACATTCTCTCTCCTGCCACATATAAAAATTTCTGCACCATGCTGTGCAAAATGGGAAGACATTTCTTTACCAAGACCAGTCCCTCCTCCAGTAACCAAAATTCTTTTTCCTTTAAGTAAATTTTCTTTAAACATATTAATCCTCTTTTTTAACTATATTGATAATAGCATTAACCCATTTATCTGAATAATTTAGAGAAGGAACAAAATCTAAATTCTCTCCACCAGCTTCATCAAATAATTCTTTATATTCATCCCCTATTTCAATTATTGTTTCAAGGCAGTCAGCTGTAAAAGCTGGAGAAAAAACCAATATATTTTTATTAGATGATGCGCCTAATTCTTGAATAACTTCATCGCTAAATGGTTCTAACCAATTTTTTGTTAATCTTGACTGATATGAAACAACATAATCATCTTCACTAATGCTTAATTTATTTGCAATTAATTTTGTAGTTTCATAAGTTGTGGCTTTATAACAAAACTTATTTTCATCTGTAATACGATTCTCACAATCATTATCAGAACATTGAGTGTCTGGATAAATTTTATCAACATGACTAATTGGCAGTCCGTGATAGCTAAAAATAATTTTGTCATAATTTTGAATATCAAATGATTTTGCTTGATCCAACCATGCATCTATAAAATCTGCATTGTCATAAAATTGATTAATAAATTTAATTTCTGGTATAGACCATCTTTTGTTAAGAACTCTTGAGACTTCTGCAAATACTGACCCGGTGGTTGAGGCAGCATAATGAGGGAATAATGGCATTATTATTAGCTCATCAGGATTATTGACCAATAATTTATTGATAACTTCTTCAATTGAAGGGTTCTGATATCGCATTGCATAAGCCACTTCATAGTCTGGTAATAACATAGAAATTTTTTTAGTTAACTCTTTTGTATTGTGAAGTAAGGGTGAGCCAGTTTCAGGATGCCATAATTTTTTATAAATTTTTGATGAAGAAAAAGATCTTAAAGGGCAAATAATAAAATTAACTAATAAAAATCTAAAAATGAATGGATAATCCAAAACTCTTTTATCCATTAAAAATTGATTTAGAAATTTATATACACTCCAATAAGAAGGCGTATTAGGAGTGCCTAAATTTATTAATAATAATGCTTTTCTTTTATTCAATTAAATTTTCCTTAAATACTGGATGAACTATTATAAATAATATGATGAGAATACATAATACTGAACTAAAAACATACAAATAACTTGGCTGAATTGCGTAAATAGGCATAGCAAGTAATGGAACCATCATATGACCTATAGGCATTACTGAACCTAAATACCCTGCAGCTGATCCTTGATTTTCAGGTAACTGATTTAAAGATAAGCTTGATGCTGTTGCAGGTCTAATCATGCCAACACCAAATCCATTAAATATTAAAGTAAGATAATATATAGCTAAAGTATTAGCGAAAGCCATAGCGTAATACGAAAATATCATTAATAAACTACCTAATATCAATAATTTATAATTATTTATAGCTATTAAATCAGTAAATAAATATTGGCTTACTATCGCTGAAATAGAAATTAACGCAAATGAGATGCTAATTAAAATAGGTAAATCATCTAGGTTGTTAAATGTGTCTGTAACAAAGAAGCCTATTGATTGAAGAAGTGATGCTTGGCATAGACTGGTTAAAGCTGCTAATACTAAAAACGGCCAAACATTGCTTGAATGATATGAAATTTTTGCAACTTCTACACTCCTTTCTTTTGGTAAATATTGTTTCAGATTAAGATAAATACCCACTGAGGCAACTAAAGCTAAAGCGCTAAATAGATAAAATGGTGTCTCTTTTGTTATGAGAAATAAGGCCCCTCCTAGCAATGGTCCAGCTACAGTACCAACTAAAAAGCTAGATTCCATTCTCGCAAATTCTAGTGTTCTCTCTTCTCTTGAACTTGTATCTGCAACATATGCGAATGAAGCCGGTCTTGTGGCTGATCCAATAACTCCATTTATAAGTCTGCCCATTATTAATAATGGAAATAAGAAAACTGCATCTAAAACATTTCTTTCAACTAAAAATAATGGAGTTATCAAAGCAATCATAGAAATTGCATATCCAATCAATCCTAATATAGCAATATTTCTTCTTCCATACCTATCACTAGCTCTACCCCACCCAGCACTTGTCATAGCCCATGCAATAGCAGATATTGCAAACACTGTAGAAGTTTGAACTTCAGTTAAGCCTAAGTCCCTTGCTAGAGGTGGAACAAGAACAAAAACAAAAGATTGACCAAGACCGACAGTAAAAAGACCAAATTTTAACCAAAATGCTCCATTACTCATATATTAAATTCCAAATAAATATTTTATTATTTGTAATTAATATATATTCATAATATTCAAGATAGGCATGACTCCATTCATTTTCATATGGCTTGCATGGTTTATGAAACTTTTGGTCAAGCATATATATTGCCTTAGCTCCTCTAATAAGCTCTTCTGCTCTATGAAACAAAATATCAACTTTACTTGTATCAATAGGTGGTTGTAACCAATGTTCCTTATGCAGAATATTTTTAATAGAGTTACTAAAAAATTCTAAGTTAATGGAATTGAAATTCTTATAACAATCAAAATCTACTTTATATGGGCCTCTATTACCCTTTAAAGGAAAAGAGTTGTGATTTAAGTGTATAAATTGATATTCGTTATTTGAAATAATTTTTGAATATAAAGTTTTCCAATTCAAGTTCTCTGTGTTATCAAAATCCCAGTTTAATTCAGTAAATGTAGCGTGATTACTTAGCCTGACCTTTATTGATTGAGTATTTTCAAGTCTAGAACCAGAGTTTTGAATTTGTACTACTTTATTCAATCTTTGATATGCCAACAAGTTCTCTTAGCTCGCCAAGCATTTCTTGTGCTAATGGTCTAACCTTTTCTGCTCCAGCATCAAGGAGATCATTAACAAGATTTTTATCTTCGTCTAGCTTAATGAATGTTTCTCTTATTGGTAAAAGTTCTTCATTAATGACATTAAAAAGCTCATTTTTTGCATCTCCCCATGAAATTCCATCAAGATATGCTTTTTTAAATTGAGATTGCTGCGCTTCGTTAGCAAAACAGCTATATAAATCAAATACAGTGCATCCATCCGGATTTTTTGGCTCACCTGGCTCTAGTGAATTAGTTACTATTTTTGCAACAGATTTTTTTAGTGTTTTTTCATCAGAAAGAAGTGGGATAATATTTTTATAGGATTTACTCATTTTTCTTCCATCAATTCCAGGAATTATTTTGTTGTTTTCATGAACTATTGCCTCAGGAATATTAAAAGTTTTTGTATAAAGATGATTAAATCTTTGAGCAATATCCCTTGTCATTTCTAAGTGTTGTAATTGATCTGATCCAACCGGAACATGTGTTGAATTGAAAATTAATATATCTGATGCCATTAATATAGGGTATGAAAATAAACCCATGTTTATTCCTTTATCCTCATCAGACTTATTATCAGCAACCGCTGCCTTGTATGCATGCGCCCTATTCATTAATCCCTTTGCTGTAATACAGGTAAGAATCCAGCTTAGCTCAGTAATTTCTTTTATATCAGATTGTTTATAAAAATATGATTTATTTGGATCAAGGCCTGATGATAACCATGCAAGAGCAACATCTTTTACAGAAGACTTTATGCTCTTTGTATCTTGAGTCTTAATAAGCGCATGATAGTCTGCTAAAAAGAAGAAAGATTCAGAGTTTTCATCTGCTAATTCAAGACTTGGTTTTATTGCCCCTAAATAATTTCCTACATGAGGAGTACCAGTTGTCGTAATTCCTGTTAGAATTCGTTTTTTCATTATTTAATTATAAACTTCATAAGGGTTAATGTGGAAACAACTAAAGATTTATTTAAAACATTAGATCAAGCTGAAAAATTTTTTGAAGATGGTTCTATAAAAAAAGCTCAAAAAATTATTAGAGATGTAAGTAATCAAATTAAAAAAGTTGATAAGATGCCTAATAAACTTCGTCACAAGTTTAATGCTGCTTTGGCTAAATCACGATACTATGATGATGTTTCATCTTTTGCAGCAAATCCTAAAAGAAATGAATTAATAGATTCTATAAAAGATCTAGTTAATAACCCTTCTGAGTCACCAAAAAAACAAGCAAATTTAATACATGACCTGCAAACAAAGTGGCAACTGCTTGATTTATCTAGTAGGCCTGCTGGTAGAGAACAGTGGCAAACATTTAATGATTTAACAAATAAAGCATGGGAACCTTGTAAAGAGTTTTTTGATGAACTTAAAGAAAAAAAGATCAATAACGCAATTCAAAGAAAAAAGCTCATTGAGGAGATGAATCAGTTTGCAGATAACAATAAAGAAAAATGGCCTGAAGCAAAAACGCTAATTAAATTCCTTAATTCTATTTTTAATCAATGGAAAGACTATGCTCCTGTATTGGATAAAGATTTAAAGAGTTTAAGAGATGAATACTTTGAAGCAAGAAAACCTTTTTCAAAAGAAATTGACCGTCAAGAAAAAATTGTAATAAAAGCCAAAGAAGCATTAATTTCAAAAGTAGAACAAATCAATGATGAAGATAACGATGTCTGCATTACAAAGTTCAACGAATTAAAACAGCAATGGAAAATAACAGGATCGGCAGGCAGAAAAAATGATAATAAATTGTGGGATAAGTTTAATAAAGCAGCAGATAAATTTTTTACAGCTAAAAAAGAAGATGTTGAAAGAGACTTAATTGTTTTAAAAAATCTTAATAGTGATCTAGAAAAAGGTGAAAAGACGCCTAGTGAACTTAAAAATGAAATTGAATCACTTACGAGCATTAAAAAGACTAAGGATTTCTTTGCATTCATTAAAAAAATTGATGCATATCAAAAAAATATCAATACTCAAATGAACATAGCTAAAGTTCAATCTTTTAAGGATTTATATGAAGTATTTCAAGGAAAAATTTCTTCTGAAAGTATGAATATTTCTAGAGCTATTATTGCTGCGGCAGAAAATCAAAATAATAAAACTGACAAAGAAAAAATTCTATATTTATGTGTGAAGTTTGAATTAGTTGCGGGACTAGATAGCTTGAAGAAGGACAGTAAAATTAGACAAGCTATTCAATTTGAAATGCTAGCTGATAAATTTAATAAAGGCGATAGAGACAAAAAAATTATTGTTGAAAAGCTTTTAATAGATTTTTTTAGTAATTTATCGCCTAAAGATGCAAAAGCTAATGAAAAAATATGGAGTAGAATCTGTAAGGCTCTTGATGAGCTTAGTAATGATCTGTTTTAATATTTAATGACTGCAGCCATTTCTCAGACATAAAAGTTCTAACGTACAAGAAAGCTTTAACAGAATAGTCTGCAATTAATGTTGCGAATATAAATTCAACTGGTGCTTTAAAATATAAAAAAATTAAAGCCAAAAGAACTCTTATTAACAATAAACATGTAAGTGTTATAAATAATGGTGATTTAGTGTCGCCAGCACCTCTTAATGCGCCCCCAAGTGAAAATTCAATTGCCATTAATGGTTGGAGTGAGCCCATAATCCAAATAAAAATTACTGTTAATCTCACAACCTCTGCATCATTGATAAGAAAGCCGACAATTTCATTAGCAAATAGAATTATAAAAGCTCCAAATATTGTCATAAATCCAATTGAAAGCCTCATTCCGCTCCATGCTGATCTTTTTGCTTGAGCGTTATCATTTGCTCCCATATGCTGCCCAACCAAGCTTGCTCCAGCCATAGAAAATCCAAACCCTATTACAAATGAAAATGCTAAAATTTGAATACCTATTCCATAAGCAGCATAAGCAGTTGTTCCATACTGTGCGACAATTATCAAGAATGCATTTATTCCTGTTTGAAATATTGCTTGCTCTGCAGCTGCTGGCAAACCAACTTGAAATATATCTTTAATTCTCTTTATATCTAAAGTAAATAAGGATGAATATTTAGCCTTAACTAAATTAAACCTCCATACAAGTAGAGATAAACTGGC
>Ga0115013_10001926_pt1 | contig 11746 bp, 12 predicted proteins | sample SouAtlMetagenome_2_FD_88686 | JGI IMG/M metagenome (GOLD analysis project Ga0115013, IMG submission 88686) | Marine eukaryotic phytoplankton communities from Atlantic Ocean - South Atlantic ANT15 Metagenome | ecosystem: Environmental > Aquatic > Marine > Oceanic | place: South Atlantic Ocean...
ACAAGTTGCCCACAGCAATCTGATAGATTGCAATGGATGTCTGATGGACATTTACCTAGTGAATATTTTAACAATAAAAATTTTAGGAAACATAGACTAGATCTACTAAATGGCAATTGGCCTAAGGGCTGTGATATGTGTCAATATGTAGAAGAACAAAACTCTGGTATCAGTATGAGACAAGAGATTCCGCCTGATACAAGTTACACTGATTTTTCAACTGGTATAACAAAGTTTGATGGACTAAAAACAATAGAAATTCGTTTCAGTAATAGTTGTAATATGGCTTGCTTGCATTGTAGTCAAGCATTTAGTAGTGGTTGGGTTTCAAAATTAAAAAGATACGAACCAGATGAAAATGATAAAGAGCATAATCTTATACAGCTTACAGGACAGATGCATAGAGAAACCAAAGAAGAGGATCTACGTATTGATCTAAATACTGTACAAGCAATAGAAATTGCAGAAGATTTGAATAAAAATTTTCCAAATTTAGAAAGAGTTGATTTCTCAGGAGGTGAAGTCCTATATCAAAAACCTTTTTTTCCAACACTACAAAAATTAGCAGAACATCCAAATGCAAAAAATATATATGTAATGTTTCATACAAATTTTAATGCCCCGTTTGATCCAGTTACTTTAAATGAATGTTTAGAAAAGTTTGGATCTAGTGAAGTAAAAATAAGTATAGATAGCGGTCCACAAATTTATGAATATTTTAGAGGAGGAAGCTGGAAAACTTTGCAAGAAAATATTCTAAAGTTTAAAGAAGTAAGAAGCAAAAAAACAAAAATTTCTTTAATATGCACAACAGGCGTATATCAAATTATGCAATTTAAAGATGTGTTAAAAGGACTAATAGATTTGGAATGTGATTATATTGATTATAGTATTATATACACACCGGATTATCTTAATCCTGCTATAATGATGCTACATTTTGGCAAACAAACACTTGAAGAACTTGATTCAGCAGTTAGTATGCTATCAACATACTCAAGTGAACGCAGTGATATCTACATTGCATATCAAGGTGTAAAAAGTATAAGAAAATATGTTACCAAACACAAGGTTTACGAAAAAGATTGGCTTGCTTTTAAAGAGTATGTTAAAAAAACAGATGTAATTTGGAAGCAAGATTTTAATAATTATTTTACAAATTACTATTTTGATAAAATCAATAATAGGATAATTTCAAATGTTTAAAGAAAATAATACTTTATACAGATTACGTACAGAAATACAGGAAAGTGATTCTACTGCAACTGGTGATGATAACGATATACCTGAAAATTGGATTGTAACACGTTTTAGTCATTTAGATATTCTTTTCAATAGAAAATGGAAAAAGGTTGCAGTAAATCTAAGTGGCGGAGCAGATAGTAGCTTACTTACATATTTTATATGTAAAATTATACAAGACAATGATTTAGATTGTACTGTTGACATTGTAACTTTTACACGATGTTGGGAAACTAGACCTTGGCAAGGTTGGTGGAGTATACAAGTTTTAGATAAACTTAAAGATAAATTTCCAAATATAATCAAAGAAAGGCACACAACATTTATTCCAACAATATTAGAACATGGAGTTACTGGGCCGTTAGTAGAGCCGGAATACGAAGGCCGGAGTGGAGACCAGATAATTGTAGGTGAATTTAATAGTTATATTTCATATAAACAAAATTTTTGTGCTTTATTTAATGGTACTAGCAAAAATCCTGACGATTCAAGACAAGATAGGATGAAAAATAGAGATGGCAATGCTTTAGATGGAGAATTAATTGATCTTATGCAATATAGAAGAAGGTTAGAAACTTGGTTTATGCTTCCTTTTAAATTTGTAAAAAAAGATTGGATTGTGGCTCAGTATCATCTTTACAATATTATCGATCTGTATTATACTACACGTAGCTGTGAAGGCGATATAGAAACAATTCCTGGCATTCAAGATATAGAAATGTTTAAATACACTGAAGGAATGGCAGTACCGACTTGCAATACCTGCTGGTGGTGCGGTGAACGGCAATGGGCTGAATCTCGTGTTGAGTCTATAATAAAAGAGATAAAAGATATATGAGTTTTGACACAATAGACTTACTAACCGGCCATGTTTTTCAAGTTACATGGGACACAGGAAGAAGATGTAATTATGATTGTAGTTATTGTCCTATGCATAGGCATGATAATTTCTCTGCTCATGCAACTTTAGACTCTTTAAAAGAAAATGTTGATTTTTTATACGAATATATTGACTTACATCTAGGATATAGGACAAGTAAAATTGCAAATATTGGTTTTACCGGAGGAGAACCAACAGTAAATCCAAATTTTATACCGTTTGCAAAGTATTTACGAACTGAATATAATGAAAAGTATAAAGACAAATGGACTTGCGGCTTTGCCTTAACAACTAATGGTGCTATGGGTTTAAAAATGGGTCAAGCAGTAATGCAAAATTTTGATCATGCCACAGTAAGCTATCATAGTGAAAGTAATCAAAAACTAAAACAGCAAGTTAAAGACAGAATACTTGAATTTCATTATCAAGGTAGTGATTTTAATTTTACTGTTAGTTGTAATGTTATGTTCCATGCGGATTATTTTGATGAATGTAGGGATTTATGTGAATTTTTAGATTCTCACGGAGTAAACTATGTTCCGCGAGTAATTGGCGAGGAACCAGATAGTAGACCTACTTTTGCTCACAAATATAATGATGAACAACTACAATGGATGAAAGATTATTGGAAAAGAAAAAACGAAAAAAAGAATGATGAGCAAGAAGTTACTAAAGTTTTAAGTGCAGTGGGTAAAAAAACAACAGAAAAGAAAAAATTAGGACAAAATATAGGAAGACCGTGTTGCGGAAGTAGAGATATGTTGTTACACACAGGAACAAAAAAACGTAAAAGTAATTTTGTTGATTTTAGGCAGTTCAAAGGTTGGCATTGTAGCGTTAATTGGTTCTTTTTACATTTAGAACAACAAACTGACAGTGTATTTCATCACCAAACTTGCCAAGCTCGATTTGATGGCAAGCGTGGACGTATTGGTAAACTAAGCGAGGGTAAAAAATTAATTGAAGACTTGAGAGAAAAGATGAATACAAATACTATGCCTACAGTAATATGTCCAAAAATGACTTGCGGCTGTGGATTGTGTGCTCCAAAGAGTATGCACCAAGAAAAATATTTAGAAGTATTAGGAAATCACTTAGACACAGGAGTTTTACATGATAATAACAGGCAATAAAACAAAAGGAATAGCACAAGCATTAAACAAATTATATCCTGATGCAGAATTTATAAGTCAAAGTACAGGATATGATTTAGCTAGAAAACTAGATATGGAACGCTGTGCAGAACGTGTTTGCGAAGGCAATCATAATGTGTTTATTAATTGTAGTGCTTTGTTTAAATTTAACCAAACAACTTTATTAAATATTGTTTATCATAAATGTATGTTAGAAAAACATTGGTGTCATATAATTAATATAGGCAGTACTACTGATAGAGTAAAAAAAGGTGGTAGCTGGTTGTACAATGCTGAGAAAAAAGCATTAAGAGATTATTCAAATACCCTTGGACTAAATGGTATATGGCATAGCGGACCTAAAATAAGTCATATAAGTTTTGGGACACTAAGTAATAATCAAGAAAAGCATCCAAAACGTAGAGTAATGGATATTGAAACTTCTGCTGAATACATTAAATGGATTGTAGATCAGCCTAAGGAATTTTGTATTAACGAATTAAGCATAGATCCTATGCAACCAGAGCATTGGTATGGTTAAAGTTCAAAAAGATTGGCCTTTACAAAAACGACCTAAACACGGATGTCTTATGTTAATGCACCATATGGCAGTGCGGCCTGACGGTAGGATATTTCCTTGCTGTATTTTTAGGCATGACTATGTACCAAAAGATTTAACTATTGAATTAGAAGATCCATTCAATCATCCTTTTATGTTACAAAATAGAAAAGATGTAAAACTTGATAAGCCTATACCTGGCTGTTCTAAATGTTATCATGATGAAAAAGTAACAGGAAAAAGTATGCGTACTGAAGTATCTGGTTATGCACAAAGTTTTTTAAAAATGCCCAAAGATAGAAATATTTTAGGTAAAAATGGATTATTAACAAATATAGATATAACATTTAGTAATGTATGTAATCAAAAATGTAGGATGTGCGGACCTGAATTAAGCACACAATGGTATAGCGATGCCAAGAAGATGGGTTATCCTTTTCAACACAGAGGTATCATATCTAATAACTGGCTTAAGTCAACTGATTTTAGTAATATGACATTTATTAAAATCCTAGGTGGCGAACCTCTAATGGAGCAAGACAAGATTATAGAATTATTAAAAGGATGTAATAGATCAAATCTTACTGTTCATATAACTACAAATGCAAGTTTAAAACCTAATGAAGAACTTTTAGAATTACTTTTAGAATGTGACGATGTTTTTTATACATTAAGTATTGATCAACACGGAGAATTAAATAATTTTTTACGTAAAAACAGCGATTGGAAAATTGCTAATGAAACACTAGATTGGGCAATTGATACATTTGGAAAGGGCTATGTTACAATACATTCAGCTATCTCTATATATAATGTCAATAAATGTAACGAACTCATAAAATTTGCTTTAGACAAAAAGGTATACCAAAAAAGTGTTATAGTTGATGGACCTAATTGGATGATGCCAAGACACTTACCAACAAGTGTAAAAAAACATTTACAAGATATGTGTAAAGAAAATCAAAAAACGTTAAAAGAAAAAATGCCTCATCTTAGTGTAATTAATAATTGTACACAACTTTTTGATAATCTAATCGACGAATTAGACCAAGAAGGAGATTTTGGAATGTTTTTACGTAATGATACAAGAATGAATGTTATAAGAAATGAGCACTGGAAAGATCTTAACCCATGGTTATGGAAAATGATACAACCTTATATTGAACATACTCAATTAGAACCTGGGCAACTTAATTATTTAAAATCTCTTACATAAATACATATATAGGAGAACGGTATGGATCATAAGCAAATTGAAAAAGCTGTAATTAGAAGTCAGCATTGCCAACGTAATTGGGATCTTTCTAAAAAAATACCACAAGAAGATTTAGATCTTATCCAACACGCTGTAACAAATTGTCCAAGTAAACAAAATGTTGCATATTATAAAGTACACATGATTACAGATAGACAACTTATTGAAAATATTCATAGTCATACAAAAGGTTTTACAACTTTTAAAAAAGGTGTAGTTGATGCAGAAACTAATAGTCAAACATTAGCTAATTTACTAATTGTTTTTGAAGCACACAATGGTCACTTAATAAAAGATACAAAAGTTTTTAGAAATGATGAAATTTTAAAATTAGATAATAATTTACCTTTGACAGAAAAAGAAAATGGTACATTTAGTAGAGATCAACATATGGCTGTAGGTATTGCCGCAGGATATGCAAATGTTACTAGTGCTATGTTAGGTTATGCAACAGGCTGTTGTGCTTGTTTTGATGATAAAGCAATAGGCAAATTAATTAATGCTAAAAAAGGAATATTATTAATGATGGGTATTGGTTTTAAAGATTCTAATCGGCCACGTAGAGAGCATCATGAAACAGGATTTGTGTTTCCTACAAAAGCAAAACAAAAAATCAAAGTTAAAAAATATTTTTAATTATAAATTAAATACAGCACATGAATGAATCAACTTTTTGTCCAATTCCGTGGCTATTTCAGGCTGTTAGAAACAACGGTGATATAAGAATTTGTTGTCAGGCTAATGTGACTCAAAACCAAGGAGTTATACGTCATAGTGACGGTACTCCTTATAATGCAAGTAGAGATAGTCTTGAAGATGCACGTAATGCAGATTTAATGAAATCTGTAAGGCAAAATATGTTGGAAAATAAATGGAGTAGTGAGTGCGGAAGGTGTAAACAAGAAGAAGAGTCAGGATTAAATAGCAGAAGACAATACGAACAACAAAACTGGCCTAAATTTACATTAGACAAAGCAAAAGAACAAACCGATATAGATGGTAATATCATTATAGATGACATTCCTGTAAATTATTATGATTTAAGATTTGGAAATATGTGTAATTTAGCTTGTAGGATGTGTGGACCTACTGACAGCCATACGTGGTATGAGCAATGGATAGATTATCATAATACAGATGGATATGACGATACCCACGGAAGGGTTACACTAAAGCGTAATCAAAAAGGTAGACTTTTTACAAATGATTATGACTGGCATGGTGGAGAAGTTTTTTGGAATAGTATAGAAAGTAATATTCCAAATATTCAACACGTATACATGGCTGGCGGTGAACCTATGATGATTGCAAGACATTATGAATTTTTACAAAAGTGTATAGATAGTGGGTATTCTAAAAAAATAATAATTGAATATAATACTAATATGACTAATTTACCTGATAGAGTTTTAGAAATGTGGAAAAAATTTAAGCAAGTAAGAGTTGGTGCAAGTATTGATGGATTTGGACCTATGGTAGAATATCAAAGATGGCCGTTAAAATGGGATCAAGCATATAAAAATCTACAAAAGCTAGATGAGATATGTAAAACAAATTGGAATATATATGGTTGGCTTGCTTGTACTGTTACTGCATATAATGTATTTCACATACCAGAATTTATGTGGTGGAAAATAAAAGAAAGTAATTTTAAAAAAATTAATTCCTCACGAAAAAGGCCTATTATTACACATCATGTTGCACACGGTCCAAAAAGGACAAATATTAAATTATTACCATTACAATTAAAAAAAGATCTTACGTTACATTATAATAATTGGAAAGAAAAATTTAGATATGATAATGAACTATCTCCAGAAGTAAAGGATAATGCAGAACAAATATTAGATAGTATACTGAAATTTGCAAATACAGAAGATTATTCGGATAATTATTTACAAGAGTTTATAAACTGGACAAATTATTTAGATAAAACAAGAAAACAAAGTATTATTGACGTAGTCCCACAATACAGTAAACTTTTTGTTTGACTAAAACATAGAAAGGTGTTATAATAAAGATATGTCTGAAGATCTTAAATGGAGCAATTATGACTTTACAAAAATACCATTCGACGAAATCGTCCAGGTGGGTCAAAGAACACTCTTATATAGAGATTTGTTTACTGTTAGCTGGCTTCTTGGCCGCTTTTGCAACTATCGTTGTAGTTATTGTTGGCCATACGCCAGATCAGATCGTAAAGATCACCGGCCAACAGAGCTATGTCTTCTTACGATCGATGAGATAAAGAGGCAAGCACGTGATAACGGTTTTAATTCTTTTCATTTTAGTCTCTCTGGTGGTGAGCCTACGTTTCACCCGGGATACCTTGACATCCTTAAACATTTGGCTAATGATGTCGACAATACTAATTATACTAGTAGCCACATGACATCAAATTGTTCAAGACCAATAAAATGGTTTGAACAATATGTAGAAGCAGTAAAGCCATTTCATAGAGCAAGTATAACAGCAAGTTTGCATACAGAACATTTAAATACAAAGGAGAAGATGCAGGAGTTTGCAGACAAATTAATCCTGTGTCAAGAATATGATGTACAAGTTACAATTAATATGGTTATGGTACCAGACTGGTTTGAACAGGATTGGGAAAATGCTCTCTTCTTTCACGAGCAAGGAATCAACGTTACCCTTAAACCGCAATCCGATCCTACTGCGAGCAAGGTGGTTGAGGGATATAAACCGGAAGACCTAAAACGTTTATGGAATGGAATGCCACAAGCAGGATATACTGAGACAAAACGTAAATGGGCAGACAGACCAAAACCTAGCTTTATTATACCGCCTAATCCTTTTGGAATTGGCAATATAAACGATAAATTTGTTCCTTGGCATATGCAAGTGGAATTGCAAGATAAGAACGGAGAAAAATGGTATATGGATCAAGCAGAAAGATTTAATGCATTTAACTTTAATAAATTTAAAGGTTGGAATTGTAATGCAGGATATCAAGGCATAATTATTCGGGAACCAGACGGTAGTATAAAACGTAGCTACAGTTGTCATGATGCTCCACTTGGTAATATTGAAACTGGATTTAAACTTTTTGATAAGCCTTCTCCGTGTATGACAGAGAGTTGCGTTAGTTCTGCTGATAGCAAAATACCAAAAAGGAAAGTTAATGCACTATAAAATATTTGAAAATGTAATAGATCAAAAATTAATTGATGATATTTTTACTTTTTACAATAACAATGAAACATATACTACTAACGGAATGCATAAAATAGAACAACCTTGGACTTTGGATGTTGTACGCAATTTAGAATCTACTCTGTCTAATTATTTTGATACAAGTTTAGAAAATATAGGAGATAATATATACAAGCATGATTTTCCTTATTTTCCTCATGTAGATATATCTAAGGCAGGATATCCGTGTTTTAATGTATTAATACCTATAAAAGTTGAAAATGATATCGAACAAAAGTTTTGTGTATTTGATCAATATGTAAATGATTATAGTGCTGGTGCAACATGGGTAGGTAAATTGTATATGGCAATGAAAGAGTTTGAACATAATAAAAAACGAAGATTTATTTTTAAAGATAGTATTGTAGAAAACAAAACAGAAAAAGATATCGATGAGGATTTTTATGTGAATTACCTTGAGTATAGAGGACGTGATAGAAATATGTTTAAATCATGCAGTGGCGTTGCACTTGATTTTACACCTGGAAATCTTATATTATTTGATAGTAAACATATTCATTGTACAGGTAAAATGGATTGTAAATGGAAAATGGGATTAAGTTTAAGATTTAGAGGTAATTTTCAATGAAGTATGCAATTACTGGTCACACAAAAGGTATAGGAAAAGCTTTTAGTCAATTAGACGAAGTAAAAGATAATTTTATAGGATTCAGTAGGGTTACTGGACATGATATAAAAGAAAAAGAAGATAGAAGAAAAATTATTAATGATGCTACAGATTGTGATGTGTTTATTAACAATTCATATAATTTATACCATCAAACTGATTTGTTGTACGAGCTACATAGAAAATGGAAACATTTGCCAAAAACAATAGTTAATATGAGTAGTTATACAACTGAAACATTTAAAGATTTTCCTCACACATATCAAGCACATAAAGCTTCTTTAGATATGGCAAGCTTACATTTAGATCATATGGGAAAATGTAATTGCATATTAATTAAATTTGGTTATGTTGGTTCTGAAAAAATATTAAAATATATAAAACCTGAAAAATATATCGATGTTAATCATGCCGCTGAAATGATTTTACAAGCAATTAAATGGTCAGATAAATACAAAGTGAAACAAATTACTATAACACCGGGATAAAATGCAACACTTTGAAGAATTAGACTTTCCTAAATTTACACTATTTGAAGAATTTAATAGTTTAATGTCTGATGGAAAAATTTATTGGCACAAAGATAAACAAGATCAAATATGTATTAATAGTACAAAAAGAGATCCTGATAATTTTTTACTTGGACGCTGTAGTTTATTTTATGATTGGGATAAGTCATATACTGATGAAGAAACAGGAAAAATAACAGTTCCTCGTAGAATACCACCGATTAAAGAAAAAAATTTTACCCATCTTTGCTCTGCATTTAAAGGTACACAATTTGAAGAGGTATTTAATATTCTTAATTCTAAATACAAAGTTGGGCGTATACGTATTATGAATAGTCTGCCTAAAACTTGTTTAAGTTGGCATAAAGATGATAGCACTAGAATACATTATCCTATGAAAACACAAGACGGATGTTTTATGGTTATTGAAGATGAAGTAAAACATTTAGAAAAAGATACATGGTATCACACAAACACTACAGTACAGCATACAGCAATGAATGCTAGTAAGGAATCTAGATTACACTTAGTTGCTTGTGTTTTGGAGGAAGCATAATGGAAGAAGAATTTTACTTTTACTCAAGAAAGATTAATTATAAAACAATACCAACTGCATATTTAAATCCTTTTAGGGAATATGTCCAAAGTTTACAAAGGTCCAGTACTCAAGTAGGAGAAAAAACATCTAAATTTTTACCTGCTTCTTTTCCAGATACTTTAATTAGATATTCACCAAGGAGAGCAATTAATAAATCTGGCAAAGATTTCATGCCTTATTTGAATCTAATACAACCAATTTTTTCTTGGTTCGAAAGCAATGATATTCCTATTACATTTCTTTGGGTAAGAAATATATATGGAAATACAACAGAACGATTTGGAAAACCAAACTATAATGGTGTAAAAGATCATACTTGCGTTTGGATTCCGTTGTTTGACTATTCAGCAGATCACAAAATTATACACTTGTACGAAGATAATAAAAATATTAAACAAATTTCGCCAAAAGCTACGTTTATAACTAACTCAAAATATCATTTAGGATCAGAAAATACAAGTAATAATTTGTATAGCTTTTTATGTGTGCTAACAAACGTTAATTATCATGAAATGAAAGCAAAGCTTTAATGCAAATTGTTTACGGTTTAGTCCGTACCGGTTCGCATTTAGTTGGAAGATATTTAGCAAACAAATACGACTATACATATTTAGGAGAATATTTTAATTCTTCAAGGCCTAGTTTAAAAAAACAATCAAATCCTGAAAATAAAATTAAAAGTTTGAATAATAATTGTGTTATTATTGTACATCCTGATATTTGGAATGATATTTACAGTGATAAATTTTATGATTGGCTATTTGAGCATGAACTACATTTGACAACTACTGATGATATTGAAAGGCAATTTTTTAGTTTTGCATTAGCAGTAAAGGCAAATTACTGGCATAATTTTGGCATATATAAAGAACTACAAAATTATACAGTAGAAAGATACTGGTTTGATAATTTCAAAACAAGTTATTTAAAATATTACGATACATATCATAGATTAAAAATAAAAAAAATTTGGCCATTAAAAGATGCACATAAAATAAAAGATAATGGAAGATACAAATTAACGCAAAAAACTCATAGTCTAAGCAATGTGCAGATACAAGATCTTTTTACAAATAAAGAAGAAATTTTACAATGGTTGACAGAGCTTGACAAACATCAATAAGTACCGTATAATAATTCTAAAGATAGAGTAGTTCAAATGACAAAAATAGTTTTGGGTGGAAGAAAAAAATATGAATCGGTAATTAGTTATTTGAATAAAAATAATGAAGACTATTTAATTTTTGATATGGAAGAAACTAAGAGTCTTGTAAGTGAACAAATTTCTAATGTAATTTATTTTAAAAAAGAAGACTTTTTTTCTGCAGGACCTTATCTAAGATACTTTGAAGAATATCAAATAAAGCCTTCGCACATAGTTAATTTTAGAGATCAAAAAAATTGGATTGAACTTGAAAATAATTTGAATAGATGGATATTTAACGAAAGTTTAGATAATATTTCAAAAGATTTTATAATATATAAAAGTATCCAGCATAAAATTTGTTCTAATTTAAATATTCCAGTTTTACCAACAACTGGAAATAAAATAATTGTAAAAAAAGATGCAGGCTATAGCGGAGGTACTGATTTTTATATTACTGATAATAAATTCATTAGAGAACCAAATACATTTACACAAAAATATATTGATATTGATTATACTATTGCGGTTCACGCATTTGTAGATAATAATAACTATTGGCATCCTTACTGTTATCATAAAGTA
>Ga0115013_10001927_pt1 | contig 11745 bp, 5 predicted proteins | sample SouAtlMetagenome_2_FD_88686 | JGI IMG/M metagenome (GOLD analysis project Ga0115013, IMG submission 88686) | Marine eukaryotic phytoplankton communities from Atlantic Ocean - South Atlantic ANT15 Metagenome | ecosystem: Environmental > Aquatic > Marine > Oceanic | place: South Atlantic Ocean...
ATAATAGTGCTGATGAAGAAATAACGTATGCCCAGATTAGATCACAATCTGTAGATATTACTGATGGAACAGAAGATGGTATTTTAACGTTCCATACAAGAAATGCTGGAACATTTGGAGAAAAACTTCGTGTAACTTCTGATGGTAAAGTTGGTATCAATCAAACATCTCCAACAGCAGATTTAGAAGTTGCACCTGCTGGTTCATCTACTTCGTCAACCATATTCATTCATGCACCTACTCATAATTCAAGTGCTGTTAGTGAAGCAGTATTGAAGTTTGGTTATGGACACTCAGGAAGTCCAGACGCTGTATCTGAAATTAAATTAGTTGAAACTTCTACCAATAGTTTTGGCGGAGATCTGACTTTTAGTGTTCCCAGTAATAATGGTTCAGGAGGTAGTACTACCTCGGAAGCACTTCGTATTCTTTCAGATGGTGCAGTAATTGTTGGTGATGGTACTAACTGGGTAAAATATGTCTCTGATGCCAATTTTCAGATTACAGATAACACAAATCCAAAATTAGTTATTAGTAATCCAGGAAATGCTACTTTCTCACTAGCAGTAGGAACTAATAATGATTTGACATTTAGAGATGAATCTCAAGGTGCAGATCGTATGAAAATTGATTATTCGACTGGTTATATTGGTATTGGAACTGACGCATATGGTAACGTTGACCCTCTAGCACCACTTCATGTTTCCAGTTATTCTCCAACAACAGCAATCACAGATCATGGCACTTTAAGAAGTGCTTCACAATTATTACTGCAGACATCAAATAATGTTAATAATTCTAGATCTGGTTTAATGTTTAGTGGAGCACTTCATTCAACAGATGGATGTAGTGCTGGTATTATAGCAAATCATGAAAATGTAGCAGAAGATAGTGAAACAACATCTTTAAGTTTTTATACTTCACATACTGAAACTCTGGGAGAAAGATTACGTGTAAATGGTCAAGGTAGATTGTACTTAAAAGCTGTTGGTGGTGCTGGTGTAATTGCAGACTTCCAAGAAGGAACCAGTGCAACTGATAGTGAATCATTGATTGCAGTCACAACTGGTTATTCTGCTGGTTCTAATGAAGGTTCGGCAAGATTTGGAGCAAAAAGAACAGGAAATGGAAACGCTGCACATTTCATTGTTTCAACTAGAGAAACTTCTAGTAACATTGCTAGTGGTTGGTACAACCGTTTGTATATTAAAGATAACAGTCAGTTTCAGTATTGTTCTTATAGAGCCCACAAATACTCAAATGAGGGTGCTTCGACTTCAATGTACAAATTCCGACTAGCCATCAATATGGTCGGTAGTACTGCATATACAATTCGACTAAGAGGTATGGGTAATGGTGCTCATCATGTTAGATTAATGGCTTCTCACTGGACTAGTAGTTATCAATTAGTAAAAGAGTCTTACTATTACACCGATACATATTCAGGTTTATCAGAAGATAGTATTAAAAATGTAAGTAGTGGTGCTCAAGGTGCTTGGAGTGTAGCAAGACCTACTAATGGACAGACTGGTTATACAACTGATCTTATAATTACTAAGAGTGCTGGTAGTTATGGTGGAGGACATATCGGTATGATAGAAATTACCACACCCAGTGATTTACGTCTAGTTAGTATTACTTAAGGAGTAAAAATGAAATACGCATTATTCACAAAAGAAGGAAATCTCAAAACAGTTTGGGATAATAAAGCACAATTAGGATTAGATGATGGAAACTTTATTATTGATGTTGAAGATGATTTTGAAATGATGGGATATTTTACATCATATGATTTTGAAAATAAAAAAATTGTTCAGGTAGAAGAAGATCTTTCTGTATTACCAGGACCAGAAGAGATTGCTTTACAAAATCTGCGTAATGAACGTGATAGGTTATTGGTTGAAACTGACTGGACACAACTACCAGATGTTCCAGAAACAACCAAAAATGCTTGGCAAACATATCGTCAAGAACTTAGAGATATTACTAAAACATATCAATCTATAGATAATGTTGTATGGCCAACTAAACCATAGATACGGTTTCCTTTACATCTGTTTCTTTCGTGCTATAATAAATACGTAGAGTCTACAAATACTTACTGAAATGACTGAACAGCAACAGCACCTCCAATCTGTTATTCAACAAGGACAAGAATTGGCAGAAGATATCAATAAACTGAACGCACAAATCAATGACAAGCGTGCCATGCTTACCAAACTTCAAGGTGTAGCAGAATACCTGGATCAAATTGGTGTTAAACTCCCAGAAGAAGGTTCAGAAGAAGCAGCAGCACCTGAAGTTGTAGCACCCACAGAGGTTGTCGCAGAAGGAGAATAAATAATATTATTCTAGGTTAATGGGGTAGAATATAATGCCATATATTGGTAGAGAACTTGATAGTGGAAATTATCTCAAGTTAGACGATATTTCCTCTTCATTTAATGGGTCAACAACGACTTTTAATCTCACTGCTGGTGGTAAAGCATTCTTCCCCGGTTCTGCTTTTTCTATATTAGTAAATCTTGCTGGTGTAGCACAAGAACCAGAAGCAGCATATCAAATTAATAATTCACAGATCACCTTTGCATCTGCCCCTGCATCTGGTGATCAATTTTTTTGCACAGTATTAGGTTTAGCACATGGAGTTAGCGTTCCTGGAAATGGAAGTGTTAATGGTGCTCAACTTGCAAAACCATTCAATTATGACGGATTCTTCTACCTTGATGACGCAAATAATAGGGTAGGTGTAGGCACTGCAACCCCTGCTAAACCCCTGCATGTAGTAGGAGAGGGACAGTTTGACAGTGTGCGTGTTCTAGGTGATCTGACGGTTGATGGAACAACCACCACGCTAGACACGGTAGTAACAGAAGTAGATAGATTAGAAGTAGGTGCTAATAATTCAACAGTAGGTTTAGCAGTCACTCAAAGTGGCAGTGGTAGAGGTTTAAGTGTTGATGGTGATGCTGTAATTAGCAATACAGGTGCAAATCCACTTGATCTTTATAAGTATGGAACAAATGCACCAAGCATCCTAATGTATGGTGCAAATGGAACTGCTGCATCACCGACACAAACTCAGACTGGGGATGCTATCGGTGGTTGGAATGCGTTTGGATATGGTTCTTCTGGTTGGGCGGGTGGACCTAGTGTAAGAATTACTGCAATTGCTACAGAAAATAATGGAACCACCTCTAATAGGGGTGCAGATATAAAATTTGAAACTGTTGTAAATGGTGGTGTATCACTGCAAGAAAGAATGCGCCTCACAAACGCAGGAAATCTTGGTATCGGTCTGACAAATCCATTAGCAAAGTTACATTTAAAAGATTCTGGTACTCTTGGAGTTGTTGCTGAGAGAACTGGAAGTGCTGCTGCTGCTTTGCAAGCAGATTCAGTTGGAACAGTTATATACTCACAACAGAGTTATGGTAGCAGCACAGGAGTACCGTTCAGAATTATAACTGGAGCTGTAGAAAGACTTCGCATAACACCTACTGGTCGAGTTGGTATCGGAACTAACGATCCTCAATCAAAATTTGAGGTCTGTGGTACATCACCAATCGTCAGAAGTAAGCATAGCACTTCTCAGAAATATACTCAGATAAATCACAACGGAACTGATGGATATGTAGATTGGAGTTCTGGTGAATTAATTTTCCGTGGTGCAAGTAGTGCAGAAAGACTTCGTATAGATTCTGCTGGAAATATTGGTATTGGAACCGATACATTTACTGCTACTAATTCTGGAAGACAAATTGTAGAGATTAACGGCACGACAATGGCGTTAATTAACTTAGATGTAGGCGGCACAAGAAAAGCCTTTTATTATACAGACGGCACAGATGTATTCAATTATAATACAGTATCTGGTTCTTATATCTTTGGAACCAATAATACAGAAAAACTTCGTATAACTTCTGCTGGCAATGTTGGAATCGGACTTACTAATCCAGCACATAAATTAGATGTTTATTTAAGTGGTCGGTTAAATCAACTTGGTCAGGGTGGTTATGGTCTATTAGTCGGACCTGGATCAAACACTGGTGGATTTACTTATATGTCTACCGGTGACATAGAGATATCCACTTCTCAGACTTCTAAGGACATTGTATTTTCTGATGCTGTTGGTGGCAATCAGAGAATGCGTTTGACTGGTGATACAGGTCGTCTAGGTATCGGAACTGATAATCCACAAAAGAAACTACATGTTTCGGGAACATCAGACTTTGTTGTTGATACTGATTTTGCTGGTTTGAGATTCGGAAGTTATGGAGAACATGACATTGCTTTAGTAACTGGAAGAAATACACCATCTGGTTCATCAAGATTTTATATTGAGAATGGAAATGGTGAAGCACTTCGTATAACTTCTACTGGTAAAGTAGGTGTAGGTGCCGTTCCTGCTGGCTGGCATACTGCAGCGTCTAGTAGTGTAATACAGGTTGGAAGTAGTGTTCTTTTGACTTCAGTTCGGCACAATTTGATGTAGGACACAACTACTATTACGATGGTAGTAATTATAAATTCACAACAACTGGTTATGCAGCAAGAATGACCTTCGCAAAATCGGATGGTAGTATTCGATTCTGGTCTTTAGGCACTGGAAGTGCTGATGCTAATGCTACGGTATCTGAGAAGATGCGTATGACTGCTGGTGGTAAAGTTGGCATCGGAACTAATGTTCCCGATTACGATCTTCACGTTTACGGTGGTGGTGATATTCTTGTTGAGGATAATAATAATGGTTCTGCACACCTGAGAATGAGAAGTTCTAATGGTGGTACTGATGTTTCTAACTGGAAAATAAAAACTAGTAGTAATAATTATCTTTATATTGAAAATGATACTGTTGGTGGTACATCTCAATTTACCATTAATAATTCTGGAAAAGTTGGTATTAATGATGCTACTCCATCAGTATCACTTGACTTAGCAAGTAACACTGATGCTCTTTCACTTCCAACAGGTACAACTGCTCAAAGACCATCCGGCACCGACGCCTACATAAGAAAGAATAGTACCAATAACTCCTTAGAGTTTTATAACGGTACGGAATGGGTAGAGATAATCACGGATTATTTTCCAACTGGTTCTACAATCTTAGGTTGAGGTAAGAAATAATGGCACAAGAATACTTAAAGAGAACCCCGACCAGCGGTGGTAATCGTAAGAAATGGACTTGGGCAGGATGGGTAAAACTTGCAGGAACTACTCATTCAGTATTATTTTCTTCGGATGGAGACAATGATTCCAAAAGATTAGTTTTAGGATATTATAATAACGACTTTTATGTGTGGGGCACAAGCGTTAACTTTATACAGACTAGAAGAAAAGTTAAAGATTGTGGAAACTGGCATCATGTCTTGGTCAAGTTTGATAGTACACAACCTCAATCAGGACAACGTTTAAATCTTTATATAAATGGGGTTATTCAAGAAGATTTAGCAACTGATAATAGATCATCATTTGGACAAAATAGTGATTATGGATTAAACAGACTTGCTGTACATGCCATAGGTAGAGATTATGGGGCAGGAGCATATCATGCCAATGCCAATATAACTGATATGTTCTTTGTAGACGGTCAAGCACTCACACCAGATGTGTTTGGTTTCTTTAAAGATGGACAAGGTTATCAGTCTGATGGTGTTACACTGACAAATAATGCAACTGAATTTAATCCTGGTCGTTGGTGTCCACATGCACCAAGAAAAATTAAGTCTGACATTGAGAGACGTGGTGGATTTGGTGTCAATGGATATTATCTGCCTTTAAATGACAAATCAAATCCTGGTGCTGATTTTCACTGTGATCCCAACACTATCATCAAACTAAAAGGAGAAGATTTACCACAACCACAGAATGGTGCTCCTGCAACTTCTGATTCATATGCCAGTGAAGTCAGAAAAGAGAAAGGATCACTTGGTTTTGATGGATGTGTATCTTTTGATGGTGATACTGATTACTTGCAAGTTGATGATAATGATGATTTAGAACTCGGTAGTAGTGATTTTACGATAGAAGCATTCATCTATCCAACTGGAAATCCTAATGGTGTATATGCAAATATTTTTGCAAAAGGATATCCCGTTCAATGTTATTACATGAACACTGAATCTATATCATTTTATCTCGCTACTGGTGCCACCAGCGGTGGTTATAATATTATCAATAATTCTAATATGACTGGAACAGGTAGTGTTAAGATGGGTCGATGGACTCATTTTGCTATTTGTAGAAGTGGAACCACTATCAAAGCATTCGTAAATGGTGAAGAAAAATATAGTGCATCTCACAGTGGAACAATTGCCAGTAATGGACTTCCCTTCACCATTGGAACATATGGTCCTGACGCTTCATCATATGAATTTAAAGGATTTATGAGCAACTTCCGTGTTATAAAAGGAACTGCTCTATATTCATCAGATTTTACAAAACCAACAGAACCACTTACCGCAGTAACCAATACAAAACTTCTGTGCTGTAACTCATCAACTTCTGCAACAGCATCAACTGTTACTCCAGCAACAATCACTGCGACTGGTAATACTTTTGCAACTAGATCAGAACTCACGGGTTCTTTGGTTTTTGCAATTCCTGGTGCATTAGATGAGACAAATAATCTTATAACTAATGGATCTTTTGATTCAAATACTTCTGGGTGGAGCGTTATTGGAGGAGCATCTGCTACTGTTAATTCTGGTCAAGGTCAATTAACAAACAATGGAACTACTAATAGTTCTTTGGATCAAGCTATAACAACTGTGGTAGGTCGCAGTTATCTAGTAACTGCTCTTATAACCCCACAGGGTGGTGGTCCATATCCACGTTTGTATGCTGCTGGTAGTTATGGTCAAGTAGCAACTAATGCTAATGTCCAACAACTTGTATCTGTAGTACGTACTGCAACTTCAACATCAACAACCATCTCAATTAACGCTAATACAAATGTAAATAATGCAGTAACATTATTTGATGATGTAAAAGTATTTGATATTACTCCAGTAGATTACTCTTCTGCCATCAGAGGTAGTGGAAGTAATAAGACTGTAACAGCATCAACTTATAATAGCATAACACCTATGATCCTGCGCGGAGATAGTGCGTATGGAAGTTTTATTGATATTGATTCACCTAGTAACACTGGCGGATATATTGATGTTGCAGATTCCACTGCATTTGACAGTATAAACTTAACCACAGCAGAATGGACTGTTGAAGCATGGATTAAGAGAGGTGCAATTGGTGGTTCAGGTTCGATTGTCTTCCAATTTGGACAGACAACTGATTATGCAACTGCATGTTGTGCTATTCATAGTAGTGGAAGATTATGGAATATTTGGTCTTATAATGGCAGTAGTTGGGGAGTTATTGATAGTACTGGGGGACCAGTTGTACCACAAGATGAATGGGTTCATCTTGCATGGGTGAAGGAAGCATATCCTATTAGTAAATCTGTGGTTTATCTCAATGGAGTTCCCACAAAAGTCATAGATATTGCTCAAAATATTACTTACGCCTCACCAGATTCTTTCAGAATAGGTGGTCACTATAAAGGACCGAATAGTGGAGGAGATGGTTACTACTATAATGGTCAAATATTTGATGCTAGATTCTATGGTATAGCAAAATACAGAGGTGGTTTTGATGTTCCTAGACCATATAATGGAGTAGGTATTGAAGATTACAATTCGAGTACTGATAGTGTCAGGAACAACTTTGCTACCTTTAATGGATTGATTGGTGCTGGAACTGCTTCTGGAGATAATAATCCTTCTTTGACCATTGGTAACTTGTTCATTGACAATCAAAATCAAATGCAAACCCAGTCAACACTTGGAATGAGAACTGGTAAGTGGTATTGTGAAATTAGAATGAAAGGTTCCAGTGCAGCAACTGGGTATATTGGTGTTGTTGGTGATATGTGGGCACCTAAAAACAATCAAAACGTATACGCCAATCCTGGTTTTTCTCACATAAGACCCGGAACAGGAACAAATAGTTATACAAAGGATTGGACTGCTTCATCGTTAACAACTGAGAATCCAGCACTTGGTTTTGATGGTGACGATATTTTTGGAATTGCTCTTGACCTAGACAGTTCCCCTAAAACTGTAAAGTATTTTAGAAATGGTACATTAATACACACCGATTCCACTGTAGGATCTAATAATACTTACGTAGGTGAAGATTTCTATTTCTTAGCAATGAGAACAAATGATGGTTACAGCGGAGCAAACTGGTCTGACGTGTATGGAAACTTCGGTCAAAACCCCACATTCTTTGGTGATTACATAGAAGGAACATATACGGATGATAATGGTAAGGGATTGTTTAAATATCAACCCCCAAGTGGTTACTTGGCACTGTGTGAGAGTAACTTATCTGCTCCTACGATTCCTGATCCTGGTAAGTTCTTTAAGACTGTTCTCTATAATGGTAATGGTGAAGCAGGTTTAAACATCAGTAAGGTTGGATTTAAACCAGATATGGTATGGATCAAACATAGAGGAACTATAAATGCTGCTGGAGGATTATCTCACAACATTTATGATTCTGTTCGTGGTCCAGGGCAGAGAATTCAACCTGATTTAAATAACGCAGAAACCGATCTAGCAACTGGTGGTGCTGCTGGTGGTGTGACAAGTTTTGATGATGATGGATTCACTCTGGGTAATGGCACAGATGATGTTAACTACACTGCAGGTAAGTCATATGTTGCCTGGTGTTGGAAGGCAGGTGGTGCTCCGGTAGGAAATAATGATGGTAGTATCACAACACAGGTGAGTGCTAATAAAACTTCTGGATTTAGTGTTGTAACAGGAACTATGACTAGTGGAACAGATGAATTGGGTCATGGTCTTGGAAAAGCACCACAAATGATAATAACAAAACAGCGTAATGGAACAACCGAATGGTTTACATACCATAGGTCAATTGGTTATGATAGAGCAGTAAAATTAAATGATAACGGTCCATCTTTCACATTCTCTCATTGGGTTTCTCATCCAGATGATTCTATATTCAAAATGGGAAGTGGTTTTGGTTCTGGAGAGACATATGTTGCTTATTGCTTTACAGAAATAGAGGGTTACAGTAAGATTGGACTTTATGTCGGAAATAGTTCTACTGATGGTCCTTTCATATATTGTGGATTCAGACCTGCATGGGTGATGATTAAAAATGCAGATGGTTCAGGTCAGTGGTGTATATGGGATTCAGCAAGAACACCTCACAATGAAATGCAAAATGCCTTACGTGCAAACACTGCTGCCACAGAAACTAATGGTTTCCAATTTGATTTCTATTCAAATGGATTCAAAGCAAGAGATAGTGAACTATCTGTAAATCAGAGTGGACATAATATACTCTATATGGCATTTGCTGAATCACCATTCCAGACTGCCAACGCTAAATAATAGAAAATCTGATAATATAAATGGCGTTAACTAAAGTTGGACCCGCTGGTATCGGTAGTACCCCTGGAAATGGGATCACTATCGGTGATTCTTTCCTGCATACTACGGGATTGGATTCTACCAATGCAAAGTTTACCGGCATTGTAACGACAGGAACTCTTAGAGTTACTGGAAACTTAGAGGTAGAGGGAACGACTACTACACTAGATACAGAATTAACGTCAGTTGATAAGTTAGAAGTAGCAGCAAATAATAATACTGTTGGTGTAGCAATTACACAGAGTGGTAGTGGAGATATCTTTAATCTTTATGATGGATCTAGTGAAGTCTTTAGTGTTGCTGATGGTGGTGATGTAACAATCACTGATTCAATAATTCATTCTGGAGATACAAATACAAAGATTAGATTCCCTGCCAATGATACAATCACTGCAGAAACTGGTGGTAGTGAGAGACTTCGTATAACTTCTGCTGGTCTGATTGGTGTTGGAACTACTGATCCAGATGCCTTTTCTCCATCTGCAGATGATTTAGTCATTAGAACTACTGGCGATACAGGAATTACAATCAGATCAGGAGCATCTGATTCTGGAAATATCTTTTTTGCTAATGCAGATGGTGCTTCTAGTAATAATGGAATCATAAAATATCTTCAAAATACTAAAGAACTGCGATTCCAAAACTACGGTGGAGGAAGTGAGTTCTTTACTTTTTATGCTCAAGGTAATGAAAGACTTCGTATAACTTCTGCTGGTAAACTTGGTATCGGAACTGCTAATCCAGCAGCAAAACTTGAGATACTTGGTGCAAATGGTGATCAATTATGGTTAAACAATGCAGGTGAAAGATATACACAAATTTCTATACGACATGATGGAACCCAAAACGCTGCATTATGGTTAGATGATACAGATAAGAGGTTTGATTTATGGGCAGGTGCAGATCATGGTATAAGATTCAAAACTGGTGGTAATAATATTCGTGCAACTATAACTCCTGATGGCAATATTGGTATCGGAACTACTGCTCCTGGAGCATTATTATCTCTTGAATCTACTGCAGCAAATGCCGCAAGACTCCGTATAGGATTTGATGGTCCTAGGTATTACGACATTTACCGTGGCAGTATAACAAATAGTGGATACCTTAATTTCTACGGAAGTCAAAGTTCCTTTGTTGGATATACTTTTGGTGGTGTAGATGGCGAGTGGATGCGTATAAGGACTAATGGTTATGTTGGTATCGGAACTGATAGTCCAGGAGCACCTTTACACGTTTATAGCACTCAATATCCAACAGCAACAATTACTAGAAATCACGCTGTAAATTATCCTAGACTTAGGATGATTAATATTTCAAATAATGGTGGAGATATTGATGGTATTGGGGATGGAGGCGCAGGGGGTCCTGGTCTTGGTGGACTTCGTTTTGCCGCAGTTGCTGCTGGAATTTCAACAGTAAGGATGACGTTAACTGGTACTGGTAATCTTGGTATTGGTGAGAATGTTCCTACTAGTCGTTTAGTAGTACAAGAAGCGAATGCAAGTGGTGATGTTGGTATAAGAGTTAAAAATGATACAACTACAGATGGTAGTGTTTCTACTCCAACCACAGCATCTGTGTATCTAACTACAAGTACAGGCGATTTTAATACTTTCTATATTCAAGCAAGAAGGTATGATAATGATACTTGGATGGGGTATGCAGATCCAAGATCTGCTGACCATCAACCAACTATTTGTATTACTAATGAAAAGACAGTTGGTATTGGACTGAGTACTCCCGGTGCAATACTATCACTTCCTGCTGGTGAATCAAATACACCAAGATTTGCTATTGAAAGTGCTGTTGATGATAATGACTTTACTATTACTCAATATGAGGATGCTAATGGCACATACACTATGTTGGGTCAGAATGTAAAACTGAACAATAGTGGAAACAATACAATTTTAGATTCTAACCATAGAACTGCAGGAATACAACTTGATGCTAGAAATCATGGTGCTGTATCGTTCTTAACAGGTGCTGCTAATGCTACAGTAGAAAGAGTTAAGATACTTGCTGATGGATCAATTCTTGCAAATGCAGGTGGTGTAACTTCTAGTATTGATGGTGCATTTACTAACCTTGAGTTAAGAAAAGATTCATCGGGAGAAGGTGGTAGTCTGACATTAGTTAATGATGAGTCAGCAGATGGCACTTCAACTTGCTCGATCAGCGTATTCCAAAATTACAGAAATGCAGGTGAAATTGTATTTGGCAGAGAGAATGCAAACAACTGGCAATCATCTGCTGGTAGTGCTGCTTCCAATATTAT
>Ga0115013_10001932_pt1 | contig 11727 bp, 5 predicted proteins | sample SouAtlMetagenome_2_FD_88686 | JGI IMG/M metagenome (GOLD analysis project Ga0115013, IMG submission 88686) | Marine eukaryotic phytoplankton communities from Atlantic Ocean - South Atlantic ANT15 Metagenome | ecosystem: Environmental > Aquatic > Marine > Oceanic | place: South Atlantic Ocean...
CACACGGAATGTCGTCCCACTATAATCCAATTGTTACGGGTGTGTCTCAGTAATGTTTCTTCCAGTGTCAATCGCTCAATCATGGACAAGCCCGAGCCTTCCAAATCCAACCAACGAAAGCATGACGACGATGGAGGTATTTCGTTTGTTGTTGTCGTCGATGATGATGACGAGAATCGCGGATGTGAATTTGGAAACATTGTTGTGGTTGCTGCCTTCCTCCTCTCCGTTTGCAATAATTCACTCCTACTTCTACGAGCACCACCGCCACCCAAGAGCCTCACCGATCCAAGAATCCCGCCACGCGAAGAAGCAACGTTAATGAGCGCATTCCGCCCATAGACGCCCGTCATTGGATTCGGTGACCAGCAAAAAAGCCTTACTGTGAGACAAAACCTAGTTAGAATGGTAAACTTTCGTTTCGAGAATCTATATCTCCTCGCCTACCGAGATGGTGATGGGAAAAATAGAGATTCAATAATAATAATCCACGGCCGTAGATTTTCCACAGTTTGTGATTTAATCGAACTAGTCGATAGCTCATAAAAGGTGACGAAACGCAACGGATAGAGGAAGAGAGACTGAGAGCAATCGTAATATTTATTTTTCTCATGACCAACTACTATTGAAGCGAAAGAGTGAAGGGGAGGGGTTCCGAAATAGATTTCAAAATACAGCAGTCCATCAACATTTGATAGTCCACTGGCCGGCCCGAAAAGCATTTTGGACAGATTGATTGTAAAGTGTCCTGGTCTGCCATGACTCCGTCGTTGTCGTCCCCGAAGAATAGTCCGCGGCAGCTCAAAAAGGCCATGGTTTCACAACCGCAAGCCGTGCAGTCTCACCGGGTCTATTGGCAACAACGTTTATCTGGGGGGAGCAAAAGCAATACCAAAAGCAAAAGCAGCAATGCCAACAGCAACAACAATCTCATTACGGGTTCCGCCGCGGTCAAAATAACACCGAGCGCCAAGGCCATTGATTTGACGAATCTCTTGAGAAAGACTCTGCATTTGGGAAATAGCCAAGAAAGTAAGGATGCGCTGGTTCTCGTGGGGACTTTACGATCGGTTCCTTCCGATTACGTGGTCTTTGAACACGAACTGGAACCCCATACGAGTGGTTCCTTTCGTGGTGGCAATATCGATTCTTCGGGCAGCAATCACGGCAACGGCAACAACAGCAATACTAAAAGTAGCAACAGCATTATCACGGAAGACTTTCACGTCGTCAAGACCTTGCAACCGAATGATGCGTGTTTGGCAATTTTGGAAGACATGAAAGAACATTTGACGGAACGGCAGCGTGGCATCGATACCAAAATTGCCAAGGATCGCGAGGCACGGGGGAGGCGAAACGTCTTGTCGATGCGACCGACCATTGCTCCCCAGACCCGTTGGTATTTTGTTCCCGACACATCCTCCATCAATGTCAGCAATAGCAAGACCAATTCTCCGAGAACACTGAAGAAACAACAGCAACCACCAACCATGACGAGCTGTTTGGAGCTGGATGGGTATCTGACCTCCTTGGACGATGACGATAGCGAGGATGATGACGAAGAGGAGAATGATGAGAACAATGGAGAGAACGATAGCACGAACGGTTCTGCCTCTGGTGCCTTGACGAAAACGAATTTGTATGGGGATGACGAAGATTTGTTGAGGCGGGCTCTGGCACCATTTGCGGATGACGATGAGGAGGAGGAAAACAAAACACCGATGGACAAAGATAATGATACTATAATTGGAGATAGTAAAGATTCCGAAGAGTGTATACAGCAACCACAACAACCAAAAAACGAAGAAGGGTATTTTCCACCGCAACATCGAAAGCGCACGTCTCAGTCTGCCGAACATATTGCCCTACAATGGCGCCGATACCTCCAAATATCTCAATCGCACGTGGCACCCGACAAACCCAGTAATAGCAACAGCAACAGTAACAGCCTCGCATCTTGCAACAACTCGACTCTGGCAGGGTTCCTCCTCAAGGGTTCTTCGAAAGATCCCCACGTTTGGAGGCGTCATTATTGCGTCCTGACCCAAGACCACTTTTGGTACATTCCCAGGGTGGTACGGAAGGACGAGTTTCTGTCGTCAACTAATAGTGATTTCAACAACGAACCATCCGAAACAAGCCAAGGCCAGCTCCGCACTATCGAAATTGCCCACAATCACGGCCGTATCAACCTTTCAGAAGCCACGTTGCTGGGGCCCTCCCAAGATACCCAGTCCCGAAGCGACGGCTTCGAGCTGGTGGGCGGAGACGGCCGATCCCACCGCTTTCGGGCCTGTTCGTCGCCAGTGATGGGTGCGGCTGTGTCTTCGGGGGCAGCGACCAAGGCGTCTATCGCTGCAGCACACCAGTGGAAGCGTATGCTGAAGGCACGCGTGCAGGATTCCATGGAGAACGCCCTGATTCAACACGCCCAACTCCTGGTGACGGAAGAAACGGTGGCGCGCAACGATCGCTGGAAGAGTCTTTTGCTGGATGGGGGAGACGAGGGGGAGACGGACAAGATTATTCACTCGTTGGGTCACGCCATTGGCTGGAGTTTCGAAAGCGACGAGTATTCGGCCCTCAAATCCAAGGTCTTGTATTTCGGATTGGACGTGGCGGAATACAAAGAGGGCTGTCGACAGATCCAGACTCTACTGTGGGCAGAACACACGGCAGGCAACCATAACAATGCGTCTCCGTCCCGCGCAAGGACTTCGATTCCTAAGCTCGTCAAGGAACTCTGGAGGGAGGCCACACAACTATTGAATCGAGCTGTTCAGCTCAACGATGCGTTCAGTGGTATTACTAGGAGTGGAAGCGATAATAGCATCAACGGCAGCGATGACGGTGATACGAAAACCATGACAAATCACCGTCGCAGGGGCCTCGAAACCCTTTGTCACCACGCTGAATATGTCATTACCCAAAAGCGAAGGCATCCATCATCGTCACGGCTGACTTCCTCCCCGGAAGCCAAAGGCAGCAACGGAGATGACAGCAGCCCTTTCAAAACGACACCAACTTTGGAGAATGGTGGCGGCAGAAACGAACAAACACAACCACGCCGCACTCCACTGGGAGAGAACAACATCAACGACTATCCCCACCAGCGGGATCCACCACCGATCGATCTCTTTGATTTGCTGTGGAAGGAGCTTCGAACCCTGGGCTGAGACGATATAATTTGCTACTGCTGCTGCAACTATGGATTTCGGGGCGCGCTTCAAGAAAGTCTTCAAATAGTAAATACGAGATCACAACGAATCTCTGGGAGAAACCTGGTTGAAACCCGAAAGGGAATAGCATCTTGGTCGCTACAATAAATCAAATAGTCAAGAGAAAATCCAAAATTGTTACCTATCCTCCTTCGACACACTTTTAGATAAACTATCTTTGGTCTGCTGTAGCCCGCTTCCGAGCAATATACTGGGAATGACAAGGGTCACGAAAATCGCTGTCCCATTGGACATAGACCCGTAAATCCCCCTTTTCAATGAAAAAGAATGGGCGAGGGGGTGTCCATGCTTTGGTGTATTCATGAATCAATGCCACCGCAGGAGCTGGCAATTTTAAGTGACTGGTCACCCATGATTTGCTGTGATCCATCAATTTTTCTTGTTGCGCGATAAATGCATTTGCTTTTTCAATATTAAAGCATTCTGGCACTAAACTATCATTAGAATCGCAAGGGACCCATCGACAGGCAGTACGCTCCGCCAACAAACGGATGTCTCCTGTCGGGGTCTCGTCAAAGGGTTCTCCACCCCAGGCTTCTAAGTCATAGTCATCAACACTAAATTCAAAAACACCAAAGTCGCTGAGATTTCCCTTGAACTCAAACTTGCCGTCAAACGCAAACCCCAACTTTTTCCCGTTCACTAATCCCCGAATATTTTTACCTTCCTGTGAAAGCGTCAATGTAGCACCTTTGACAGTTCTGCTCACCTCTTCATCACCTGATATTGTAGAAACGTGGATGATATCATATACACCCACAAGCCTCTCGGGGCGGCTACATCCCGTGAAGGTAAAATTCTCGCCTTCCCAAAAACCATCTGGGTATCGGTAGTGCATTGAATCTTTTGCTACTTGTTCATCGTAATTTTCCCGCATTGATTTCAATCTTGCGTCTACGGCTTTTCGCTTCAAGGCCTCTCTATTTTGGGCTCGTTCCTTTGCTTTTTGTTTTTGTTCTTCAATCTTTCGGCGCCTCTTCTCTTTTTGCTCCTCACACCCCTGGCGTTCTTTCTCCAACCGCTCCTCATGCTTTAGGGGTTTGTTATCCGACCGTTTTTGTAGCTTTTCCTTTTGTAGCTTTTGCTTGATTCCTCCGTCCCAGCAACTTTTGCAGATGCCTTTTCCAGCTTTCTTAAGTGCAAGAATCTGCTTTTTGTAAAAATGTTCGGACGATCTCTCCTTTGATTCCTTGCACGCGTCACAAATGGCAGTTTTTGTTCCAGTGTTTTGCTTCTTATTGGGACCATTAGTTTTATCGGAAAGCACTTGTTCCCGCTTACCATTGTCGTTATGATTATTTGTTTCACTCATGATGGGAACTATGCGTTGCAAGAGGTTGATGTATCTGGGTGTAATGAAAAACTAAAAATTTCGAAATTGAGGCAATGCTGAAAAGAGGGATGTTATCTATCGATCTGACTGACGGACAGACAAGGTGAAAGCTTCAGTCGTGCACGTGCAAGCCTCACGATTGAAACAGAATTCGACCAATGAATAAATCCCAAACGACAGAATTCCGAATTCGAACCACTTACGAATCAAAAATGATGTGTTCGTTGGTCCGAACAAAACTCGAAGGTGATGTGTTGTGTTCATTCTTCTTCTGCGAATTACGGTACCTATCATGTCGGCCAGTCAGTGGTTCTTAAACGCATCCCCACAGTGATGTGCAAGAAGACGTGCCAATGGGCCACATTTTTCATTCCTTGGCAACGCGAAAAAACAACATGACGTGCTTTGGGAGAAGAAGAGAGACCGAGAGAACAATGATCCTGCTACTGTTGCTTTGTTTGGGTGGAATCTGGGAAACGTTTTCGTTCCAGAACAGCTTTCATCGAATAAGAAGTGCCAGCAATCTGCAATCGTTGGAGTCAAAATTTGTCAGGCCATTCGAAAAGAAGAATCACGAGCGGCTACAACGATGTTTCGAGAGCCGAATATTTTCTTCCAAGAGAGAAATAGGAGGCGGAACCAACCGAGACCTTCCCAACAGTCCTATTCCGATACAGAAGCGAGAAATCATCCTGAATATATTCCGAACCTTTGTGACTCGAACGATGCTGCTGAGAAAATTCCTCTGGACCAGGATGACCAAGATGCAGCAAGCGGCAAAGGTATTCGTAGGCTGCTTTCTCTTTGCCGTGGCCCTCAAATACATTCACGTTTTGCCTAGCAGTGGCGACAGCATTATCCACTCCCGTGACGAATTCCCAATGGGAACTATACAAAAGCCCGTCGAGATTCCGTACAGCCGCTTCATGGATTACTGCGAGAAAAGACAACGCAGCAAAAGCGTTGCGGCCTTGCTGAACCGACAGCCCATCGTCGAACTCGATCGCATCAAGGTAGAGGAAAGCGGCAAAACGATCGGTTTTCGCATGATTCGGGCCGACAGTGCACAAGAAAAGAGAGCTTTGCGAGAATACGTTCAAACGAAGGAAGAGAAACATCTCGAAAGCCTCCCGAAAAAATCTCAAGGATACACACAGATTGTCAACACCAATCCTGAGGTCCTCGAAATGATGCGAATCAACCATTTGGAATTCCAGCAGGCCACCAAAAAGCCGGGTGATGATATTGAAATTGTCCCCACTGTAATTATCGGAGCAGTGGCCTATCATTTTTACAAGCAAATGGGTCCTTCCGTTTCGAACAAGGGTGCTGGAACCCTCGTCTCGAAACGAAAGGACGGAACACCCCTGGCCTCTTTTGACCATATAGAAGGAATAGACGAGGCCAAGAGAGACGTTATGGAGCTCGTGGACGCCCTGACGAATCCAGAAACCTACCAACTGGTCGGGGCCCGAGCTCCCCGGGGCCTGCTCCTGGAGGGCCCTCCGGGGACGGGCAAGACCACGCTGGCCAAGGCCTGCGCTTCTGTGGCTGGCGTTCCGTTGATTTCGTGTTCCGGCTCGTCCTTTGTCGAGCGGTACGTCGGGACGGGAGCGGCACGCGTCAGGCAACTTTTTGCCAAAGCGGAAAAACTCGGGGGACCCTGCATCATTTTCATCGACGAGATTGACGCTCTGGGCAAGGCCCGCCGGGACAATGGGGGCAGCGGAAATTCGGACGAATCGGAACAAACATTGAATCAGCTCTTGGCCTGCATGGACGGCCTCGACTCCAACACGGAACATCACATTTGTGTGTTGGGAGCGACAAACCGCAAGGACGTTCTTGACCCGGCATTGGTCCGTCCTGGACGGTTTGAGTAAGTAGATGAAGAGAATGAATGTATTGCAAAAGTCGATTGACATGTTTTGCACATTGGATTCAACTTTTCTGACGAGAGATTCTCCCATTTGTCGAATTATCGTAAACAGTCGCATTGTCAAGGTCGATCTTCCATCTCTTGCCGGACGGGAACGAGTTCTTCGCGTCCATGCCAAGAAACTTTCAGGATTCACGGAAGGACACGGAGTGGATCCATCCAGTGAAAAGAGGTACGATAGAAATGAGAGAGAAAGATTGATCACGAATGAATCATCCGAAAATTGCACGCTCAACAATCCCTTCGTTTGCGATTTTTTTTTCATACAACTTTCTCGCAGTCTGGGTAGAGGGAAAGCAGTGGATTTATCGGCCGTTGCTGCTGCTACCGACGGTCTGAGCGGAGCGGAACTCGAATCCATCGTCAATGAGGCGGCCATCTATGCTGTCCGTCGGGTCAGCATGCAGCTGAGCGACGGAAAAGACCCTACCGACGTGGACCACGCAGTGTATCCACAAGATTTTGAGGCCAGCGTCGAGAGTTTTTTCGAGTCTCGCGGGAAAGCAAAGCAGAACAACAACCCAATAAGCTTTCGGTTGAACGATTTCTCGACTCTCGAACAAGATCCAGGAAAACGATGGGCCACGTTAAAGAACAGTATTCAATAAGCATCAATTCCAATCGAGAACCAGAAATACACTGAACGCACTTGATCTAACAAACGAGGCAATTGCGGGGCGTTTAAATATCATCTGCGACGGCCTGCCTTCGGCGTAATATGTAATTATGAAAGTTAATACTACTATTAGTGTAAGTTACTTATTACTTCTAGTAGGCCCTCTCATGCAAGCTTGAATAGAGGTACGTGTCTGCTTGACACACTGTGATTTGCTGGGGATATTGGCAAGAAGACATTACAATCAACTTTTCCATCGTCGCACTGGCGAGCCAGGGGAATAGATCTAGTAGTCGAAATCGTGGGAGCTGCCATCGTCCGAATGGGAAGAGGAACTATCTTCGTCGTCGGAGAACTGTTCACGTGACATTGAGACATCGTCTAACAATTTTCGAGTGAAGATCGAGCATGGCTTGATGCACTTGAAGCTGGACTTCGGCAGTAAATGCAACGCGCGAACACAACGATCCCTATGCTTATGGAGGATTTCTTCTTCGTCCCTGGTTACAGGATCAAACATTTTTTTGAACACTCTCATCACTACGACAAAATGTAATCCGGAGGGTGGCTCTCTTTTTTCAAGATATTCCCCGAGGTAGTACGATCGTCTGGATTCAAGATTTACGTTACCATCAATCGCGGACATAATTTGTAAAAAGGCCTCTGCATTATTTCGCGCCTTGTCAAAAGTATTTGACCACAGTTCCTTGTCGATCTCTCCCTGACTCTGGAGTGTTTTGAAATTATCTTCTGCACTATGAACGAATGCTGCTACGGATCCGTGTGCCCAATCATCGACCTGATGGGAGAACCTTGCTGCCAATTCTAAAACCTCCTTTCCAAAACGAGCTGTCCACTCGTATCCGTCTGCCGTTCCCCAGACCCTGAAATCATGAAAGACAAGGGAATAACATTGAAAAACGAAACAGATGTTCGTCAAACGCGCTTTGTTCTTCTCACATTTCGACCACAAGTCTCCGTCGGTCTCTCCAAGAGATCGTAATTCATCCATAACAACAAAACTGATCTTAAAGCAATCAATATACAACGGGGGTGACTTCAAAACTAAACTGATTTCACAGTGGAGTAGTGTCAGTTCAAAGTAATCGGAGGCATCTCGCAATCGAACCAATAATCGGGCCTGGGCCTCATTGTCACTTCGAGCACCCAGAAAAAAGCCACTCTTGTCTTCGTCCCAAAAGGTTTCCTTCGGCCACTCGCCGATGTAACAGAAGGTGACGACCCATCGAAGAATTTCACTAGGGTAACTTAGGGTGACAGAGTCACAGCTGGCTTCCTTGAAATTTCCAAAGAACATGTGGCGAAAGAAGGGACTGTGCATAGCCAAAATGTTTTTTGCAGCCTTGACGCGTCCCCCATCGGATCCTACCAGTGCCACGTCTTTCATCGGGCTTTCATCGTCTTCCAACTCACGCTTGAAGGTCTCATATAGAGAAAATATCCCAACCATTGTTTGGGGACTATGCTGTAAATGAAGTCTCTGGCTTGCTTCAATATCAATGGTTGCTGTTCTCGATCGAATCGTTCGTCGAGCGTGGTCAAAATTATGGTATGTTTGACGAGCGGGAAGAAATGACCTGCGCAAAAAGGCCACCCGCGCCAAGGAGTTGGAAAAATCAACGAAAAATGCCGCGCGAGCAAAAAATGCCAAGTAATTACGATGTGCTCACAATTCTTCTAGCCCGACCGACAGTCCTACTGCTACACCCACTATCAATGCCCTATCACTCGCCCCGCCAGTGTTGGCCCTAGCATCTACTCTTCGTTTCAACCGAGTCGTGGCCTGCGGGGAATTTACAAGGGTTGAGCCAAGTGAGGACGACGATAACGAAGGATCTCGTAGTCCTTCGCACATTCTATAAAAAGGGGAGAACGTGTGCGTTATAAAATCTATTTAAAATGATCTACTAGAGAAAGAAAATCTCATCGATCCTCCTGATATTACCAAATCGGTGGAATGCGCCTACTTGTTGTTCGCATGTGACTCCCTGCCAAAGAAGCACACATAGAAAGTTTGTGAAACGCTTAGGTCGAGACGATCAGCCAGGGTGTCACAACAATCATGGCAAGCACAAAAGTTGTATGAATCCATCGGAATCCTCCACTGCTGCTGGTAGTTGAGGCATTATCAGCGTTCGAATCAATGGCATTTTCATCTCCCGCCGCCGGAGCGTCGTTCTCTTTGTCTTCAGGTGGATGGTGATGAATATTATCAACTTCACTAGTGCTGGTGGAAGTGGTCGCATCACTAATGTAGTTGTTGCCAACGCACTTGTTGCAATTGAAGATGCCATTGGGATCAATTTTCTTCTTGATAGCTTCGAGGCGGGCGAGGTTTTCGCTGCCCCAAACCGCCGCCTGGGTCGAAAAGCACCTTTGATTGGCCTCGCTCGAATCCACAGTGTCACATGGCTTGGTAGGATCGGTCTTCAGGGGGCCGTATTCGGTGCCATCAAAATGGTTTCCACCCAGAAAGGCCGGAATCGTAGTGTCGTCACTGCCTATACCGTAGAGGGTTTCCATTACGAACTGGTTGTTTGGTACAGAAAACATCATGATCCCGGCATCCCGGCTGGCTTGTGAAAGAGACGAAGCCTGATCGTGGGCGGTTGCCATGTTGCCTCCATACCCAAAATACATGAAGGGCAAGTTTCCATTCACAAAGTAGCCCAGACTCTCTGTCCAAGAGTAGAAGGCCTCCTTTTGCTTTTGGTAAAAGGACAAGGGAATCAAAATGGATGGAGATCCAGGCGCCCAAGCGTCGAACCCCTTCAAGTAGACACCTGGAAAGGCGAGGGTGGGGTCCGTTCCAATAAAATCCTTATGCATGGTTGTTGCCGCATCCAGGATAGCAGAGGTAATCCCAAGTACTTGAGTGGCATTCTCCGAAGTGTCTATGTCTTCTTGCTGGATTGTGCTGCTAAGGCGTTCCTCAAGAGCGGAAACGAACACACCAGCCGACCCCTCACCGTAGCAGTACAATCCATGACCAATTTGAGGAGTACCACAAGCGTTTCTTTCTGCTGCGGAGGCACCCACCGAGACTGGGTCTAATAAAAAGTCGAGAATGAATTTTGCAAGGTCGTGTTTTACCGAGTTGAAGGCCTTTTCCGATAGGCCCACGGCGGCAGTCACCTCGGGCAAGGCTGGAAGTGTGAATGGGTAAAAGTCAACCTTCTCGAGGGGTAGATAATCGTGCAGCTGCAGATAGATGGAGGTCACAACTCCCCAAGTTCCCCCGCCGCCACCGCAAAAGGCAAACCACAGCTCGTCAAAGTCAATCGCTTCGTCGCTGCCGTCCACTGGACAAGACGTCCAGAACCACTCCTCTTCGTCTCCCTCTGGATTGGTGTTACAGACCCCCGTTACGGCGGTCGTTTTAGGGTAGAGGTCGTCTTGCCAGGCCGTTGGACCAAATCGCACGTGCCATCCGTTGGGAAGGACCGCTTCGACCATCAGGATTTGGTCCACCCCAAATCCGTAGAGCCTCCCGGCCGCTGTGCCACCCAGACCCCCCTGGAAGGTCCATCCCATGGGTGTGACGGAGGGCTGGGCTCCTCCAACAATGAGGTATTTGTAGCCATCCGTTAGTTTCTCGTTGAAGGCCTTGACGGATTTGTAGACGTCTCCCCAGTTTTCTCCGCCTCCCACGCGTACATAAGCCGTTTTGTTTCTAGCCAGAGCCAAATTGCACGGCTGGTTGCGCAAATCTTTCTCAATGGGGGGCTGCTCAACATTGTTGCTGTTGTTGCATTCCACAATACCGGTGGGTGAATAGTCTCTGTAGTTGCGGCGCATGTTCACCAGCAGAGTGTCCTTTTTGGTCGATGCCCCCGCGTGATTGTGTCCCGAATTCTTGACGGAAAGCTCCAAATTGTGTCGAGTGGCAAACTTCACGGCGGCAACAATGTCGTTGGCAACAGCGGGAAAGAGGACCGCGTTTGGAATGTTGAACCGTGGATTGCCGGGAACCAGCCACGTTGCCGGTTCTTCGGGTAGTTCCGCGCTTGCAAAGGGAGCGCAGTTTTCAAAGCCACAGGCCAACTGGTCCATACAGACACCCGATGGTTGGCCTTCTAGGACATCGTTGCTGCGATTGAAAGGATCTTTTAGGAATTCTGGGGAGCATTGGTCGATGTAGTCCTGGGGTGTGGCCTTTATCAGGGATGCTGCGGAGCTCAATGTGTTCTTGAAAGTCTCCCAGGGCAAATTCGGGTCGTCGAGATTGGCGGAAACTTTTATTGCATTGGTGGGTTGCAAGATAGTGATAGACATTATAATACCGAGCATCAATGCGAGCATTTGTTGGTGTTGTTGCTGCTGCTTAGAATCCATAGATCTACTTCGTGGTTTCTTTTTATGAGGCGATTCCATTGTTTTGTGTTCCATTGTCGATCTTCGTTGTGTTCGTCTCGGAAGAGGCTCTTCGGTATCGATGATGATGCCTCCGGTCATGTTGAGTCTTCTAGCACTAGCACGGCGATTTTTGCAAGTTGAGTCAGCCATGTTTCGCTCTTTCGATAACTCGCGACAATCTTTTGTGCTTGTTTCTTCTGAGCTTTCTTTCATAAGGTTCCTC
>Ga0115013_10001934_pt1 | contig 11725 bp, 7 predicted proteins | sample SouAtlMetagenome_2_FD_88686 | JGI IMG/M metagenome (GOLD analysis project Ga0115013, IMG submission 88686) | Marine eukaryotic phytoplankton communities from Atlantic Ocean - South Atlantic ANT15 Metagenome | ecosystem: Environmental > Aquatic > Marine > Oceanic | place: South Atlantic Ocean...
CACCTCCCACCCTGGCTGCGTGCTCTGGCTCCGGAGCAGTGCACAATGAGCCTGGCCAAGGTGTTGGGTACCCTTGCTAGCACATGGTGTTGAGCTGCTAGGAGGGGAAGTGCCTTCATTAGTGAGTCTAACCCTCTGGTGTGAATCTCAGCCACTGCTGTGTCCTCATCCCAAGCAGCATGGTGGCCTGCCAAACAGGCTGTTTCGCGACAATATTTTTTGTTTCCTGAAGAAGAATCGTAAAGAGCTCTTCAGAATATCGTGATTTTGATGTCATTCTACCTATTCCTACGAATTTTTGTACAGCGCGCCGTGACCCGCGGCCCTCCAGCTGACAATTTGAGGGGGACCCGCGCTATGCGCTGAGACGAAACAACAACAAAAAATCTCGAAGAGATTCCATTTTTCCGAGGCGACGATCTGGGGATATCGCCGACAGATGTACCCATTTATTCGATGGTAATAGCTAAAATGAATTCAGACGATGCCGTTCCTTATATATGGTCGGAATGCCAGCCTCCATCTGATGCAGTTCTTAAAATGTGGTATGAGGTTGGAAATAAGTTGGACAAGGACTCGACAGGTAAGGAATCAAAAAAATGGTCATCAGAGGCTTTGGGAAATCGGAAATTCGTCATGCGCGTTGATTTTTGTCGATAATAATGGCGAAATTTAATTTGTACCGTAATTTGGAGTTTCTCTCGAACCCCCAAATCTGTGTCTTGCCACTTGAAAGGCAGATACATTTTTCCGACCTTCGCCTTCGCGTTGTCGTAATACCTTTTTCAATAAACTTGATGCGATCTCTATTATGTTTCTTCAATACCATTGTGACAATCGACACTGCAGAGAAATTGATAAAGCAATATTGATCGATATGTTTTTGAAAACGAAATCGGTTTCGCTTGACCAGGTGTTCCATCGTTTTGATGATCGTGGTTGTCCGTGCATGGCTTTGCCTGTACTTACTTACTTCAAGATGATGCTCACACGTCTCTCTATCTTTACTGCTTAATTTGAAATTGGTAAATCCTTGACTTCTATTCTGTTGATCCAATTTTTCTAAACGCAACGTATTGTCGTGACTACCGAATTGAAAAAAAATATAATTATATCTTCAACAGTGGTTTGGAACCAAGCGGTGGACACGCTCAACGAGGCAAGCAAGTATTTGAGAATATCACGTGAAGCTCGTGATTTCGTAGAACAATATATGGGCCAAATTGTCAGCATATTGTTGGAACAGCAACCATTAAAGGTCGGCCAGAACGAACGACGGTGCGTCCAGGAGGCCTTGACATTGGCTGTGACGATTATTTCCAACGACTTGGAAATTCAGATAGAAAGGGGTCGGCGTGCTCCTGGTGGCCCGAGTGATGTTTGCTGTAAGACATTAAGTGTCTTAGCTTGTATTTTTTGTAAAAAGAAAGCCTATTACAAGGGCACGAAGGGAAGTTGGAATGTCAACCACTTGAGCGGCTTGCCAGCCACTCGATTGAATTTGGCGGAAACATTTTTGCAAGAAGGTGGTTTTGATCGGTTGGTCGAGTATATGACAGATCGAACTATTGTGGAAGACTCTTCGCAAACGACAGGAAACTCGAGTAGTAATGATAGTGTATCGACATCGATCTCGCCACCGTCTCCTTCCAGACAGCAATCAGCACAGCCAGTTACGGGATCTTCAGCTAACGCAACCCCAGCCTTCCCGACGATGGACTTGTTACATCAAACGTTACCTGTATTGCTTGACGTATATAACGCCTCTATTCATAACCAGAAGCCCGAAAAGTTAATCCGAGCCTTGGAAAAAGCCGCCATTGACGTCTCGAAGGCGACTATGCAATACATCACATCTTGCAGTGAGGAATCCCTCAAAAAGATCTCTATGGATGACTTAAGACTTCTAGTCCACGACTTGAATCGTATTTTCGACAAACTTATCAAATTTCGAAGGGCTGATACTTATGATTTCTACGACTTCTGGAGAGGTCTTGTTCTGAAACTCATCACATCCCAATCGTTACCACTGAAATTATTTGGGTGGCAGCAAATGGAAACACTGTTGGAAGCGAGTGCCACCCATAGACCTCCTCCGAGATCGTTCGTTGCAGACAAGGCAGGTTGTACATTTGTAAACGGCGAATACCATTTCAAGGGACACGTTACCGAGGATGGATACGGGCTTCGCGCCGGAAACAATGAGATTACCTATGAAAGAGAAATTCCAGAGGATGAACCTTATGGTGGCGGGAAGAAATTAACACTATTCCGTTGCACCATGCGGTCTCAACAGAAATGGTGGTTTCTCTCTGAGGCAGATGAAGAGCAGCCTGGAACCGATAGAGATATTGATTACTACCAGCATAAATCAAAGGAACACGAAGAAACAGAACCTCCTCCGACTGGATGGCTCACATGTCGGAATGCTGGGCTTGACCCCCCTCCCAATCTTACACGACTGGGATTGATGGTACCTCCTGGCGAAGAACAAAATACCCTTGAACACCAGCTGGCGCGATGGGCCATTGACAACAGAATTATCGAAACTTTGGTTTTGGGGGATTCAGTCCATCGAGAAATTGTTTCACGGAGTGTACCTTTGATCAATTTCTTAGCATCTATGTGTGAAGATGGCGGTAAAGCTCCATCCGTCAGGTATAATACCACTACGGATAGCGCTGGCGATGCGAACAATGCAGAAACTAATTCTACGGAGTCAAACCAAACTACTGAGTACTGTCTACAGGCCTCACATTTGCTACTCGCATGGAAAACTTGCACCCGAAAAACTGATGCCGCAGTTTCTGCTCAAATATATCAACTCCTTGTGTCTATTCTCCCATCTTGTCCTGTTCATTTGGCGGTTTTATTGCTGAAGGCAGTTCAGGAGTCGCTTGTACAAGGAAGCCAAAATAATGCAAACATCGATTTCTTGACGGAGGTATCGGATTTCTGTGAGGCATTAGCGGTTGCAAATTCGAACGAAAACTGCAACTTCAACAACGGGAACAATAACAATGCCAATAATAACAACAAGGGACAAAATTCCAGCCAGCTCTCTGATGAAGTCAGAGGGGAAGTGCTCAAGCTTCTCTGGTCACTATTGATCCATCCTGAGGCATCATCTCTGAAAAGCTATGATCTGTTGAAGCAATATGTGACTCGAGAACTACGTGTCGAACCGGGTGGCAAAGAACACCGCGAAACATATCTACAGTCTTGCGTAGCGGCGCTACAGCAGAATTCGAAGCAGCAGACGGCAGGAACTGTGGATGAAATCCGGGCGTTGAAAATGGTAAAGCTTACACATTTCGTTCTTGAGGCCTGCCCAAGAAAGCAAGCTGCTGACCTTGTGACGATAGATCAATGTAGATTACCGTTGTTACTCTTCGACGAATTGACGGCATTTTTGAAACGTAAACGACAGGGAGCTAGTAGTATCGGAGGAATGAGAGCGCCAACACCGCCTCGGAAGGTAAGATTTGACCGAGCGATAGACAATGAAGTTTTTATTACATCAGTATTTTACTTACGTGCGATTTTTGTACCTTTTCCTACAGTCACCATCGATCGAGCAGAATGAAGTCCAAGGAACAATTTCACTATCTCAACGTTTGGAAATCCTTCGATATGTTTACGGCGTGAGCGAAGAAATATTCATGACTACTCCTCAGCTTCATAGTCTATGGCAGTTATGTAGTACTCCCCCGGACAGAGAGGAGGTTATGGCATTTATTTCTAGCGCATCATGTACGACAAGCGACCGCAATACGAACAATACTAGAGTTTTAGATCCATCTACGGGAGTGAGCCAGGGAAATAGCACCAGTACAACTGGACCAGCCGAAGACATTCTTTCTTCCGCGTTCACAGAGGACGAATGCGTGAAAGCATTTTTGACATTATTTTGCTCTCCAAATATCTGCTTCCAACACCTTGGGATGAAAGCATATCAAAGTTTTCATTTTATGTTTAACAAGATGCGATTGTCGGCAACTCACGGAGTGGCAGTTCGTCAATCAGCATTAGATACCCTTTGGCGAATCTGTTTGGATTCGGGAAATGACAGCGTTGCTAATTCAGCAAGGAATGATCTGCTCAATATTTACATTCGGTATACAATGGACAATAGCAACTATAGAACGAGTCATGCCGATATTTCTACCAACAATCTCTCATCCGAATCTATGCAAACAGAATCATCGGAAGATGGTTTTGGGAAGAGAGTGTTTGATTGCCTGACAAAGGTAAAGAATAGTTTCGACATAAAGGACCCCTCAGCTGAGCTCGCGGCAGAAAGATGTTTACGGATACTGAATGCTGCCATTGGTCAAAGTGGATCGTCTGGTTCAATATCTATCTCCACTCTCATTCGAATGTCGCGTGTGTCTCCAACTGAAGGACTGCATCAGATGACCAAATACTTACCTCATGGTATGCGCGGACAAGCCTGTTACAGAAAAATCACTGTGATGGCAAAACGCCCTCAAATGCAGAACCATCAAGGACCACATACGTACCAAGAGCGTGAACAATTGAATCATCATGGAGAAAAGAGTATCATCCGGTTTTCTCTAGATGTTCATCCGCTCGAAACTTTAAGTTCAATCAAAAGGAAAGTCGAAATTTATTGTGGATGCCAATCAGTTGCATCGGTGAAGTCCATTTCTGCTACAGGTCGCGTATCAAGTCCAAGCACTCAGAGGTCAAATGGAAATGGAGATTTTTCACATATGAGTCTGAATGTTGTGCCAGAAGATGCTGTCGTCGACGAGATGGGTATCGTTCAGGGATGTGAATTGGTGTTTTTGATCACAGACCGGGGTGCAGCCCAGCAAAATATAAATTCCAACAGTGCAAGAGCGACAAGGAATACTAGAGCGCGTGACTTGAGCGACATATTTTGTGACGATAACAACGAATTCAGCGATAGACTTTTCAACACCCTGTTAGGAGTGGTTGAATCATTGCCGCGGAGAGAACCTAGTGACATGACTGACGTATCTCCATCGAATAGCGACACACATAAACTTGTTTGGGATCTCCTTCTGGCTATGCCTACCAACCCGGGAGTATCGTCGCAAGTATTTTTAACGGCGAAAAGTGGTAACATTGTTGAAGACAGTGATCAAGATGAGGACGCCATGGATATCGATGCTCGTCCTTCGGACCGATGGGCGAAATTACTGGACTTTAAAGATTTTTCTCGTTCCGTATATGTTCTTCTTGCAATCGATGCTTTCTTGCAACCGGCTCCAGAGGTTTTATCATCTATACCAATGGAACTAACGGAACAGAAAAAGATTGATAAGCAAATGAAAAGTGATTCCGAAGATTTTCGCCAAGGATTCATAGATTCTGGTGGCTTCGACGCTGTCGTAAGATTTTTTTCGTCTTCTGAAGACAGTCCAGAATTGAGTCAAAGTATGACGAGAAGAGGAAACGCTGTTGCCTTGAGAATTTTGAAATGTTGTCTCTTCGGCAACCAAAAAAGCGATGATTTGATCGTTTCTGCGAATGGACTTGATGAGGCAGGTAATCGATTGTTGATGTCGCTCGCTAACGCAGAAGGTCTATTGCGAAGTTTAACATCAATGGTTGTCGTCGATAGTGGTGTTTCTAGTTCAACTGTGTCGGATGTTTTAAAGTTTCTATATTTGCTATTCAAATCGCCTGAAACTGTGAAGAGCTTTGCGGCACTTCCGAATAATACGGCAGAAAAATTCCTAATAAGATTGCTCCTATGGGAGGGCGCCTCAGACGGAATTCGACCTGGCTCTTCCATAGCCTCGACCTCGAAAGTACGAAGTGACACACAAAATCTTGTATTGGCGACTCCTCTACTGGCCGGTTATGCGTTACCATGGCTGAAGAATGCTATTGGTTCGATAGACGTCGCTTCTGAATCTTCCGGTGAATACTTCTATCTTTTGATAAAGTTAGTGACAGAATCGCAAAATGTTTCCCAAAGAGAATTGAATGCGCTAGCAACAGCGGTCTGTTCTAAACTTGCTGCTTGCCCAAGGCCGTCAAGCGAAATGTTGGTTGTTGATTTTTCAACTGGAGTGTTATGTGGATGTCTCGGACTTCTAGATTCTTTAGTAATACACGTAGGTGGAAGTATTTTGGTGGAAGGGACTAATATTCTATTAAAAGAGTTCGCAAATGCTCGGTGGTCTGAGATGGCTCACTTCCGAACAAAACTTAGTCCTGACGACATAGTTCTTGTTGACTTGATGGGAGTCATTTTCGATGCCTTCCTTTCACCAGGCGGAGCAACGTCTATTCTTGCGATTTGCTGCGACAAAGAGTCACGACAAAGAGGATTTGAAGTAGTCAAATCTTCAGCTCGACGATGCAAAGATGGAAATGGTTATATTGCTCTTGTACATAGAATCAATGGTTTGATATCTGATGCAAGCCCCTATCTCAAACATCGATGGGGGCAATCAGCTGGAGGAAACGAAGGCAGTACTAGAAATGGGAGGAGCACTTCAAAGTATTCTGGACTGAAGAACCAAGGTTGTACTTGTTATATGAATTCGGTATTGCAACAGCTGTTTATGATGCCCGAGCTGCGGAATTCATTGTGTTCAGCACCCTTGCCTGCAAGTATTCGGTCATCAGGAGGTGTTGTTTCTTCCAGAGGTGCCGATCTTGTAGGAAGAACAATAGCTATGCAGTGGGAAAATGGATCATCATATGATGCTATTGTAGAAGGCTTTGATGACACAAGTGGAATGCACACAATACGGTATAGCAAAGGCGCTGCATCAACGCAGAATCATCAGCAGATTCATCCCGAGGATATTGATAGGTTACCTCCTCTTTTGTCTGAAGAATTCTTTTTGTCTGAGGGGCGCCCCGGTAAAGAAACTGGCGTATTCGAGATTTCGCCATCAAAAGAAACCAGGGAAGAACGAAACCCAGGTGCTGTGATACAGAATAAACCAGACGAAGAAATTAAAGAAACAGAAGATGAGGCTTCTTCTCGCCATCTAATGGAAGAAGTGCAGCGAACTTTCATCCATCTCGAAGAAGGATCCAGGGGCCGGTGTTTCGACCCACGAGCTCTAGTCGAAGCTTGCGCCTGTCTGAAGCTTGAATTCGATGTTTGGCAGCAGAACGATGCTTCAGAATTTTCAACCAAACTACTTGACAGACTCGAAACATCACTGAAGAAGTGGGCGCCAGATAACTTCAGGTACCTCGATCATACTTTTGCCATCAAAGTGACTAAGCAAAAGATTTGTAAGGAATGCGGGTTAAAGGTAAGTTTGATGTTTTTATTGTGTCGACTGTATCTTGCTGTGAACTAGCATGCTAACTTCGTATTGCTTCTGTTCCCATTTTAGACAAACCGTGAAGAGAAACTACTAACTGTTGATTGCCAAATAAGAGGGAAGGCCGATATTCACGAAGCACTAGCCACAATGTGCGAAACTGAAATAATGGAAGGAAACAATCAGGTTTATTGTGAACGATGCAAGAAGAACACCGATACAGTATTAAGAACCGCGATTTCCGAGTTGCCGAACATGTTAATGCTGTCACTGAAGCGCTTTGATTTAGATTATAACACTTTTGAGACAGTAAAATTGAACAGCCGGTGTGCCTTTGAGCAAACACTGAATATGAAGCGCTACACTCTTGAGGGCGTCGAAGCGATTGAACAAGCCGAAACAGAAGATAATCAGGAAGTCGATGCTATGGACGTAGGAAATGAGGAGAGTGCAATGAGCCATCTTCCTGATAGAGACTACGAGTACAAGCTAGCTGGTGTTTTAGTACATGCCGGTGTCGCACAGGGAGGCCACTACTATAGTTTCATTAAAGATAGGAACCCAGGGTCGGAAGACAAATGGTATCGATTCGACGATGAAGATGTAACTCCGTTTGATCCGGCGTCTATTGCAACAGAGTGCTTCGGTGGTAAGGTGAAGAAAGAGACAAAATGGCCAAATGGGACCGTCCACTCGGTTGAGAGCGAACAATTCGCCAATGCACTCATGTTATTTTACGAAAAGGTTAAGATTACAGATCATAATTCGGAACCGAGTGGAAAGGAGGAAGCACAGAAAGCAGAACTTGAAAAAGTTCGCATGACGACTGGGTACGATGTCTTCGAACCTGACGTTCGCAGATCCAATGCAACTCATAGGTGGCAATCATTCTTATTCAATCAAGACTTTCAACATTTTCTCCGAAGTCTTCTATATTTATGCCTTGATCCGGATGTCAGTTCGAATGATACGATGAATATAACAGGTAGTTCTGAATCTTCTACAAAAGATAACCGTTCACATTGGAGGAAAAATGTCATAGAGATGCTTGTGACCTTTGTGTTTGATGTTTTACTATATTCGAACTTACTCTATGATAACCAACGTGTTGATCTTTTGGATTGGGTTAAAGCTTTGGAAGGAATTATGCTGGATGATCCAGAGAGTGCTCAAGCTCTTGCACTAAAGATTGCGACGAAGACTACTTCAGTCAGTAACAACTGGCTACGGACCTATCTTTTGGAATGTCCCGACCAGTTTTCACGCCAAATTTCTGCTCGTATTTTTACAGCGGCACTACAGTCATGCGTATCGATCCCCGAAGAGCAGGAGAAATTGCGAGAATGGATTGAAGCATGGAATAGACAAATATCGCAGATTGATCCTTCTAATGAAACTGTTCCGTGTACCTTAAGTGAAGATTTTGCGGAATATGAAGATGTTGGATTTGTGTCTGCATCCACTATTGGGATTATGATGTCACATCTGAATGTGTTGATTGACATTTCGCCTCGTCACTGGCGATTGAGCTCGGAAATATTTCCATTTATTCGGAGCCTTGTCTCTACGGAAACTGACTTGGGGGGATCCTTATTTCGGAAGGCGATCATTGCGTGTATGATCCCTGCACGAATGATTTGCATCGTCACTCGACAAAGATCGCCACTTTTATTGAGGTCAGCGTTCCCTGGTTCGTCAGTTTCGAGTGAGATCGCTGATTTTCTAGCCAAGCCAGAACAAAGCGCACACGTAATCAGTATGAATGGCAATCATGTGATGAATCAGCAAGATCTCAATTATAGAAACAATGGGCAACTTGAACTGGCCCCATTATTCGAGTCTCTAGCATTGCTTTTGGAAATTCCGGGCCTTCAACCGGCCCCTCTCATTGTTGAGACAGATCATCGGGGTCGGAAGTCAAACGAGCTTTCTAAGAAAGCTCTAACGGCGCTCACCAAGATATTTGAAGAATCGTCTACCGGATCAGTGCACGGTATGGGGCAGCGAGAAATCGAAAATTACCTCCAAAAATGTGGGCACGAGAATGTTGCACCGCAGAGAATCATCGATATCATGGCGAAGTATAATTCGATCGCATATGGAGGAAATATAACGAATGCCATCAACTTGAAAGGATTCCTTGGCTATTACAGAGACGCTGCACTACGGGAAGATATGATGGTGAGTTAGGTCGATTGTAAGGACATCTTTTTGTTTCAAAATTCGTTTCATCGTTAGCTGACTCTTTTTTCCATTTTAGGTTCGCAACGATTTGTGGGTGCATGGTTTCCGGCACGATCTCTCGAGAAGACCATCCGATGCTATATATTACATTGCGCAAGGTGGTCGAAAGGAAATGTTCAATCGTTGTGAGAGTATTGCTTACGACATAGCATCTCATTTCGTGAACAACAGGCCAACTTTAGGAAAATTTGCCGACGAGGGATTGAATTCATTTGCTTTCTATTGCAATCTAGTGCCGAATTCCAATGACCAATTTATCGAATATTTCTTAGCCACCGCCTTCTACATGAAAAAATCAGATGGATTAATTACTAATACCTTAAGGTCTCTGTACACAGCGCCGCAAGGTTGGCATGGTAATGAAATTCTCAATGCTGGACTCATGGTTATGAATTCTCTTGCATCAATCCCCGATATTTATCAGAACGATCGTATCAGTCTCATAATGCAATGCAGGCAAAACGTAAACAATGACGAGCACCCTATTGGGTTACTGAGAGCACCTAATGCTTTTCACAGAATGCGACAAAGACCATCGGAGTCCTATTCTCATACATTGATCGACGCTTATGAACGTTATATCGACATTTTGAAGCAAATGACTCACATACGTTCTGTGGTCAAGTGGATGGAAGAAAATCGAAGCGCCTGGGCAAGTCTAGAACGCGACATATGCGAGCCCCCTCAGCATACTGGGCATGGTCAGTCTAGGAGTGACTATTCTGGAAGAAGAGACAGTAATGATGTTGGAGTTGATATGGATCACAACCAACAATCTGATTCCGATGTTATTCCAGGGATGCACGAGTCCGAAGAAGACGACGACGAGGATTCACGTTTTGATGATGTTCCGGAGCCATGCGAGTTTTTTAATGTAAAGGTTTCAAATGCTGGTAATACTGATGTAAATGGACTATACGAGAGAGATGGTCAATGCGAGGGAGTCACGAAGTACAGTAGGTATGGCCAATTCAAGGGTAACACCTGCAAATTCTCTTTGTTCAAGTGTAATGTGAGCAATAACACACAACACTGGTACATTTCGGTTGTACCTGGTGGTAGGGAACCAGGAACTGTTCAGGATACTGATTTTTACTCAGCATCAGTAACGGCCGAGTACGAATCTACGCCCCCACCAACTGGATGGAATAAATGCAACGAAGGCATTCACCCTCCTCCAGCCCTTACGTTATTGAGAGAAGATCCCGTAGTCATTCAATCTTTTGATCGCTCTGTCGGCGATCAGAATGGTGGACAACCTTTTGTATAACAAAAAGCAAAAGGACATTCTGTTTCAGAATAATATCGTGGTAAGCTGGATGGAACTCACAAGTGAAAAAGTTGACCCTATGACCCTGATCAATAATTACACCTAGAAATAACACAAAAATAGATTTGTTACTACAGCTATAAATCCTTGTTCACTTAAATTTATTACTTTCTAGCTAGATAGTGCGGCTCCATGAACCAATAGTTGACTTCTTTTTTAAAGAACTTGGGAAGTGATCATTCCGAGCATTCAGAGATCTTTTGACTTCAACGATTTCCCTTATTCTAAAAGAAGAGCTCGTCAAATAAGAATGAAAAACTCCCTCATCCTGTGTCCCAAGAAAAAAGGAGGCAGGCATAAGTTATTTGCCTAGCAATTCATGTGCAAGAAGATGATTATCCATCGATAGATTTTCAAGTATATTCTTGTATGATGCAAGCCAAGGTTTTACCGATTTGAACTATCTACCCCGCTTGTCAGGAAAAATTTCCTCCAAGGATTTCAGCCCCAAGTTTTTCCATTTGGTCCGAGCAGTTTGGCAAGACTGGAAGATAATTGCCGATGACAAAGTTTCGGAGCTCTGTTGCACACTGATCTTCGAGCTCTTGTTCTCCAATGTCCAATGCGTGCCTGAGATCATATCAAAAGATCCTACACTTGGTGTCAAGATGGCCGAATGTCATCTCCGTTTTAAATCTGCATTTGGGAGGCAGAAGTTGCATTCCCTCTTGCAATCTTCGTGTTTCTGCCTGCCACTGCGCTCCAGCATGTAGGCTCTTCTGTGAAGCACCAGCATCGTGATCTGGCAAAATGAGAAGTTGATAGAGCAATGTTGCTGCAATGCTTTAAATTTAAAGTTTTGAAACTACCAAAGAAACTCTACTAAGATAACTTTTGTTAAAACCACAATTGATATTATAATTTA
>Ga0115013_10001936_pt1 | contig 11723 bp, 9 predicted proteins | sample SouAtlMetagenome_2_FD_88686 | JGI IMG/M metagenome (GOLD analysis project Ga0115013, IMG submission 88686) | Marine eukaryotic phytoplankton communities from Atlantic Ocean - South Atlantic ANT15 Metagenome | ecosystem: Environmental > Aquatic > Marine > Oceanic | place: South Atlantic Ocean...
AAGAGAGTCTTTTTCTTCCTCTAACTTTATATGCTCCAATTTAGCTAGTTGTCTTAATCTAATTTCTAAAATTGCATTTGCTTGTATTTCTGTAATCTTAAATAATTTGATTAAATCTTTTTTTGGCTCATCGGATTCTCTGATGGTTTTAATCACTTTATCTAGGTCTAAGTAAACAATTAATAATCCTTCTACTATATGAAGCCTATCATTTACCTGATCTAGTCTATGCTCTAATTTTCTGATAACAGTATTTTTTCTAAAAGTAAGCCATTCTTTTAAAAGCTCTACCAAAGAAAAAACCTTAGGACTGCCTTTAAGAGAAATCAAATTCATATTGGCTCTGTATGTTTTCTGCAGATCTGTCGAAGCATACAAATGATTCATTAAGTCATCTGGATTAACTCTATTTGATTTCATTGTAATTGCTAACCTTACAGGCTCTTCATGATCTCCCTCATCTGTTAAATCAACTACCATAGGAATTTTTTTGTTTTGCATTTGATCAGCAATTTGCTCAAGTATCTTTGCCCCAGATGCTTGATATGGGAGTGCGTTAATAATTATTTGGTTATCTTCTTTAAACCAATTAGCTTGTATCTTATACCCCCCTCTTCCAGTTGAATAAATTTCAACCAGCTCTTCATTACTTACTATTAGCTTTGCTCCATTTGAAAAATCTGGGCCTTTGATGTATTTCAAAAGATCGTCAAGTGATGAGGCTGGTTTTTCTAGCATCTGAATTGTGGCATCTATAACTTCATTTAAATTATGCGATGGAATATCAGTTGCCATTCCGACTGCTATACCTGAGGTTCCATTTAACAAAATAGATGGAACTTTTGCAGGAAAAATAATGGGTTCCAATAAAGATCCATCAAAATTGGGTTGCCAATCTACTGTTCCGAACTTTAATTCTTCTAGTAAAAGGTTTGCAAATGCAGTCAACTTAGATTCGGTATATCTCATAGCTGCAAATGATTTTGGATCATCTTGCGAGCCCCAATTTCCTTGACCATCTACTAGTGGATATCTAAATGAAAAATTTTGTGCCATTAAAACCATGGCTTCATATGCAGCACTATCGCCATGAGGATGGAATTTTCCAATTACATCTCCAACAGTCCTTGCTGATTTTTTATATTTTGCTCCAGCATTTAAGCCAAGCTCTGACATAGCATAAAGTATTCTTCTTTGAACTGGTTTTAAACCATCACCTATATTAGGAAGAGCTCTATCTAAAATTACATACATTGCATAATTTAGATAAGACTCCTCCGCATATTTTTTTAAGCTTATTGATGAATTCTTGTTTTCTGTTTTCATAATTAAACTTTTGCTAAGCTACCTTTTTTTTCAAGCCACTCTTTTCTATCCGGGGCTCTTTTTTTAGCAAGAAGCAAATCCATAATTGAATTAGCATTGTCATTTGGGGAAATTGTAAGACTTACAAGCTGTCTAGTTTCAGGGTCCATAACGGTTTCTCGCAACTGTGAGGGATTCATTTCTCCCAATCCTTTAAATCTTTGAATATTAATTTTAGGTTTGCCTTTTCTTGTCTTTAGCTCTGTAACAACAGAATCTTTTTGAGTTTCATCTAATGCATAAAAAACTTCTTTAGCACAATCAATTCTAAATAATGGCGGCATTGATACAAAAATTCTGCCCTCTTGAACAAGAGGTTTGTAATGTTGAAGAAATAACGCACATAATAAAGTTGCAATATGTAATCCATCTGAATCTGCATCAGCTAATATACATATCTTTCCATATCGCAATGCGCTTGTGTCGGGATTACCTGGCATTACCCCAATGGCTGTTGATAAATTCTTTATTTCTTGGGACTTAATAATTTCTGTGCTCTCTAACTCCCAAGTATTCAATATTTTTCCTCGAAGAGGCATTATTGCTTGAAATGATCTTTCTCTTGCTTGCTTTGCAGAGCCACCAGCAGAATCACCTTCTACTAGAAATAATTCTGTCTTGTTAAGATCTTCACTATTACAGTCAGATAATTTTCCTGGCAATGCAGGGCCTTTAAAAGTTTTCTTTCTCTCTACAGTTTTCGTAGCTTTTGCTCTTAATTGTGCTGATTGAATAGCTGCTTCAGCAATTCTCTCACCCTCTTCTGTATGCTTATTAAACCAGATGCTAAGAGTGTCTTTAGTGACTGACGCTACGAATGACATATGATCTTTTGAATCGAGCCTTTCTTTAGTTTGTCCTGCAAATTGAGGATTTTGCAATTTGGAGGAGACAACAAAAATTGAATTACTTACCACATCATCAGCAACAATTTTTAAACCTTTTGGTAGAAGATTTCTATATTCACAAAATTCTTTTAAAGCCTCTAATAAACCTGACTTAAAACCATTAAAATGTGATCCGCCTTGTGAAGTTGGAATTAAATTAACATAAGTTTCGTTAAGTAAGTCTTTTCGAGCATTCTTGGACCAATTAATTGCAAATTCTACTTCCTGAGTATCAGAAGATTTAGAGCAAACAATTGATTCATCAATTAATAGATCGATATCACTGGATGATTCGTTTAGATAACTACATAAACCGTCTGCATAAAGCCATTTTATCTTTTCAGATTTTTTTTCATCTACAAAGTCTATTTGAAGACCTGGACAAAGTACTGCCTTTGCTTTAAGCAGATGCTTTAAATTTTGTTTTTGTATTTTTTCTGATTCGAAATACTTTTTATTTGGGAGAAATCTGATAGTTGTTCCTGAATTTTGAACACCAACTTCGCCTATTTGCTTTAATTCTTTTGTTTTGTCTCCATCACTAAAACTAATTTGGAATTCTTTTGCATCTCTTTTTATGATGACATCAAGAGACGCAGATAATGCATTTACCACCGATACCCCAACACCATGCAAGCCTCCTGAGAAGTTGTATTCATTACCGGAAAACTTTGCGCCTGCATGTAATTTGCACATAATCAATTCAACGCCAGATACTTTATGTTCTGGATGGATATCAACAGGCATTCCTCTACCATCATCAGCAATTTGTATGAAGCCGTCTTTAAGAAGATTTACTTTAATTCTTGAACAATGGCCTGCTAACGCCTCATCAACTGCATTATCTAATACTTCTTGAATAAGATGATTTGGGCAACTTGTATCTGTATACATACCAGGTCTTTTTCTTACAGGATCAAGACCTGATAAGACTTCTATAGCCTTTGAATCATATGAATTTTTGCTCAATTTCTATTGCCTTAAACTATTTTTAAAAAGAGTGAACTTATTAAATATATTCTACTCTAAGAAAGCGCTAACTTTCAGAAATAAATTAATTCTTGATTGAAATGCATGATTGACAAAATATTAATAAAAAGTGTTTAATGTAAGCAGTGTAAACATTAAATAATTACTGTAAAGTACACTTTACATATAATATAATTAAGCTCATATGAAAAATTTTATTTTTACAACTATACTTCTTACAAATATAAACCTTCATTCAGAGAGCATTATTGATATATATAATGAGGCCCTGGAAAATGATCCTCAGTACAAAGCTGCTGAATATTCTCTTTTAGCAGGAAAAGAAATAGTTGTTCAGGGTAGAGCTGGCTTAATGCCAAATATTTCAATTGGTGGCTCCACAAATTGGAATGAGTCCTATCAAGGAGGAATTCTAAGTAATGAGTATAATACTTTTTCATCGTCTGCTCGTTTTAGTCAGCCTTTAGTTAGATTAGATTCTTGGTTTCAATACAAAAGAGCTCAATCTTTAACAGATGCTTCTGAAGCAGACTTTGGATATGAGCAACAAAATTTAGTTGTAAGGACTGCGGAAGTATATTTCGGTGTTCTAAGAGCTATTGATAATCTGAATGCCGCAAAATCTGAAGAAAAAGCTATTAAAAAACAGCTTGATCAAGCTCAGCAAAGATTTGAAGTTGGTCTTTCTGCTATAACTGGTGTTCAAGAGGCTCAATTAGCATATGACTTAAGTTTAGCTTCCAGAATACGTGCTGAAGGCGCGGTCTTTTCTGCAAGAGAGGCTCTCAATGCTCTAATAGGGAGAGAAGTCTTTAGCATTGACCCATTAGGAGATAATTTACCTATAGTTAATCCATCACCTGCTTCTAAACAAGATTGGGTTAATCTAGCTGTAAGCAATAATTACAGATTAAAAGCTGCAAAACTAAGAAGAGAGGCTTCAAAAAATGATGCAAGAGGAGCTGCTTCTAATCATTTACCAAAACTTGATATTGTAGGCTCAGTCTCAAAGTCTGAAACAAATCAATACCGGTACGATGATCTAGATACAGGAGGTTTAATAATAACAGTACCAAGTGAAACGGAAAGAAGATCTTACAGCCTTCAATTAAGTATGCCTATTTTTCAAGGCGGGGGCGTAAATTCAAGAAGAAAACAGGCTTATGCTAATTATGATAAGAGTATAGAAGATACTCTTTTTATTGAGAGATCTGTTATTCAAGAAGTTAGATCACAATATTCAAATGTGATTACTCTTGTAGCAAATGTTAAAGCTCAGCAACAAGCAGTAGTTTCTGCAACAAGTGCTCTTGAAGCAACTAAAGTGGGCTATGAAGTTGGTACCAGAAATATAGTTGATTTACTTCAGTCTGAAAAAAATCTTTATTCTGCAGAGAGAAACTTAGCAAACGCTAAATATGATTATATCCTTGCCAATCTGAGGCTCGGACTATCTGCTGGTAACCTTGAGCCTGATAATATTACTGATATAAATAATTTTCTCAATTAATGCCTGAGCTACCTGAGGTAGAAACAACCCTTCAAGCGATTAAATTATTTGAAAATAAAACTCTTTCTTCAGTAAAGATAAATAATCCTAATCTTCGTTGGCTTGTTGATAAAAGCATTAATAAAAAGATTTCAAATAAAAAAATTGTAAGTATTTTCAGGCGAGCAAAATATCTAATAATAGACCTGTGTGATCACTATCTAATTATTCATTTAGGCATGTCTGGAACTCTTAGAATAATGAATAGATCAGATAATTATTTTAAGAAGCATGATCATGCTGAATTTATTTTTAAAAATAAAAAACTAATTTACAACGATCCGCGTCGATTTGGCTCTATTCATATTACAGATTCTTACAAAGATCATTTTTTAATAAATAAATTGGGTCCTGAACCCTTATCAAGAGAATTCTCTGGCAAGTACTTATACAGTGTTATTAAGAGTTCAAATACAAATATTAAAAATTTTATAATGAACCAAAAAAATGTTGTTGGTATTGGCAATATCTATGCTTCGGAAATACTTTTTAAGGCATCAATCAAACCCACAAGAGTTGCCAAATCAATTTCAATGCATGAGTGTGATTTAATAGCAAAATATTCTAAAAATATATTAAAAAGAGCTATTAAAGTCGGTGGAACCACCCTTAAAGATTTCTTTTCTGCTGAAGGTGCTCAAGGATATTTTAAAATTCAGCTAAATGTTTATGATAGAGCTGATCAAAAATGTAAAAAATGCAAAGGTGTTATTGAAAAGATTATTCAAAATCAACGAGCAACATATTTTTGTGATGCTTGTCAGAACTAGACAAGTAATTTTGCTTTTAACGCTTGATCAACATTGGGATGAACAAATCTTGAAATATCTCCTTTAAGTTCAGCAATTTCTTTTACTAAACTGGAGGAAACATATATCAATGTATCTTTAGGAGTTAAAAATATGCTCTCAATATCAGGAGCTAAAGATCTATTCATTGTTGCTAATTGAAACTCATATTCAAAATCTGCAACAGCTCTTAAACCTCTAATAATTGCGCAAGCATTATGTTCCCTTGCTAATTCAACAGTTAATTTTCTAGAGAAACTTACAGTTTCAATTTTAGGATGATCGGAATAGATGGACTTAGTTAATCCAAGTCTTTCATCTAAACTAAATAATGGTTTCTTTGTTTCACTCTCGGCAACAGCCAAAATTACTTTATCAAAAATACCGCATGCCCTCTCAATAATATCCATATGCCCAAATGTAATTGGATCAAATGAACCGGGATATATAGCAACTTTCATAATACGATCATACTAAACATTATTTATATAGCAAAACTTTTAACATCCTTAAATATTTGCTCATCTCCTAAAAAATTCATTTACTGTTTTGTCGGCAATGCTTTGCAAGAATTTTTGATCTTCTAAACTGACTTTCCCAAAATAATTATATTTAATATTCGAAGATGGTTTATTGAAAATGGTTGCATATAGAACACATGCTGATAGGTAAGTTCCAAGAAGATCTGGATGGCTTCCGTCAAAATCCTTATGAAGCTTAATGCTGGGTCTTTCATCATATGCGTTAATAAAGGCTAGCCCGATTGGGGCAACAATTACATTATTTTCATTCCCAGCTTTTGTATAAGTATATCTAATCTTCTCAATCATTTTTGGATCATATAACTCATGCGGAGGCACATAGGGATGTATCATGTATAAAAGCACCTCACCGCCTTTACTTTTTACTTGTTGAATCATTTTCTTAGCGCTTATTGAAAATAAATCTCTTGAATTTTTATCCAAAACTTCTCCACTTCCTCCTTGAATTATTACTAGTTCAAATGGAAGATCAATACCAATATTTTTTGAATCAAGTAAATGATCTAAATTATGGTGCGCTAAAATAGATCCTCCAATCGTTGCAGATTTATATCCTAAACTTTCCTTCCTGTGTGGGTTTTTTTCTTCAAACATTCTTCTTAAATGGTTATGAAGGCTGTCGTTGTAATATAAGTAACTGTTTCCAACAAAAAGAATTCTTTCTGGGCTTGGGTTCTCTAATGAAGAAACTTTAGGTTCTAAATATTCTAATTCACCGGAATATATTAAGTTGGTCGAAAAAGACAACAATATTATAAATAGACATCTCATTTGAACTCCTTGTTTATGGTTTACGAATATCTTCGACCATTTTAATTACTCCCTCCGGCGGAGGTTCTGTATAAGTAGATACTGTTATTGCAACTATAAAATTAATAAGCATCCCTACAAAGCCAATACCTTCAGGTGAAATGGATAAAAACCAAAACTCTGGATTATTTAATTGTGTATTAAGAAACTTGAAATAAATTATATAGCTCAGAGTAAAAATCAAACCTGAAAGCATTCCTGCAATAGCTCCTTCTTTGTTTAGTCTTTTAGAGAAAATTCCCATAAAAAGAACTGGAAAAAAAGTTGAGGCTGCAAGCCCAAATGCAAATGCAACAACCTGTGCAACAAAAGCAGGTGGATAAATTCCGAATAGTCCTGCAATAAATATAGCTACTGCTGCTGCACATCGAGCATAAAATAATTCCTGTTTTTCTGAAATATTTGGGCGAAAAGTTTTCTTTAGTAGGTCATGTGATATTGAAGATGAAATAACTAGCAATAGACCAGCTGCTGTTGACAATGCCGCAGCTAAACCTCCTGCAGCAACAAGAGCGATTACCCATGCTGGAAGTTTAGCTATTTCTGGATTTGCTAAAACCATTATGTCTCTATCAATATAAACTTCATTAGTATTTGAATTAACTGATTGATTCTCTAAAATTCTTTCGCCGCTTGCTCCGCGTTCAGGCAAATATTGAGGGCGTCCATTAATAGCGTTTCCAGCTGAGTATTGAATGATTCCATCAGCATTTTTATCTTTCCATGCAATCAAGCCAATATCCTCCCAGTTTTTAAACCATTCTGGTGAAGACTCATAGCTTTTACTTTGGATTGAGTCTATAAAATTAATTTTTGCAAATGCTGCGACAGCAGGAGCAGTTGTATATAAGATAGCAATAAAAATTAATGCATAGCCTGCAGATTTTCTTGCATCTCTGACCTTTGGTACTGTAAAAAATCTCACAATTACATGTGGCAATCCAGCAGTACCAAACATTAAGGCCGCAGTTATACAAAATATATCAATCTTACTTTTTATGTTCTCAGTATATGCAGTAAAACCTAAGTCAATTGAAACTAAATCTAGTTTGTCTAGTAAATAAGTATTTGTTCCCACCATCGTATCCCCAAAGCCTAATTGCGGAATTGGATTTCCAGTAATTAGAATAGAAATAAAAATTGCTGGAACCAAATATGCAAAAATTAGAACGCAATACTGTGCTACCTGAGTGTAAGTTATTCCCTTCATTCCTCCCAAAACTGCATAAAAGAAAACAATAATCATCCCAATAATTACTCCCAGATTAATATCAACTTCAAGAAATCTTGAAAAAACAATTCCAACTCCTCGCATCTGACCAGCAACATAAGTAAAAGAAACAAAAATGAGGCAAATAACCGCAACCAAGCGTGCTGTTTTTGAATAAAATCTCTCGCCTATAAAATCAGGAACTGTAAACCTACCAAACTTGCGAAGGTATGGTGCTAAAAGTAGCGCTAAAACAACATATCCGCCTGTCCATCCCATAAGATAAACTGAGCCATCTTTACCTAAAAAAGCAATAAGGCCTGCCATTGAAATGAATGAAGCTGCTGACATCCAATCAGCAGCGGTAGCCATACCGTTTGCTATAGGATTTACTCCCTTTCCGGCAACATAAAAATCATTTGTAGATCTAGCTCTAGACCAAAAAGCTATTGCTATGTAAAGAGCAAATGATAATCCAACAAATAAATATGTAAGTTGCGTTACATTCATGTATCAGAATCCTTGGATTTGTCTTCACCAAAATATTTATTATCTAATTTATTCATTAGATGGATGTAGGTAAAAATGAGTATTATAAAAATATATATACTGCCTTGCTGAGCAAACCAAAATCCAATTTTAAATCCGCCCAGGCGAAATTGATCTAGCCAGTCTGAGAATAAAATTCCAAAGCCAAATGAAGCTAAAAACCATATAACTAAAAGAAATGATAGGATTTTTATATTTTCTTTCCAATAGGAATCTTGATTAGATTTCATAGCAAGCCTCTTTTTATTTATTTTTACAATATAACAAAAAGAGCCAATCAGGCCACATTAATTTATTTTATATATAAAATTTATATATAAGTGTTCAATAATTTATCTCTATAAATCTTTTTTTTCCTTGATATATTATCTATAATCAAACTATTGAGAATCATTCTCACAATATATATTTAAGAAATTATGTTATTTCTTATGTAACTACTGGGGAGGTAGTATATGAAATTGTTATTAATATTAACTAGTGCTATAGCACTTCCATCATTCGCTGCAAGTGGCGGCGATCTCCAAGCTAGTGACCTTACTGGTGTTTCGTTTTGGTTAGTTACTGCAGCTTTATTAGCAGCAACTGTCTTCTTCTTTGTAGAAAGAGATAACGTTAGTTCAAAATGGAAAACATCATTAACTGTATCTGGTCTTGTAACAGGTATTGCTTTTTGGCATTACTTATACATGAGAGGCGTATGGATTGATACAGGTGAAACACCAACAGTATTTAGATACATTGATTGGTTATTAACTGTTCCATTACTAATGGTTGAGTTCTACTTAATTCTTGCTGCATGTACTAATGTTGCTGGTTCCTTATTCAAAAAATTACTTGGCGGTTCGCTAGTAATGCTTTTATTTGGATACATGGGTGAAGCTGGAATCATGGCTGTACTACCAGCATTTATTGTTGGTGTAGCTGCATGGTTATACATGATTTATGAATTATGGGCTGGTGAAGGAAAGAATGCTGTAAATACAGCAAGTCCTGCTGTGATGTCTGCTTACAATACTATGATGTGGATTATTATTGTAGGTTGGGCTATTTATCCTGCTGGATATGCTGCTGGTTACCTAATGGGTGGCGAAGGCGTATATGCATCTAACTTAAATATTGTTTATAACCTTGCTGACTTTGTTAACAAGATTCTATTCGGTTTAGTTATATGGCATGTTGCAGTAAAAGAATCTAACGCTTAAATCGTAGATTAGAAATAATAAAAACCCAGCATTTTATGCTGGGTTTTTTTATGCCTTAATCAAAATAAAGAAATTGAAATGTAAAAAATATAATCTATTATAATTAGATGAAACATTTATTTTTTTTATTATCACTTTTATTAGTGATTAACTTATATTCACATGGATCTGCATCATCTATAAATTCCAATAACGAATATACTAATAAAATTATATTTCCAGATATTGAAGATGGGGTAACAGTTATAAGCGATCTCCACACTCATTCTGTATTCTCAGACGGACATGTTTGGCCAAATATAAGGGTAGAAGAGGCTCTAAGAAATGGTTTAGATTTAATCGCAATAACTGAACACTTAGAGTACCAGCCACATATTGATGATATCCCTCATCCGGACAGAAATAAGTCATTTTATGAGGCTAAGAATGCAGCAAAAAATAAAGAAATTATTGTAATCAATGGATCAGAGATCACGCGCGAATTTCCTCCTGGACATATAAATGCAATATTTATTAATGATGCTAATAAACTTCTTAACATTGACTATGGGAGGCTTGACGAAGCTAATAAATATATAGAGACATTGCCAGAGGATATAAAAGAAACATATGCGAAACAACCTTGGTTTACTCAAGCAGTACTTGCAAATTTATGGTCTCCTGTCGAAGCTTTAAAAATTGCAAAAACCCAGGGTGCTTTTACATTTTGGAATCATCCAGCATGGTCAGAAGAATCTAGAAATAGCCTAAATGACTTAACAGAAATGCATAGAGAAATGATAGATTCAAATTTACTTGATGGGATTGAGGTTGTAAATGGAAATCATTATTCTGAGGAAGCTTTTAAAGTTGCTCTTGTAAATAACTTAACTCTTATTGGTACATCTGATGTTCACGATTTGATAGATTGGGACTATCCATCAATTGAAAATAAACACAGGCCAGTTACTCTAATATTTGCAAAAAATAAAACAAAGGACTCTATAAAAGAAGCACTACTAAATGATAAGACCGCAATTTGGTGGAAAAATACATTACTAGCAAAGCCAAAAAATATGCAGTCATTACTGAAAGTTTCTATAATTGTAGATAAGGTTAAGCATCTTGTTGATCAAGCAGTAACTGAGGTTACTTTGGTGAATAGATCCGATGTAGGTTTTAATTTACAAAATATAGACAGTCAAACATTTGATAATGCAGAGAATATAATTCATCTTCCACCACACGGTAAAATTAAATTAGGCATCAATGATTATGATGATGAAAAAGGGTTCTATCTTAAATTTAAGGTGTTAAATGCTTTGACTGCTCCTAGGATCAATCCTGTAATATCCCTTTGAATCTGATTTATATTTTTACTAGAGGGTTATAGGAAACTCTATCAGGTATTTGCTCTGCTCCCGGCACGCCTTTATGCAGTAGAAATGGTTTCAAGGCCTCTATTGCTTTAGGCTCATCAAAGTGTCCTATGCCCGGATGAAGATGATGAACAAAATGCAATTGCATTGAATGATTTATATACCGTGGTAATAAGTGGTGCCAAAATCTTGTATCTTTGTATCTACCTGTTTCCATTTGATAATGTGGATACCAGGAAAAAAAAGTTGATAAGTACATAACCCCGATTTTACTAGGTAACCACCAAAGAAACAGTGCCTCAAAAGGAAATAATATAACTAATATCATTAAAGCAGCTCGATATCCTAAAGCTACAACAGCTCCTTTTTCGAAAGACTTTACAAAATTTTTATCATGTTGAAAAACATCAAGAAACCTATCATATTTAGTAGTTCCTTGATTAGTACGTATTAATACCTCAATCAAAGAA
>Ga0115013_10001938_pt1 | contig 11718 bp, 9 predicted proteins | sample SouAtlMetagenome_2_FD_88686 | JGI IMG/M metagenome (GOLD analysis project Ga0115013, IMG submission 88686) | Marine eukaryotic phytoplankton communities from Atlantic Ocean - South Atlantic ANT15 Metagenome | ecosystem: Environmental > Aquatic > Marine > Oceanic | place: South Atlantic Ocean...
ACTCCTCCTTTGGGCGCAAACGGTGCCCCTCGTAAACAACTCCAGCCACACCACCACCTAAGTAGTTTCCAATCTCGTAAGTGGGTTTATTATCGACAATAATAACCTGCCCATCATAAGTGTCCACACGACGACAGAAACCATCGCGTTCCTTAATTTGTTGTTTTTGATACATACGTTCACGATTTTTCCTCTCAACAGCGACCTCATTCCAATCAAATGCTTCTTTTTTCTCCTCTCCCTCTAAATTAGACTGAATTTTCAAACACAATGCAACGGAATAACATGTTAAAGAAGAAAGCTTGCATGTTAGTAAGATGGTTGTAATAAAGTGCCTCATACTTTTTCTAATCGACCTACCTCGATAGTAGCATAGGATTCTATGGAGTACGCTGGTGAATTTGGTCGAGTTTTGTTATCGCCACGCGCAGTTTGATGTGGATCGGATGAGAAGTTGGTAGGTGTGTTTCGGAGACTCTTTAGCTTCCGTATAATTCCACTTGCACCGCCACCCTTCCCATTCCCTTTCCTTCTTCCTGACATGGGACGACCATCACCGGTTTCTGCTTCCAACATTACATCACCTTTTGTAGATTTCAGAGGAATGGCTGCGCCAGGAGGCGTCGGTGAGAGATCTGAATTTTTGTTTCCGCGTCTTCCGATTCGTTTCCATAGCGACGAGCGATGCGTCGAAGACGTTGCAGTGGTCTCCCTTGGAGGTTTCGAATTAAAATTCTTTGTCATTGTGTTGTTACGTATGATTTTGACGATAGTAGTGAAGTTTCTTCGATGTTGAACTTCGTTCAAATTGTTCTCGATTGATAGGTTATGGGGGAGCTATGATATAATCTTGAAACTGGTGCAGATTTTTGAGGTACGTAATCAAATCAAGAAACAATCAATAGGGTCGTAGATTAATGCCAAGTTCCCTATCGAGCATTCTCGGTAGACGCTAGCCTGCTTTTTAAGAAATTAGAACGTGGTTTATGCGGTGAACGGATGAAACAATTGCAAAACTGCAAATGATACGAAACGAAGACAACCTTGGATAATAAGGAGGATATAGATCACGAAAAAGTAGGTTACACCAATTGCTTTTTCTCATACATCATTTTTTTTTTATCCGACGCAAGAGGTGTTGCAGAGAGAGCCTGCCCATTGGCTTCTAATCCGCGCCAGGCTTGTAGGAAAATACTACAAAACGTTCGAGATCTAATTGCTGTAAATACATCTGTATATCTATATTAAAGAGACTTTTTCTGTACCATGCGCGTGACAGGCATTTCGATGAATCGAAATCTAAAGAAGAGAAAAGACATTTTGCTGGTCTGCTCCCTCGTGGCGCAGTACTCTTTCGTTTTGTGATAACATCTCTACGTGCAGTAGTGACTTAGCCTCTCTCGGGTATATATACGCACAACACAAAAGGCCTCACTATTCAAGACGGTAGGTATACACATCGATGCTGTTGTTTCAAGCGAAAGTCGAATGTACTGAAACTTTCTTTTGCATGGATAGACAAATCTATCGATGTGATAGCATCGACGGAGCTTATTCGAATAAACTTGGCTGTACGATACAGCACCGGCAACAGAATTGTGCCTTGCGACAAAATAATTTTTTGCGCATTGCTCGAGTCTAAGATTCCATTTTGCGTTGTCTATAACCTGAAATTTCTACTGGAATCCATGCACTTGGGAATTTCGCCAAATTTCCGCTGTTTTCCAGGCCCTTCTCACTCATTACTCGCCTTTTCTTTTGTTACCGTACTTGAAACCGATGCGAAGACAGAATAAAAGATTGTTGTCATACTATTCATCAGCACAAAATATAAACAATGTCTCTAAAGCGAATCAATAAAGGTATGTTGTTGGGTTTCATCGTGCTTTGTTCCAAGCAAGGCTGTACGTTTGTGCGTTGTGGTCGACCCAAGATCTTCCCGACGTCGTCCTCTCACCAAAAACTGTTTTTCAATTCACCTCTTGCTTCTAGAACTCGTCGACTTGGGTAAAGATCCTCCGGCCAACTGTTCTGCTGGCCCTGTTGGAGATGATATGTTCCACTGGCAAGCAACAATCATGGGACCAGATGACTCCCCGTATGCGGGAGGAGTTTTCTTTCTCGATATCCACTTTCCTGCTGACTATCCGTTCAAACCCCCAAAGGTTCATTTCACAACTCGTATCTACCACTGTAACATTAATTCGAACGGAGGCATCTGTTTGGACATTTTGAAGGACCAGTGGAGTCCTGCGTTGACCATCAGCAAGGTTCTGCTCTCAATTTGCAGTCTTCTTACCGATCCCAATCCCGATGACCCCCTGGTTCCAGATATTGCTCAACTCCTTAAAACAGACAGAGCGAGACACGATAGTACGGCCCGAGAATGGACTTCGAAATACGCAATGTAGTTGAGAGCAACAACAACTCGTAGTGATGACTTTATCTTATCGCACGCCGTTCGAACGAAAACGCTGAGGCTATCTCAATTAGATCACGCAATTAAAACGAAATAAATGATCTATCTTTCTAGGTGACGTTTCTCGTTGCAACCAGAATATCTAATTATATTCAGAATAAGTCAGCACGGTATGTGTTCTTGTGCTAAAATAGTTCTAGTTCGTCAATGAATTGTTCCTTTCGTGATAAATCGTTTTGGTAATGCGACTTCAACTCTTTTTGAGTTTTGCAACAAGTTTTTGGTATCGACATTTCACCAAATCGTGCTATACAATACATGCAATTTAATTCCGTCACCAAAATGTTTCATTGTGGTTGCATCTCCAAGTTGTCAACTTATTCGTCTCTGTCCGTACTCCTCAGATTTGTGAAATATACTGGTCGGTGAATAATTCCATATAATATCCAAGTAGGCTATGGAATGCAGAAGAATTTATTTTGAACACTACTCGATAAGAACTATATTGTGCACTATTCTGTACAGGTATCGCACTCAGAGACTTTCTGGATAACATTCGAGCTTAAATCACGTCGACCAGTTATTGACGAAAATTCGATAACAAAAACGCACTATGTAAAATTGACTTTTGGTTTGTAATGTGTATCCGTGTCATTATATATAGTTGCTATTTAGAAAGAATCCATTCTATACATTCTTAGCCAACGCTCAACAATTGCATTGTGCGAGTAATAGATAGAAGATCCTATATGAAATTAATAAGCCATCCATGAAACTAGTTTCGAAATTTCGGCTTCATCCCACTCGCCATGAATCAATTTTATGCCTGGGAAAGTGGTTTAGATTTAAATTCCGAGTTGCCCGTAGCCAGGGATGCGCTCGATTTTAGCGAAGTCCCATTCTTTGTTGCATAGAGGGCAGACGCTTCTAGTCTTGAGCCAGCGCTGGATACAGTCCAAATGAAAGACGTGGCCGCAATTGCCAAAAGCGATAGATAGCCCATTATCATTGGTCGGAGAAGGATTGGCTTGGTATTCAATCGACGGTTCATTGAGAGAGTTACGACAAATTGCACAGGTATCAGCGCAAATATCCCAAGACCACATAGCAACGGCATTCCATTTTTTGATTTCGAATCGAGGAACATTACCAGAGTGGGCCTTCGGTGCTGACTTTGCCTTTTGTTGTAAAGGCGCCACATTAAGTTTAGAAGTAAGATGTAATCATGACACGAAGAAGAATGAAGGATGAGAATGTGGTTGTTGAGGAGGAAAACGTCGGTTTCATGACCGATAATTACTGATCGCTAGGTCCAGTAGTCATCGAGATTAAACTCACCGGAGGGCAGGTTTCCGCGTCGTTCATAGGAACATCGACACTGACGCTTGCCATGGTATTTATCTATGGGATGGAGAGGATTTTTGTTGGCAAATAGTGTTTGTCACACTGTTGTAAAGGATTACGGATGAACGAGGAGTTTCAAACTTGTGATTCAATCTTATACACAACAGCTGTTGTCTAGAGTATCTGTCGCGCCGCGGTGCAAAACTGATAAGTTTTTTTTGACGCGCAACTGCGGTACCAGTACCTGCATTATGGGCGAACAAGAAGACCGGCCGAATTTGAAAAAAATGATGTTGTTAGACCTTCGTAGTACTATAGATAGAAATACTCCTAGTCAAGCACAAGTTTTCTTTTTCGATTGCGTTCACTCATGAAATCAGAGTTTCTTGCAGATCAGTTAGAACCTCTGCTAGCTCGTGGATGTGAGGGCGACCTTGCTGACGGTGAAAATGATAACGTATCCCATGGAATTATTGCCTATGAAAATGAACGTCATCTAGTTGCGTGGGTTGTACTTGCAAACTTATCACAAGAGCAACTCGACGAAGCATGGCAAAATAATGAAAAGCAACTTTCATCGTTTGCATGTTGTTTGTTGACGAGTATTGATGAGTCTTATGATGGTATCGTGAACATACATGCTGCGGTAACGGAAGGTGATGATATCGGCGACGACATTATATTATGCGCATGTTATTTAAGATTAATGGCTCAGGTAACAGCAAGGTTGACAAGCCATCCTTCCGACGATCTCAAAAGTAAAATTTACAAAGCATGGAAGCGCGTATATACTATCATATTCGCAAGGAGCAAAGTCAACAGAGGAAAAGAACTGTGCTCAACTATTGTCGCGTTGAACACCGATGTTTACAATGCTTTCATGTCTTGGATGGACCATGACGATCATTTCTTTTCAGATAAAGAAATTATGAAGGAAATTTGGAATGCATATGTCACGGCATGTACAATGTTACAAGAACTACCATCAATCGCCGAACAAGAGAATTGTAACGATAAAAAAAAACAGACGTCAATCGAGGCACAGAAAGATGCGCATCATAGCGATAAGATAGTAATGATAAATGTACTCAGGTCCATATTGGAAATTACTGGCGACAAGAAAAAGACCGACGCCGAAGATTGCGATAGTATATATACGATTGGCAATGTTCAGAGAATTCTCTTTGTGATTTTTGAATTGCAAAATACTGAGTGCGTACCGGAAGAATTAGTGAGCGACATTTTACTTTGGAGCTTTCAGGAGGAAAAATTCAACCCAGAGTTGAGAATCCTCCGAGACGAATGGCTTATGAAAAATATCAGAGATTGCCTTTCGAAAAAGAATAAAGACACGGCTCTTCTGCGCGATACGGAACTGATAGATGCCATGCAAAGGATTCTGTTGGCGCATACCGTCTCTCCAAATGCACATGCTCTTCGACCGGTAGCATGGCAATGCATCAACCAGATTGTAAAGCATGGATGGAATTGGATTCGCAACTCATCGATAAATACTTCGATATGCACATGGTGCCAATTAGCGTGTGGAGAATGGAAGATACAACTAGAAGAAGATACTAGCCTGACAGCGGAAAGATCGACAAGAATAGCGATTTTGGATGGTTGCGCGGGGGTTATATTGAGTGTTGTACAATATCTTGTCGATTTCGACGAGGAACCTGACAATACGATAGCTCTAGAAGTAGATTTACTTCTAAGTATCAAGCAATCACTGGAAGAAACATTATCTTTGACGTCTATTTATCTGAAGAATTCATCCTGTATAAATGATAAAATAGAATCAGGAATAATAATTCATTTATGGTCAGAGCTGGTTTCAGAAATGGGCCTACTGCCATCGAAAGGGGTAAACACAATGATTACATGCCTTGGGAAGTTGCTATTGGAATCGAGCGATGAGTCATTGATGCAGGCGTTGGTCTTTGTTGTGAGCACGAGCACCCATTCTGACGAAGATGAGTTTCCAAATGGGCTTGAAGAGTTCGACAGCGCGGTCATCAGTCCAGCGATAACTTATATTGAGAAATTTTGGCTAAACATTGGAAATTCGGACTCGCTTGGGAAGTATTATTCACAGGGCATAGTGCATTCAGCATGCGTTGTGACTGAGTTTTTGGCAGAAAATCGACCAGAAAGCTTTCGTAAAGTGACAAATTCAATTTTCGAAGCACTTAGTTTGCTTGCAGAAACTCTACAGTTCGCACCAAAACAGCAGAGGGCTATGCTTGCACAAGCTCTCCGGCCAATCTTAGATTCATGCATAATGCTACTCAAACTATTTGGAGAGATTCTTGAAACAAAAAATATGTCACTTACAATTTCTTCGGCTGTCGAAGCACTGAAGGACTCATAAAAATAATTTGCATAATTCACAATTCGCGTGCATCTTTAAAGGAAATGCAATTTGAGATTGACCAAACCTAATGGTGAACATGGTCTTTGTAATAGTTATGATTTGTGTCACCACTGTTTGCTGGGTTCTTGCAAGCTGTGCCTTTGCTCGTCTCCCAAGTGACTTGCTTGGATTTGCACCTCTAGCTGGTAACAGGTGCAACCATGACAAAAAGGTGGTAGGCTCAGCCTGCCAGGGAGCCACCACACCAACTTTCTCAGAGACTTTGGGGCCGTGGAGGATTCAATGAAAAGTCCACAGCAATCCTCCATCCAGGTGAACCCAAGCACTGCACTCCTGCAATTGAGTTGCCTTGGGCATGCTACACTGTGTGGGGGCTCCCAAGAGTGTGTGCTGGGAGCCACAAAAGTTGCCATTGCCAACAGTGGCTACCACGCAATGGCCGCCAAGTGGAAATGGACATCATCCATTGCTGACTTCATGGAGAATCATATGCTGGTAGCAGAGATTAATGGATGGTCACTCGTGAAGACAGTCTGCTGGGAGTGTCAACCACACCCATGTCACTCGTGTGTAGCCAAACATTCGAACTTTCAATTAATTCGTCCAGTCACCCTAAAAAAAAGGAAACACGGACGAGAACGGAATCACGAAAACTGTGGCCACCCATTTTTGTTTTTAGTTGATGTCTTCGTGATTCGGTTTCAGAAAAGAATTATTTTCATCAAAATTGCAACGTCGAACTTCACTTCCCACTCTTTCCAAGATCAGGTAATTGTCTTACGCTACTCCTCACAATGAAATTCATCGCTACTGTAATTGCCTGCCTTCATGTCACAGCTCAGGCGTTCGTCGTTAGACATGGTGATCTGTCGAGAATTTCGCTTTTGCAGATGAGCGACCAAGAACCACAAACTGGAATCAGTGGAAAAGTAAAGTTTTTCAGCGACAAGGGATTTGGATTCATCACACCTGACAACGGTGGTGACGACGTTTTTGTCCATTTCTCTGCTATCAACAAAGAGGGATTTAAAAGCCTTAACGATGAAGAAACTGTTACTTTCGACACTGAATTCGATGAAGAGAAGGGAAAATGGCGAGCAGCAAACGTTAATGGACAAGGTGATGGCATTCAGAAGGAAAGGTGGTAACTAGAGCGACCCGAATTGAGATCAAATAGTCAGAAAATGCCCAACAATGCTGTAGTTTGCTGAGATTCGTCCAAATTCGACAACGTTCACGACGTCGAGTCGAGCGATGGAGAAAGTGCAGTATAATTTTTGTCCTAAAAAATCGCATCTCATCTTAAGTCACCGATCGAATTTCATCAAATGCTTCAGCTGCGAAATCGCCTACGGTATGGCAGTATCCAAATAAATAATAAACACAATGTCTCACAAAATCTGACAATTTGAGATTCTTTAGTTATTTTCATTTCGTATTTCGTTTTCGAATGCCCAAACAATTGCATTATTCTTTGGTTCAGAGAATTTTTTTTTCCTCTCCATCACTACCAGTGTCCATCCCAGGGGCCTCTTCCCGAAGGTTTGTGACCAACCACCACAGCAACCAACTAGAGTGTGCCAAGCTTTGGACATGCCATCTGCCACTGGCCCCAACCCACTCTGCTTGAACTTGTCTGTCACAAAATATGATGCAACCTTTGCATAGCCACCCACCTTGGGACCCCTGGTGGGTATGGTGGTGGAGGGGGTGCCTCTGCTCTGCCCGCACACCCCAGTGGCTCTGGGCAAGGCAGGCCCAGGCAGCACTGCCCCTCGCTGGCCCACTGGGGGCCATCAGGCAGCACAGGCGCCTGCCCACAGAGCCCCACCCAGCATGCCACAGGCCTGGGGCCCAAGGGACACCCAGCCTGCACAGCTCACCCAAGCCAGACCCCCCCCCCCATGTGGCACTTACCTGGGTACCTGTGGAGATTATTGGCTAGCTTTGAGGGGTGGATGGGGGCAGTGTGCCTCTGGGCCTGGGGTAGGTAGGCCCCGGACCAAGCAAGCACACAGGCAATGGTAGCCCTGGGGTGGCCAAGCAGGGGGTGGCAAGCACTGTGCACTCCGACGCACTGGTGGGTCAAACATCATGTGCATGTGGCTCCAGAGTGGGGCCAAGGGCAGTTCCTCGCACACAGAGTTCCTGTGAGTAGAATCATCATCAGAGTGATTGGAGGATTCCGGTGCTACCCACCTCATGATACTAGTGATCAAAGTAATAAGACATAAAGTCATTTGACCGAGTTAGTCCGTCCAAGGCACAACCCTTACAACCACTAGGAAACCCGATTGATCACCTTTAATCTGCACGTCGACAACATTCTTTTTTCGCATAACCTCGTTGCCACAATGTCAAAAGATCTCGAAAGACCCACTATTTCCACCTTTCTTCCATTTACGATATTCAGGATATCGACAGCGACGAGGCTCTGCATCTCATTTTCTTGCACAGCCAGGTAAAGTAGCTTCCGGATTCGTTGCAACATGAGCAGGTCCGACCTGATTGCCAAGCTAGCTCGTCCTTCCATCAACAACTATAATAAGTGTCGTGAAGATCCAATTTCGCAATCAACTTGCGATGGTATCGGTTTGTGAATTATAAATTGAGCCCTTCAATCCGAAAACATGCTGAAAAACCGTGGTTGCGTTACGCTCCTTTGAATATATGCTTAAACAGTACGTGCTTGAGCTAAAGTTCAGAAAAATCATCTTCCAGAACATTAGATGATCTTCGTCAAATATCATCCAAAAATCAACCTTCCTAAAAGATGATTAGGTTTGTTTTGCATTCTCAGTTTTTGAGATTTCCCGCAAGGCCGATGCCTCACCAAGAAAGCTTAAGTTTTTGATGCATCCAACAATCTTTTCGAAAAAATAAATGCAGCGAGGACTCATCCCGTACAGTCAAATTTCTAATGCTAATCTTTCAGCCTAGATACTTCTTCACTGAGGCATCTTTATGCGGCTCGCCATCAATATCTCCCGCATCGTGAGGTTGTAGCAAATCAGTGCTCTGTTCGAGCGGATGTATCATATTTTTTGCTGCGAGCCGAGCCAAAGAGCACTCTTGGAAACGATGAATCACAAAATTTACGAAGCATTGAATAATCAACCCGCTCAAGATGGTGCATGAAATATTTACGAAGATAGTTGCTACGGATGTCTTGGTAATTCCGACAGTATTCGAGCGAAAGTCTGATATTGTTTGATGTGCGTAGAGTGAAAAAGCAGCATTGGAGATGTCAAAACGCAACTTACTCGGAAGAATAGATCACGATGCCATGTCGGACTAAATAATGCTAGCGAACATGGGCTTCGTTGATATCTTAGTACTTCTGACAAAACTTTGTCTTTTGAGAATAAAGATCCCTTTACTGCCTTAGTGGCACAACATGCTGAATCAATTGTGCATCTTCCATCGTGAACGACATATCAGTCATATCCCCAATCCTCATACCATTGGTATCTGGCGCTGGCTCTTGTGAGGGCATCCGCTCTTTTCTTATGAAACACCGTGAAATATGAATATCATGATCCGAAGAGCGTGCCTATTATCATTATGATGGTATCACGGAAAAAAAAGTATCTTGTGGTTTTATGATTATATTGGTTCTTCTTAATGAAAACGAACTTCTGAGCATAGCCCGTCATGGTCCTGATTATGAATCTAGAATGCTGAACCGGGCTACAGCGTATTGATGCTCTGCGGATAATTGCATGACAAAACTGTGTCGATTGAGCGATTCGCTGTTGTAGCTGCAGCATTGCTTTTTGCTGGAATGAGGAGTTCAGGACCGGCAATTATCGTCGCATAGCAATTAGCATAAGGAATTCCATATCTTTACCATTGTGCCATGGCATTCCTTTTATGGAAAGCTCCACACTATCATTTGATCATTGAGGCGTTCTGCCACCACGACTTCATTATTGGATTAGTGCCGTTAATATGCAACTCAAAGTTGTACTCATCAAGTAACCCATAGATGATCCAACTGGAGTCGGTGGAGTTTTCATTTCTTTTATTCGAAAAGCGATCTCATTGCACCTGATTATGCGCTGCGAAAAGCACATCCCGAAAGTAGAACGAAATGAAAAGATATCCTGAAAACCCATATGCTGACGTTTTCTTTGGATATCGTCGGTCTTTTTGTGAACAAAAGTATCGAAAATAAAACTACCGGGGTGCAGATGACTGAGCAATTCTCCATGATCATCTGATATGATGAAAAAAGATGATCGTTTTAATGTGTCCATCCCGAGAGAGATTCGAATGTCCGCCACAGAGATATATATATACGCAATGGGTGCTGAAGAAAATGCTGTGGGATATTCCGCTGATTATAGCTTATGGGCTGGTATTGAATTCGAATTTTCTACTTCTTATGTCGCGCCTAGGATCAGCTAGGCAGCAAACAGAACGTTTTGCTAACCAAAGTTCCTATAGGCCCTGTCGTGCAATACGTCGCTTCGAGTGGAAGTGTCCGGGACGAAGCATTTTGATGGACCTTGGTTCAGCTCGAGACGGTACAAGAAGCAGGGAAGGATGAAATTCATGAAGTTTTGTGAAGCACAGGTAGGTCCAACGCAGTCGCTTTCGGTAAGCACCAGCTGGTATTGCAACCCGGTTACTTCCTAGATGTTTTACCCCCCACCCAGCTCCGATCAATCTCTCCTTGGTAGTGCTCTTGCTGGAGCACCGTAGGCGCTATGGTGCCCAGCTCCCAGGGTTTTACTGGAGCCCATAGGGCACACCTTGGTGACCCCACCAGGCCTGCTAAAGCAGCTGGGTGAGCTTGGTGGGGCAACCATGTTGTTGGTGGCCCCTTTGGTGGCCATGACCGTTGGATTAGCACCTCTGGGGCTCCAATGGTGCAATAGGACCTTAAAGGATAGAATACCATTGAATAACTCTGTTGGCTTACTAAGTTACAAAGTATGAGGACAGTAGGCAATTCCCCTCTTGTCCCCTATTGTACATGGGACAAGGATAGGCATGTATGGTTGTCCCCACAGCCATCCACCCTACTGCCTCATAACCCCTGAGTCATTACCTGCTTACTAGGTTCAACCTCCAGTCTCAGTCAAATGACTCAAATGACTCAAAATCCGAGTTACCCTAACACACTCCTGCAGTGGTGCTATGCCTTAATAGCCTCAGTGGCTAGTTTGATTGAGCCCTGGCGTGTTTGGCTTGGTAGCATGCAGGGCTGCAGCTTGAGTACTCCTGCCCTGGGGCTCCCACCACTTTACCCCTAAGTCCCTTGGGCTGGGGCCCTTGGAGGGGTTTTGTGGAGTAGTCACCTAGCATGCCTGCTGTTGGGCAATACCCAATGGTAGGTACCTCTCCAGACTTGAGTTCACCTTGCACCATGGAGTATCGGGTGTTGGTGTGGCGTGCCCCCCTGGTGCTGGGAGCCTTGTCATTGCGTCCCAGTTTGGTGGAGCTTGTGTTACCCTGGGGCAATATACCCCCCCCCCCCCCCCCCCCCCCCCCGCCCCCCCCCCCCCCCCCCCCCCCCCCCCCGCCCCCCCCCCCCCCCCCCCCCCCCCCCCCCCCCCCGGGCGCGGCGCGC
>Ga0115013_10001940_pt1 | contig 11708 bp, 5 predicted proteins | sample SouAtlMetagenome_2_FD_88686 | JGI IMG/M metagenome (GOLD analysis project Ga0115013, IMG submission 88686) | Marine eukaryotic phytoplankton communities from Atlantic Ocean - South Atlantic ANT15 Metagenome | ecosystem: Environmental > Aquatic > Marine > Oceanic | place: South Atlantic Ocean...
GAATGATGTAAATACATTTTTGCAATCTGTAGAAATTCAATCGACTAGTTTCTTCTCCCCGACTGCGTGTTTAAGAACTCTGCTGAACAGAGGCCACAAAAATTTTCATGCCAAGGTGTGTGAGGAAAAATCTACCTTCCAAGGCAAGCTACACTTATTTGTAGGTTCTACTCTGTTTTATATTCTATAGTAAGCCATTCTGTCACTAGCTAGCAGCTAGAAGCATACTAAGAACTGTAGCTAATAATACAGTAAAATTTTTTTGTTCGTTCTTCGCAATTCGCAAACTTCAAGGGAGTCATTTTGGGCTATCATGCACACGCTGTTTTTCTACTTCAATATTTTACTTACGATCAAATAGCCCTATACAGTATGACCATTCACTCGTGTTGGTTTTCCATATTCATTTCTCTGGAGCGATTAACTATTATCGCTCCTGGTCTTGCTATTCATAATCTTGCTTTACTTTGATCAAAAAGAATAGCCACCTACAACTAAAATACAACTACCAAAAAATGAAAGCATTTCTATTACTAGTAATATCGAGTTTGATCCAATCTACTGTGATTCTTGCGTGCAAGGTTGAGATCGATGGGGAGGACAAGACCAGCGAATTCTTTGTTCGTGACGAGGTTACGGACGAAATGTACGTTGATTGCATGGACCATTCCAAGTGCCGAGATGCGGTAATTACCGATTGCCCAATTATCAAATGTTTTGACAACGAAGCGTGCAATTCGGCTAAAATTATCAACTTTACAGATAGAGTAATTTGCGAGGGACTCCACGCGTGCCACAGAACCGAGATGACGGCCGCTGATTCAGCCACCGACGTGAGTTGCATAGGTTCTGGATCTTGTGACGTTGCGCAGATTACGGGAACTCTCGAACAAGTTTCGTGTCGTGGGGTGAAAGCTTGTCGAAAGGTTAACGTGATAGGATCGAAACTAGTGAAATGTCACCAAGGCCACGAAAGAACTCTTGCTTGTGAAGGCTTTGCCACCCTTGAAACCGAATGCTTATACTGTGGAAAAAATGGATGTGCTGATCACATCAATATGTGTAGGTACAAAATTATCGGAGAAGAAACTGAAAACGACAAGTATTTAAAATGTCATCCAGATACATTAATTGGCAATTGCCCCGCCGACTTGAAAACGGAACTCCGTCTTGAGTTGGAAGGGAAAGACGAAATTGACATTGAATCCGAAAACGGAACCAGAGGGCTTCGAGCCAGTAGGCTCCGAAAATCTGCTTGAATCAATACGGTTGTACCTTGCCAATACAATATGCTTCATAATGCCGTTGGCGACTCTGTGACATGGGTCAACTCCTCGTAAAAGTACATCTATCCGAAGGAGTGATTCATGACTCTTAGAATCCATGAATTAGGGGGGGGAAAGTCATGGTTACAAATTACCATGATATTGGATGTATAATAGATAATAGTATAACACAAAGTAGATTCACGTTTTGATCCCAACAATTTCGTATACGATAAGCACCTTTGAATCACATCTAAATTGTCTTTACAAATTTCCGATAGATTTGTTCCAGTTTGAATATTTCAGTTTTCTAGTAGCTAACACATATACTTAATTGGGGTTTTCAATTTGTGATGAGGAAAGGAATCTTCTTCTAATTTCGTAAATTTGATACTGATTGCCTGTGAATCTCCCTCTATTTTTCGTACTTGTCCCTGTGCTGTGATTGCAAATGTTACATCTAAGACTATTTGATTGCGAGTTTTGCTAAGTGTAAGGCGAAATATCCAAACTTTTTAGTGCTCTTGGAATAAAAGGTGTTACCATTTTCACACTTTCATGACCAATAATTTTGCATACACTGTAAGATTATTTGTGAATTCACTTTTTGTGAGGTGGCTGGGAAAAATGGAATACTGAATTGAAACAATTACTCCAACGGAAGACCCCCGATTAGTGTGGTAGTTGAAACAAATCTAAAAGCGGTATTTTCTGCCATGAGGTTTTCCATGAAGATCATTAACGAAACCGTCACTACCAGGTCAGTCAAGGATTGGTTGGCTCGTGAACACTGGATAAGGGTGAACACGGTGCTCCAGGGCACGCGGCAACTGGCTAGGGAAAAGCAAAGATTACCTTAGCTCGGTAGACATTTTTGAAGCACATAGCGTAGGGAGTGCTAGGGATGTGTAAATTGGATTGGTCCCACCGGGAGAACCAACACCATGCAATTATCAAGGCTTTCGTCATTCCAAACGATTCAAAAGCAGTATCTGTGAACATGTTCAGTTGTAAATTGGTAAAGTGGTATTGAGTGACGAAATCGAACGCCCTCTTGGTAGACTAATGACAGGTCGCATCGTACAAAATCGAATCCTGGTCGAGGCGAAGAGATTTTTGGCATGATTGTATGGCCAATAATTCATCTTCTGCGCCATTTCGGGGTATGTGCTTTCGCTTCGATCAGTTTATCTTACAACGACAACACTATCACGAGGGAACGAACTTCCATTGGAATGGACATCTTTAGATTTTTCATTTTTCATGTGATTACTGTACTTTTTAACAGTAAATTTCCAACCCTGGATTCGACAGGGTAAAAATCCGTCCGAAGATCCAACTGGTGACTACACGAAGATTGATGGCATTCTACCAATCGTGAAAGGGGATTGTCCATATTACCACAGTAGCGATAGTCGTAGTATCATCGAGAGACGATCTCTTGGCATCCACAATCAGAGATGCAAAATCAAAGTCACGAAGGGCTCTACTACCAATTTGAATATTCTCCATCGTTTCCTTTGGCTTTCCGATGGCGTAACAAAGATCAAGCTATATCTTATGGTCCCGGTTTGTCAAGGATTTATTGGAAAAGAGATTTTTCTAGTACCGTTGCGCGAACTCGCCCTGTCCCAATCTTCTCCCAAGTTTCGAGTCATCCATTCAACGGTCATTTTGCCTGACAACGACAAACATCGCTTCGAACTATTTTTCCTACACAGTTTGCACAACTATTGTGACCACACAAAATAGATTTTCATTAAATTACACACACAATATCATTACTATGTCGAGTGACAACGATTTCAAACCCTTTGAACTACCCAAGGGTGAGGGTAAAAAAGTCTGCGTTGGCGGAGGTGCTGGTTTCATCGGTAGCCACATCGCCAAACGCCTCAAGGAAGCCGGATGGTACGTTATTTGCGTTGACTGGAAGACAAATGAATTCATGAAGAATGACGAGTTCTGCAATGAGTTCATTCACGATGATTTGCGAAAGCTAGAAGTTGCTTGCAAGGCCTGTGAAGGCTGTACTCAAGTATACAACTTGGCAGCTGACATGGGAGGCATGGGATTCATCGTGTCAAACGAGAGCGTTCTATCCTTCAATAACACTGCTATCAGTATGAACATGTTGGAAGCAGCTCGCCGTAACAATGTCAAGGACTTTTTCTACTCATCAAGCGCTTGCGTTTACAACGAAGCGAAGCAAGAAGATCCTGCCAACCCTGGTCTCATCGAAAGCGATGCCTGGCCGGCCCGTCCTCAAGACATGTATGGACTGGAGAAGCTTTACGCAGAAGAAATGGCTCTCGCCTATGGCCGTGACTTCGACATTAACATCCGTCTCGCACGGTTTCATAATATTTACGGCCCCTACGGTACTTGGCAAGGTGGTCGTGAAAAGGCACCTGCCGCCTTTTGCCGAAAAGCCATTACCTCTACTGATCACTTCGAAATGTGGGGAGATGGCAAGCAGACACGATCGTTCACTTACATCGACGACTGCGTTGAGGGTGTGTTGAGATTGATGTTTTCTGACTGTGATGTTCCTATCAATCTAGGTTCCACAGAAATGGTTGACATGATCGAATTTGCCAACATCGCCATGAGCTTCGAGGACAAGAAACTCCCCATCAAGCACATTGATGGACCCATGGGTGTGCGTGGACGCAACTCAAATAACAAGTTGATTCGTGAGAAACTTGGTTGGGAACCTGCTATCAAGATCTCCGACGGACTCAAAAAGACCTACTTTTGGATCAAGGGTGAGATCGAAAAGGAGGGTAAGGATGCCTCAGCTTACAGCAAATCCGAAATTGTCCAACAAGTCGATGATTCTTTGATGCAACTCGGTAAGGAGAAGAGTACAGCCATCGATGAAAGTGCATAAGCACGTTAAATCCTACATACATAAATGGATATAATAAAAGGATGTAAAGAGAAATCATATGGTTGTTTCGATTATTTTATTGATGTTCATTATCGTACTGTTTTGTAAATTCATTTGAGTCCCGAAAAGCTTCAGAGCTATACTGAACCATCAGATATTCAAACGTTTCAAGCCCTACATTTATTGTTGAGGAATATCGTCGAAATGCTGGGTTTATTTTTAATTCCAATTGCTGTAAAATGATTTCTGGCCACTTCTATGCGATTTACAACAATATTGACTGAACACAAAAATAATGAAGTGATTTTCAATTCTACTTGAGCATGCAATGTTCATTGCCGGCACTTCCAAGATTATAAAATCTATCAGTCAAGCTAGTAGTAATCATCCTCCTGTCTCCTCTTTTCAAGTTCCTCCATGGACAATAAATTTGACTTGGCAACTGTTTGTTGCTCATATACTGCGTCTTCAGGAAACCCATAATCACCGCTATAATCCAAGACGAGATTTGCCTTAATTGGGCATTGATTACCAATCAAAGGGCTGCCAACTCCATCGGGTCCATACTTCTCCACGTGTTTATCGTATTTTTCGATCATTTCTTTCAACTTGCTTTGTAGAGAGGCATGCCACATCCATTTCCGCTCGCACATCTTGTCGCTAGTCATAGCCTTCCACTTTGGGGCAATTTCCTTCATGTGCTCATGTATTGCGCGTCGTTCTGTCAGTGTCAGGCCAGTAGTCCTCATTGCCTCGAGTGAAGATGGATGCATTGCTTCAATAACAGAAGGATCCGTACGTAGAATCATCAGAATATTCGTCCTCTTAAACTTCTTCGCAAAGGCCTTTGGCAATATCTTCCCGTTAGGAGTGGGATCTGTCATCAGACTAGTTTCACTCACGTTACGTATATTAACTGGCATATGGCGGCGAACTTTTTGTAAAGCTTCTAAGTTGGCTGCGGAAACGTCAGTTTCCCACTGACGCTCTTTATCTTTCTGTTCTTGAACCCATTCCTTTGTGAGCATTAAGGCATTCGTGAATTTATCAAGTTCTTTTGATAATTTTCCGAAAGTATGCTCGAGCTTGGCCTGCTCCTTTGCATCGACGGCGGTACCCATCTTCGCAGCGATTTGACCCAATTCTTCTGTCAACTCCGCTACCCTGGTTTTTGCCACGGCATAGGAAATATCTTCTTTTGGAAGGCTTAGTCCAGCGTGAGTGAGTTGCTTCTCAAGGGTTTTTGTTCGTTTGACACAATGGAATAGTTCACGAAGTAGCTTCTTGTCTACCTCAGTTTCGTTTTGATCTAGGTTTAGACGATCGCGGTACTCCTGTAAAAATTTTGATTCTGAAGATTCAACGGCTTGAGATCTCTCCTTGGGTGAGCTTTCTATCGATGATTGTTTTTTTGGGACCTTCCTGTTACTCGTGCTCTCATACGTGGCTTCCATCGTGTAGCCGTAGTCAATATCGTAGTCTAAGGCAGAATTTGCCTTGATTGGACACTGACCCCTCGAATGTGCATTTAAAGTCTCTTTGAACTTCAGCTTCAAACTTTGATACCATTGCCATTTCTTTTCAATCGATGGATCAGATCTTTTTTCTGTCCATCTCCCAACTACATCTCTAAAGTGCATGTGCAATGCTCGCCGTTCTGTCAAAGTGAGACCAGTTGTTCTCGTATTCTCAAGGAGTGATGGGTGCATCATTTCAATATCATCGGGATCAACTCTTAAGAGTTGTAATATATTTGTTCTCTTAAACTTCCTAGCGACTACTTTCGGCAACGTCTTCCCGTTAGGGGTAGGAGTTGTAACAAGTTCTTCTTCTGTCATATGTCGAATTTTAATAGGCATGTGCGATCGGAGCTTTCTAAGTGCAAGAATATTGTCATTCTCGATTGAATCTTCCCATTCTTGTTCTAAGCGCCGAAGCTCCTCAATATATTCATCAGTGAGCATTAGAGCTGCTGAATACTTGGACAGTTGTTCCTCAAGACGGAAATATTCCTTCTCCATTGTAAATGAGTCCATTCCAGCTGCCATCAACTCTTTCATTGACTCCGTAATTTCAGCAATTTTGTCCTTAGCTTCTTCGTATGAAATATCCTCGGTAACACTTATGCCATTTTGTATCAAAGATTTCTCCAGCTTCTTTTGTCGAATTTCGTTACATTCAAGTTCTCTTAGAATCTTTTTCGTGTTATTTGAGAGAGGCTCAGGCAATGTCCTGCGGTCTAAATAATCCTTTGATGCTTCTCCGTTTTCATCTGACATTGCTGCAGCTTCCTTTGCTGTTGTAAATTGACTTTCGTCAGTTTTTTCTTCTAGTTGAGTGTTTGCTTTCATTGCTTCGACACCATTATCTCTCGTATCCATGCTGGAATCACTCGGTGAATAGATGCTGTGTTGATGTGCTGCATCGTTTTGCTTCTCTTCTTTAGCTTCGATCTCTCCCAAATACTTTTGTTCCTTTCTTTCATCATTTCCTAGAGGGGATTGTGTCGCATCAGTTTGGTCTTTTTCTTTGCTTTTTCCTATTACTTTTGCTTTGATCTGATCCAAAAAGCTTGGTTTCTGTCTTTGTGGGGTAGGATTAGTAGAGCTAGTAGGTTGACTCTGTTGCTGTTCCGTCTTTTGCAAATTATTTTTTGCTTTGATCTCATCCAAAAAGCTTGGTATCTGTTTTTGTGGGGTAGGACTAGCTGAGTGAGTAGGTTGGCTCTGTTGCTGTTCTGTCTTTTGCGCATCATTTTTGGTTTTGATCTCATCCAAAAAGCTTGGTATCTGTTTTTGTGGGGTAGGACTAGCAGAGGGAGTAGGTTGGCTCTGTTGCTGTTCTGTCTTTTGCGCATCATTTTTGGTTTTGATCTCATCCAAAAAGCTTGGTTTCTGTTTTTGTGGGGTAGGACTAGCAGAGGGAGTAGGTTGGCTCTGTTGCTGTTCTATCTTTTGCACATCATTTTTGGTTTTGATCTCATCCAGAAAGCTTGGCTTTTGTCCGGATGAACTAGAACTACTTTGTTGATCTTCTACATCTGTCTTCGTTACCTCTGGTTTGATCTCATCCAAAAAGTTTGGCCTTTCACTATGGCTGGTGCTATCAGTGGATGGTGTTTGAATATATTGTATATGGCTTTCATTTGTATCCTTTGCTCTAGAGTCGATCTCTTCCAAATTGTTAGCATTCTTCCGGTTTTGAGAAAATTCGTACGGCGGTGACGATGACGAGGATGACGACGAGGATGATGACGAGGATGAGACGGATTCAGAATCGTCTTGTTCCTGGTCGTTTCTTTCTTCATTTGCTCTTGATTTTATCTCATCATTTGGTGTATTTTGCTGCGAATAGGACTTTACATATGATAGGGAACCATTTTTTACTTCGATCTCTTCTGAATTCTCTTTCTTTTGCTGCTCCTCTTCTTTCCTTTTCTTTTCCAATGCTTCTTGTTTTAACTTCCGGGCCTCTGCTAAATATGTTTGCCTTTTTTCCTGCTCGTCACAGCTAAAGTGTGTGAAGCTTTCGGCTTTAAATGGTTTCGATGATGATCTTTTCTCAGCGTTACTATTTTCAGGTTCAAGAGATCGATGCTTTTGTTTTGGATTACTCTTATTTCTTCCTGACAAACTAAGATCATTCCTTGGTGGCCGCAGTTCTTCTTCCCTTTCATTTTCTTGTATGATCTCATTTTCTGAATCATTAAATTCTCTCGATTTGTTTTCCTTCTGTTTTATTGATGGCTCTCTACTCCACGAGAATCTTGCTCGATCCCTTGTTGCATCTCTCGGGCCGTTTTCTGTTTTGTTTTCGGAAGCAACTTGAATATTATCGTGTTCTTTGATTTGTTTTTCATATTCGACTTGTTTTTTAAGTAGTTTCGAGTGCTCGTTCGAACCAGGTTTGCTTTTGAGCAGTAGCTTCTCAACTTTTTTTAATTTTTTCTTCAGCATCTCTAGAGAATGAGTTATTTTATCGCCTTCCTTTTTCTTCTCTTCGGTCTGATACCTATCTACTTTTTCTTCTTTAGCTCCTCCAGTAAATTCAAAATCACGATTAATCTTTTCTTGAACTTTTCTTTCTTTCATTTCTTTTCCATCGACTTTTAATGGATCAACCGTCACGCTAGCTGAAACGTGGACGTCTCGTTCTCCCTTATTTTGTCGAAGTTGTAACTGATATTCGTTCAATTTCTTCTGCAATCCTCTGTACTCTTTCGATCCTGTTGTGCTTTTCTTCATCATTTTTTCCACTTTTTTTATCTTTTTGTTGAGAATTTCATTGGAATATTTCCCCTCGTTAATACCGGAATTTGTTGTTGAATTTATTTTAGTTGAGTCGATATGAATTCCATTTCCAGCTGAAACCCTATCACCCTCAATATCCATTTGCGCTAGACGAAGACGCATTGCTTTCGCATCGCTTTTGAGTATCAGCCGTTTATCCTGTTTGTTTTGCTTCCTGTCACGACCTGAGTTAGCAGCTATTCTTAGGGCTGGTGGCAGCTGCAGAACTTCATTTTCGTTCATCATGTTGTTCAAAAAATCTCGTTGATGTTTTGGATGAGAATCGATTCTGTTGAAGATGTTCTCTCGTCATGAACTACAGCCGCAACTTTTGTGATAAGAGATCTAAATTTGAATGCCAAGCAAACAAAGTCATTATTTTCAGTCATGGGCTTATCGAAAAGACCGGGAAACGGCAAGTCAGTCATGCATGCCAAAAAGGAGCCAAAAAAGCTTCGAAATAGACTTCCCCTTGGCCACCACAAAGGGAGGGTTGCCCCGGCTTGGCCAAATGGGGAGGGAGTCGACTACAACCATGGACAATTGCTCTGGTCAGCAGAGGATACTGCTGCCCTTTGGCCAGCAGTCAAGCCCCTCCCCCTGCCCCAATGCAAGCACCGCAAAGGGGGGAGGGGCCCACCACCCGCATGGTGGCGATGCCAGCAGCGAGCCCCCAAGCCCTGGCACACAAGGAGTGCAGCCACCTTTGGTGCCCCCAGGTCCTGAGTGCCCTCTGAGTTGGCCAGGGTGGGGCACTGGGGCAAGCGCAGCCACCTGCGGGGGCACCCATGGCCCAAGCGCTGGCAGCCCACTAGCGAGGGCCCCCACCAGAGCCGGCGCCGGCACCTGGGGGCCACCATGCTGGGGCACTCTGACCTTGCAACGAGTGCTCTGAGCAACAGAAGCCTCCCCCATGGTTATTGGGTTCACATTGCTATTGGTGCCTCGCTGGTTGTGTGGTTGCAACATACTTTGAGTGGGTTTTGCACCACATTGGCCACATCCCAAAATAAATTTTTGGACTGTGAGGGCCGCGCCGGTGGCATCCACCGTTCGCATCATTGCTGGAACTCACAACTACTCCATTCAACGCCAAAAGCAGCAATCCAACTCCCTGCTTAATGACTGGATCATTTTGGATTTGCTGCAAGGGAGTGAAGAATCAATGAACACAAAGGCAATGTCCAAATGCAATTGTGACGAAACCAATGTCGTAACTAAGTTAAACTAAAGAACTAATGGTCTTTCAAATAAAATCAAGTTTACAAATAATTATATGACTTCAGACGGAGACGTGTGGTATCCTTTAAAAAACATCACAAGTCTACTCGTAAGCGTTTAGCTAATTTGGATAGGTTCGCATTGACTATCCTCGGCTGGCAAAGGATCTGCTTCATTCTTTTCTTCTGCGTCCTCCTCATCCATGGGGTCCTTCTTCTTTTCGGTTGGTGCTTTGCTGCTACAGCAGCATTTGGACACAAGTACGTAGACGATGATGCCAGCAATGATACCAGCGGCGGTGCAGCCGATGATCAGAGGAATATTGGCTTTCGAAGATGTTGTGGTAGATGCTTTCTTAAGAGGTTGGGCATAAGCATAATAATCGCCAGCAGCATCGTTCCAAAGGCCTCCAACGTCAGAACCGCGAACCCCCATGCAGTCGTAAACAGATTCAAAAGCCTTTTTCACTTGAACAAAATCAGCCTTGTTAGCTTGGCCTGTCTTCATGTTTGTGAAGATGACCTCTGCGGCATCTTCGTCACATGCATGTACAAGAGGAAGAACTGCGGCAGCAAAGGTCGCTCCTTCTGCCTCGGCCTTTTCGCCTGCATTTGCATCAGTATTTGTAATGTATGCATAACGAAGAGTTCCTTGGATCAAAGGCACTGACATCATGACTTCGATCTTTTCCTTGTATTCCCTAGCTGCAGAACATTTCGCTTGCGCAAGGTTTCTTGATGCAAGTGTGAAATCACGGATAATCGATTGGTTCACGTGAGATCTTCCTTCCGTGCTTGAGGCCGTTTCACCACAAGTTTTGAAATCTTTGCAGCGCTTGTCAGCAAGGGCGTAGAGTAGCTTTCCAGTTCCGTCGCCAGCGATGCCCTCAAGACTTCCCGTGTAGTAGGCCACAGCTTCATCCCAGGCCCGCACAGTATCGTCATTACATCCAGTTTTCTTGCAATTGTCTTTGCAATCACTTAGCGCATCTTCCATTTCTCTGATGACGTACATCCAGATACTCATGTAAGCCGTGGCCTTTTTGATGGCTTCTGCCTTGCCTTTGAAACCATATCTGTTGAAACTGGCTGTAGAATCAAAATAAAACGCAAAAAGTCAGAGAAATGCACTTCAATGTTACGAGTTTAAACGGAAGCCCCAACCAATATCACACGACAAACTCACCATTGCCCCTTGCAAAAACTTTGGTTCCGGTTCCATCAAACGCGGCTTGAATCCACTTGTCCGCATAGTCGAAGTATCCATAGTATTCCCTGAATTTTGCGTAGGTGGCAAAAGGGCAATTTTCGCATCTGAACATCTTCTCTTCAGCCGTGGTGCTCATTTTCATGATTGTTCTCTTGTTGACATTTTGAGTTCTTGGGTCGTATGTGTAAGGATAAGCTTGGCCATTGATGCTTACTGTTCCTTCTGCCGTGTAGCACCCATCCAAGTTTGGTCTGGAGAGACCGCCAACCTGGCATCGGACGTAGTCCTTTTGCACATCTGCGGTCAGATATTGGACCTCGATAGTGGATGTACCTGCTGGGTATGTATCGTATAATTTTCCATAAACGGCCTGATTGTCAGTACTTGCCCCAGTGACCGCTTCAAACTTTTCCAAGCTGGAAGAGAGGGGAGTCCCAAGGTTCAAAACGGCGACCGATTTCGAATGGCCACCCTGCTCGTAGACCCGACGGGCCTTTTCGAAGGATACTTCGCTTCCAATAGAGAGTTGGTCTTCTATCTCGAGTTGATCGAGATCGATAGCATTCTATGGTGTGAAAAAGAGAGGTCCGTCGTGCGAAATGATTGTGAGACTTGGATCGAATTATTTTTTCTTAACGAAAACTCCAGTGGTTTTCTTTACTAAATAAATGAACAAAGGGCGGCTGTGTATCTTCAACAGAGATTAAAGACAAAATGACACATCACGATGCCATACTCACCTGGTCCGTCACTTGGGACTTCGGCTCATAGTAGGCGATCAGCTCGAACGAAAGGTGTCGACTGACATCTGAGCTTTGTCGCAGATTTGCC
>Ga0115013_10001941_pt1 | contig 11703 bp, 9 predicted proteins | sample SouAtlMetagenome_2_FD_88686 | JGI IMG/M metagenome (GOLD analysis project Ga0115013, IMG submission 88686) | Marine eukaryotic phytoplankton communities from Atlantic Ocean - South Atlantic ANT15 Metagenome | ecosystem: Environmental > Aquatic > Marine > Oceanic | place: South Atlantic Ocean...
AACAAACAAGAAAAAAAGGTCTTACGTTTAAAATGGCGGATAAAATGACAATGCTTTGCAAAAGTTTTGAAGTGTGCGTACGGAGTGCTCTTCAGAAGAACCTAACCGGAATTGATTTTGTATCAATGTCCGGTCCGTTAACGAACGAAGAGGTGGTGAATTTAATTGCAATGGTAGACATCGTTTTATTTAACGAATCGTTAACAACGCACGCGACATTTACGCATGCGAACGACTATCCAAATCAATTGGTGATTTTAACCAAAAACAGACAGACTGGACAAGAAGTAAGCATTCTGTTAAACGTACCGGGTGCCGAAGCCCGTAAACCTGTCATCCAGGGCATGTTCGACATAGCACTAGAGGGGATGGACCAGGTTATACATGAAGAAATTAAAGATTTAGAGGAAGAAATTAAAGAACATGGCAAAGAGTACGTAGTACAAAAATACAAGGCGGACGAATTTGTGAAAAAACAAGTTGACTTGAACAAAGAGTTGGTCAAGAAAGGAATCATGAAAAAAACCATGGATTTACCCACGTTGTGCAAGCACTTCGAAGCCTTTGTTCGAAGGATGTTACACCTTGGCGCTGTGACGGCGATCTTCGAGCCTCAGCCATTGACAGATTTTCAAGTTGCCAATTTGATGAACGTTGCAAGTTCGCAGTTACAGGATCTTATAACAGATGTGCGCATAGGGTACGACAAAGAGGATGTGAATGCTTTCTTCATATTTGCGAAGACGAAGGCCGAAGGACAGGACGTAAAAATCGAACTAAAGGTCCATGGTGCAAAAGAAAGAATGCAAAAAATCTGGGACCTCCAAACCAAGTGGCCGCTAGAGCTTGCTGAGTTTGAAAAAGAGCTAAGAGCCATCTGTCCAAAGGATTGTGTTGTTTCCCGTCTAGACAACGAAGATCCTGAAGAGAGCAGATTTGCTGAAATAATGCAGAGAAACAAGAAAGTATTTTTGTTTATTTGGCACGAAAACGGCGACTTCTCAAACCTTTGGGACGACTTAAATGAGGAATTTCTTGGACCGTTGAAGACTCTCATGGAAAAATACAAGAAAACGATTCATTATGAACGGTTGGACAGCACGGCCGTCATTGTAAGCTTTGAACCTTCGGCTTTTGCCTAACAACTTCTTCCTTATTAAACGGGCGTTAGCTCAGCCCACCCACGCTGTTGCTGGAGGCTATACTCCCCAAGGAATCCCCAAATGATTAAACCCACGATAGAAATGATTGTGTTTGCCGCCACATCGTCTTGTGGAATAACCAGATCTAGTAGATTCCAGAGAGCAACCCATACTATAATCCCTACTATACGATTTAAAAATTGTACACTAATTTCTTTAAAGTTCATTATATTACCTTTCTTCTCTCTTTTATACACTCGAAGTATTATAATGTTCTACCACTTTCTTTAATTTCCCACGTAATTGAGTCAGGTAGTGGTGAATTTCTTCCTCTTTTCTTATCCTCATAATGATGTCTGATGAATAGTAGACACATGCCATCCAAGCAAATACCATGAGGCCGAAAAAACGAGGGAGCAAACGATCCATTTTGAAACGGATTTTTAATCATTTATACACCTTTCATGTTTCGGTACCCTTTTGAAAGAGACGTCATTGTGGCATTATGTGGTAGAGATCCAGACTGTTTTGCAGCGTGGTAGTTGTCTCTCACATACGAATTCCATTGCGGTGATGGTTCAACGGGTTTTTTTGTATGATTGTAGGCTTGTGTTCCAGTGCTGACTGCCTGGCCAAAACATGCTTTTGGGTCGTTGGCTTCCATTTGAATAAAAAAAAGTTAATTTTATAGTTCATCTTCGTTGAAATCAACAGTTGCAAGAAGGCATTCGTAAACTGCATCCGGCGACATATGGTCAATGTTTAAATTCCTCGATACTTCCCACATATTATTTTCACTGACCATATACATCACCAACTGGCTACAAAAGAATTTTTCTGGAACAGCTGCCTGCCATGGAAAGAAGGGTGTAACGCTGAAAAGAGCTTGAGGGATATCATAGCTTCTTCCTAAATGTTTTATATGCCAGGAAATAATTTCATAAAATTGTTCTTCTTCAACTTTCATCGGTATTACATCATATATTTCGTCCTGTATAGGTTGATAAAAAGGATCTTCATTTGCTTCATCCAAAAAACGCACGGAAACAACGCCTCCAAAAAGAATGTAAAACGCCAGGGTGTGAGTCCCTGACATCGATTCTGTATTGTTTAGAATTGTTTGACAGAGCGAAGGGGAGAATGCATCATTCAATGCGTTGTCTACCAGGACCCGAAACTGCCCAATGTCGATTTCTACGCTAACTTCACAGTGGCAAAATTTACCAACGCATTTATTAATAAAATTATTATATATACCCACGGGTTGGGCAAAATTTACATTGACTATCATTTTTAAGAACGGTACGTACGTTTATAGGTCTGTCAAAAGTTTTACAGAAAACAACAAGAAGAACCCAAGAACGTTGCACAAGACGTCCATCATTGAATTATACATGTTATCGCCCTTGTATTCACCGTCTTGGGCACCCTGATCAAAACTGTAGCAAATCGTGTAAAACAATTTTGAATTGGCAGATGATACGCCTATGTTACTATTCTCAACAAGTTCGAAAACGGCTGCCACCCCAAAGGTAAAAAAAAGAGAATAGTACCACTCAATGTAAAATACTGGTATGGTTGTTAACGCTCCACATACAATGTGCGATATGCTATGCCCATCAAAGAGAGAGAAATCACTCGAGGAAGTCTCCAAGTCTTGTTTTTTGTCCTCTTCTGTTCTATCGTCACACGTTTTTAACCGAAAACACAAAGGACAGTAGCATACATACTTTGGGCATTTTTTGCGAGACGCACACCACCGCGCTAATCCAGGCGGCATAGATTCGTACGACATTATATATAGTTTTTACTTACTTAATATACGTAAAAAAATGTACGTTGTTCTCTATATTATAATCTCTCTCTGTGCACTGGTAATAGGGATTTTATCATGGTATATTTATAGATTAAGAAATGAAAAACAAGTAACTGATAAAGAATATACTTTAATTTAAGCAGCACAGAGTGAATTATCGCAAACACCTGAATCACACTGGTTGTTATGACTGCAACTTTCTCCTTGTTGAAGCACCCCGTATTTTTCAAAATTGGCACATTGACTCTGTGTTTCATCAAAACAAGCTTTATTATAACCGTCGAAGATTCTACTGCACATATAATCATATCCTTTTGTGCAGCACCTAAGATTAGCGTAGCGCTGTTCAACATCTTGGTTTGCATCGGCGTTGCCATAACACGGCTTACAGATCCGATCTGAACCCCCCATATTGTTGATATTTGGAGTGGGGGGCTGGTACTCGTACTCGTCTCCTTTACAGCATTTTGTATCCCCTATGTTTATGTCGTCGTAACCCGGCGTATGTTCTCCTACAGGGCATGGTGTACATAACCCGTTGACGACGTGATAATCCGGGGCGCAGAAGTTGTCGTCACAAATAGTATTCACCAAGCTTATACTGTCGCCCTCTAAATTATAAAGGCCTTCAGGGCAAGCTTCACACTCGCTGTTCACCACGTGCTCGTTTCGCCGGCACTGTGTGTCTTCTGGTTCGCATGTATCCCCCTGAGCGTTAACCTTGAAGCCTACATTACAAACGCACGTGCCTTCGGCGTTCATCACAGCATTCGCTTTGCACCTATCGTACGTTTGCGCGTTTCCATCTTCATCGACACCCGTGCACTGTTGTTGAAGAGGAAACCCAGGTCTGTCAATACAGGTGGTGCCACTCCGTAGTCTAAAGCGTCGTTCGACAGCATGTATAGGACTGAACAGCCTCCTTCTTGAGGCAGGTTGGGGGTAGTAAAGCACACCATCGCACTCCACGGTAACGTTACCATCGGACGTTGAACAAGCGGTTACCTTTTCACACAACCATGACTGAAAGGAGGTGCACAAAGTTTTTCCTGGGATAACGGGTTTCATCAATACGGTTTTTTCCCCCACCGGTGATCCCTCCTGGTTTGCTGGCTTGCTTAAAATGACGTTTAATTCCGCCAAAGCTTTCGCATCAGTTGGATTATTGGCCATCTTGGGTGGTACGTATCTGTTATTATCATCACTCATCCTAATAATATCCGTTGCTTGCACGTCACTTGCAAAGAGTATGGCTATCACAGTTTTCATCTTGGTTTTCTCCAGGGGGGATGAGGCACTGACGGTATTCGTACCCATATCGCACCCACATGCAATACCTAACCCATTATCTGCTGCCGTACATGAGCTTGCAAGTGGCATGTAAAAACATGCATTTTTGTGGCAGCTTGTGGGGATAGTCGGTCCTGAGTCCATTCCTACCGCCGGCTCTTGATCAACTACTTTTAGTTCTTGGCTACTTCCTTCTGTGAAAGCGAAATCGTTTCCTACAGTGTCTTCTTTGTTATTCGTGAAATTACTCGCCGTAACAAAATGGTGCTGCTTAACGCTTCCTGATCTCAAATGTGCGGATCTTAAATGGACAGTGGAACCAAGGTGCATTGCAGCACCTCCCTTTTTGCCCGTGACCTTCACTATGTTATCGGAAAAAGCACATTCCGAAACTTTGTTGTTACAGGCGTGCGTTCCCGTTTCATAATTGTTGTATATTCCAGCACCACCCTCCTCAGCTTCGTTTGAACTAAACGTTGTGCTAGCAATTTCATTTGAAGAGCACGAAAGCGACTGAATCGCTCCACCATACTTCTCTGTAGCTTTGTTCCCTGTAAACGAGGAGCTTTTGATGTCAAGGTTGTTTTTTTCCAATGCGCTAATCGCCCCGCCGCTTTTCGCAACATTATTCTCAAAGTTACAGTTTTCGCACGTTAATGATGTTTCTTTTGCAAGCGCAACGGCACCACCCTGATCAGAGGCCGAATTGCCTTTCATTAGGGTATTTGATACTGACACGCCGACAGCATTGTTGTTTGTTGCCACATCCAAATAAACAAACCCGCCTTGATCGGCTTCATTATTCTCTATGGTACAGTCTTTTATTGTAATAAGTGCATTTTCGCTACCGAAGATAACACCTCCTTTTTTATTACTTGCAACCTTATTTAACTGTAGTATGCTATCTTCTATATGAACAGCGCCGTTTGTAACAACTATCGAGCCCCCATCCTGTTCACTGTAGCCTTCACGAACATCTAAATTCTTTACAGTCAATTTATGACCATTTTGAACCACGAAGTGCCTGTGGAGGTTATCAGAACTGAGAATTAATTTATTTCCTCCCCTTAATTTAAATCGCCGGGCAGCCGAAGGTGAAGCCTGGACAGTTAAGTCACCCGTCAGTGTTACTTCCTGCTTCAATACACATGATGTGCCAACGATGTAGGTTCCTTCGCTTAAAACTCCGACACACTGGGCAAATTTCACATTAATTTCCCCTACGGTGGTTGCGGAGCCGTCCGTACTTACATAATATAGGGTTTCGATTTGTGTAGGTGTAATCACGACAACACTCTCATCGACGTTTGGTTCTGGAGCCTGTGAATCGTACAAGCTTATGCTCGACGCTGGAACGGGATTTGGCACGACACCATTCGCACAATCTGGACAATCTGTAGCTGTCAGTACACGAAGGGGCGCTCCGGTCCCGGTACGAACCATGCTGTAGGTCTGTCCCAATCTCATATCAAAGGTTGGTGTTTGTACAGAATTGAAGTTTAGCTCCGATGTGTATGATGACGTTTGGCTGTCGAAATTAATGTAAAATACAATTCCATCGTACGCACAAAATGTGTTTCTTTTCTGACTGATTGGGTCGTCCCCTGGTTTTCTTGTGGCTCCTTCGAAACATGGAACGCACGATCCCACGTTACCTGTACGTTGCACTCTATAATTTTCAGCACAAACACAAACTGATTCCTGCAACGAAGACGTTTTTTGAAGGGTTGTGTAACCAGTTGGGCAAACTTCACATGTTCCGTCGCCTTTGCTTCTGAATCCTACATCACACTGACAGAAGGTTTCAGAACTAGTTGGGTCATCACCAGCCTTACGAGTGCTGCCCGTCAAACACTCGACGCATGTTCCTGAACCAGAAGCTTTATGGTTCTCGCCACATTTACACGTTGTCGCCGCGTCGGTCTTGTCTCCTTCTTCTTGAACATATGCCGGGGCGACGCATTCAGCACATTCACGGTTAGTACCCGTAGAACGAAAACCTTCATCACAGTAGCAGTACGTGTCTGAACCAGAGGCTTTGGATCGACCTCTAAAATGCGAGTTTGCTTTACAATTTACGCACGCATTGTTCTGTACGTATTGGTTTTCATTACATTTTATATCGGAACAAACGGTAGGAACTCCTGGTCTAGCAATGGAATTTTGATATTCTGTTCCTGCTGGGCAGCCTTCGCAAACGCCCTGTGCATTCGTAAAGAAATTATCTTTACACGTACAAAACGTATCTACTCCAGTTTCCTCATCACCAGCTGGGCGCTCGGCATTTGCGTCACCACAACTGACGCACTCATTATCCAGTACCTTTTCATTAGCACCGCACGTTACAACAGTACACGTGGTATCTGAGCTTGTCAACGCCGTGTCTGCCGCGTGAATACTCCCTTTTGGACAGGGCCAGCACTGATTGTCTTTTACAAACTGATTCTCACCGCACTTGCCAGTCAAGCAAACGGTGTCTGAACCAGAGGCTTTCGCTCCAGGTGCTGCTGTGCTTCCCGAAGCGCAAGGTTGGCACTGGTTTGATTGAACAAACTCATCACGTCCACATAAAATGTCCATACAAACTTCAATATTAGATTCGACCGTGGTGTAACGTTTTCCAAACGTGCTCATTCCAGCGGGACAACTCCCACACTGATGTTGTGAATTAACATATTCATCTGCTTGGCAAAGCGTGGAGTCGCACTGAGTCACGGTGTTTGTTTCATCTCCGGCAACGTTGGTACTCCCTGGTCCACATGCTTTGCATATACCATCCTCTGCATACTCGTTGACACCACAAACGTTCGGAGAACAGCTTGTAGAGGTGGTAAGATGGTCATTGAAGCTTCCAATTGGACATGAAGTACAAACACCGGCGTTTAAATATTGGTCTTTTCTACACGCGGTGCTATCGGTATTTCGAAAGAATGATAGGTACGTATCACCTAAAATCGCCAGGTCTGATAATTTAAATGCAATCTTTTTCCCAAAACCTGCTTCATCAAGAGATGAGAATGATTTTGTAAATATATACTTGTCGCCGAAACTTCCATCTGAATTTTGCTCCAGCATATACAAATCTACTTTCGTGGTATATCTGGTCGCTATCATACACAGAGACATTTCAACGTCTAAGATATCGCCTTTTATAACCTGTGTCTTACTCCAAATACCAGTCGTGGAGTCTTGGAGATACACCAATAAAGCTCCGTTTTGCGTATAGGCAATCTGACTACCTCTACATGATACCGTGGCGGCAACGGCTCCCCCTATGTTGACATCTTGTGTTTGTTGAGTTTGAATTAACTCCATGTCGCTGAAACGAATTCTGAACCATTTTACAAATTTATTTTTTGCGCTTACCACTAGTATGTCATCGTGGTTGATATCGACTTTTAGTTGTTCATTGCTATCGGAAAGCACCTTGGTGTGCTGTTTGGCCCACTTGTTATCATTATAAATGTAGACGTACAAGTTTTTTTCCCCAACAGCTGCTGCATATTTGCCTCCGGTTGGCATGCATACCTCAACTCCAACGGTGTCGTCTGTTTCTCCCAATGTTATTGATAAATCAAATCCAGATTGTCCCTTGCTATAAAAATGCACTGAGTTTGAAGAAGAGTCTCCTATCATGATTTGAGTTTCGCCCGTGGTGATGTCAAAATGTGGACCTTTACTGATAGCCACACTGGTACAAGGCACCGTTAATGTTTCAGATAGTGTATAAGATGAACCGTCGTGTATATAATATTCAACAGAACTTCCCTTGCAAACAGCTACCTCATTAGATTGTGAATAGTCCAAATCTATGATTCCAGTTGAGCTCAAACTGCCTTCAAAATTGTATTTCCAATACTCTTGCAAACCCTGTTTTGATCCAAATGTAACATGCAAAAACAAGAATAAATAAAGTATTACTCTGTTCATATTGTTGAAATTACAAGTCTAATTTATATTAAGTTTTTTTTAATCTAATGGTATAAAAAGACAAGTTAGGCCTAAAAAATGCGCTGCTGCTGCTTACTATTTATTTTATTGGCTGTCTTTGCATTTGTACAGATCAGACTGAGACAAGAGAGGGATTCGCTGAATTTCCCAAAAAAGTTTCATTTGCAATACAAATTAAATGCAACGAACAAAAGAGAAGAGAAACAAAGCATTAAGGTGAATGTAACAGCGGAAAAAGTTGCTTATGGTAATGTAAAGTCGAAAGTAGAAAACAACATTATTTCGCTGAGCAATGCATTCGCCGTTTCGTTCTCGTTTCGAATTACTGGAGCACCTCTCACCTTCCAAACGGTGCAAATTGAGAGCGATCAAAGTGTTGTATTTTCAAACACCGTCCTACTAAATAATGAAGGATTTGCCAACGCTCATGGATCGCATGAATTTTATTATTTGAACCCATCTTGTTTCTTTACGCATTATACCACCGGTGGTATCTCGTCGAGTAATGAAAAAGTCACCAGCTTGGAAGGCATTGTGACGATAAAAAATATTGAGTATATGGTAGAGAACGCTATAGATTCAAAATGGGTACCCCTATAAATGAAGTTAGATATATTACAAATGTCAAAACCATTTTCGCTGCCGCGTGCACCACAGGAACAATACTCAAAATATTACTTAACCACTATAAAAAAGGGTGCTTTGAATCGTTATAAAATAGTATGGGTAGGGTGTCCATTAGAATGTAGATTTAAAAGTAATGATGTCAAAGACTTTTTATCGCCAAAAAACATTTTTATTGTGAAGAAAGAAGATGTTTTCGAATACTGTGTGATTGATAATCGTGGGAATTGTTATCGTTTGCCAAAGAAATACTATAGTCTAGGCTTTCCCAATATCAGCCTTTGCAATGTTCCGGAAAATAACGAAATGGAGGTACAGATTACGAAGAAACAAAAGCAGGTTTTACCATACATCCCAAAGAGCTTTTTGGAAAGTAAACGCTTAAAAACTACAAGGAAAAGAAGAAGGGTATCATATGTAGAATCGCCTCCTGAGAAAACGATCGAATCTATTAATTTCAACGTTTCCCAACCGGTGCCATCGTGGCACATTTTACAGTACAGCGAGAAGAAAAACGATATTTTGAAACGATTAATCGTACAGAAAATGAGATCGGTTATTAAAAAAATAGATGATAGTTCCATGTCGTTGAATGACCCGTTCGAAGAATTAGAAAAAATAGACTGTTTATTTAGCAGTGTAGAAAATGTGACAAAATTTAAAACAATAATAGGCTTTATCTACCACTATTGTAGAGCGGAATTGGGTTTGAGTTTTTTAAACGACCCTGTTAAAATTTCAGAAGCATCTGTCGAAGCGTTGAATTTCTAACTTCCAATAAGTAATATTTCTTACATACTACGCACTGAGGATTATTTTCAATATATTTATCAGCACAATGAACGTGACTACACCTTTTTCCACAGCCACAGCCGACTTCACTGAAATTTACCACCTCCACTATGGAATCCGCTAGTTTTTCACCACATAAGTTACACTTTGGGAAGCTTTCTATTTCCGGCTCAATGCTCTTAAATGAAAACTTAGGATCATACCGTTCTGTTTTCTGCATCATATGGTTCAACAGCCTTATCGGTGGATTTTCAATGCTTGATTTGCAAAAAGCGAGAACATCTTTTCGTTTTTTATTGTCTAAGCCATTCAGAAACGAAGGCTTGCTGACCCACTCGTAGGCAAAATTCAATTCGGCTTTTAGTTCATTGCCAAATTTCTGTTGTAAATTCTTGTGGTGGTTCAATCTTTCCTCACTTGTCATAAGACTAGTATATCCCAACATTTTATCACTTCTTTGTTATGTTTGACGTTTCTTTTATACTATTTTTGAAAAAAACTATTTTGAAATATACGATTGCGTTTACGAAATTTTTGTGCGTTCTCTGTGGGGTATGATAGTTAATAGTAAGGTTTATATCTGCTCAGAGAAAATATTTCGAGTTAGTAATAGGGTTTACATTTGCTCAGAGAAATATTTTCAGAGCTTCTATTCTTCTTTACTCCGTACCCAATCGTCTTGTAACCTTGTTGCGTTTACTCTCAGTATTTCAGATTTTGTGTCACGTTTGAATAAATTGTAAAAGAAACAAAACAAATTAAAAAGTATATATACATCTATTTTATTTACAAAAAACAAAACCATGTCGTCATCTTCCTCTTCTTCCAACGCGGTGGCAAAAACTGTGGCCAAGATCTTCGGTCAGAGCTTTCATCAAATGACATCGGAAAGGGATCAATTGGAACAACAAAGTGATTCCGACAGCGACGCCGAAGAAAGGAGGAAAGAGGAAAAGAAACGGCAGAAGAAAAGGAAAAACAAGGTTCCGCGCAAAAAACCAAGACCGCAATCTTCGTTTACAGTTCACCGAAATATACTCCCTCAAGAAGTCCCGGTCAATGAGGAGACCCACCCCGAAATTCTGTGTGTGGAGATGAAGTTTGACCCAAATGTTGACCAGAAGGAACAACTTATGGCAACCACTAAGTTCTTTAACAAGCAGAACAGCAGCTCAATGAATTTCGAGGACATACCCCCGTACGAGTGGCCGATTATACGTAATTTGCTTCAAACCAATCCTGACCAATCGTTTGACATCCATGCTCAGAACGACAGGGGGCAATCGCGGCCTAAACTATAGGGAGTGACTCGTAAACACGAAGAAGAGTTTTTAGTTGAGCCGCAGTTCGAGAAGGGCCATCGCCAATGCTTGTACGATGACAAGTGCCAAGGCTTGAAAATATGCGATGGAAAAGATGGCAAGGCTGGATTCGTTTGCCGTGAGTTCTATCTACCAAGTGAAATGGTCAAAATCAAGGAAACTGGGAAGCTCCCGCCGGACAGAAGAATGTGTATAATGTGTAGGAGATTTCAAATCGCTAGAGCTCTTTTAAGTACACGTGCGGACAATAGATCCGTGAAAAAAGGGATGACTCTTCAAGACTATTTCAATTTTACCGAAGTAGACGGCGAGTACAATGCGGAGAGTTGTATATGCTCCGACATTAACACGTTTGAAGGTCTCTTGGAGCCGATTGTGATGCACAACTTGAGCGCGTATCGACTGAGAGTAAAAGATGATAAAGAGAAAGACGGCGAACTCTTTGGATTGCGCTACTACGACCAGTGGAAGATGTCAAAGCCAAAGGAACAGAGTTTTCAATGAGGGGTCAGCAAAATGCGGGCACTGCTGGCCCCTCGAAAACAGTATACATTCATCCGTTTTTGCCAGACATTTCAAAATTGCTGAAGTCTGAATTTACCGGTAGTGTATACGAAAAGCTGTTCGCAGGGAACTTTGTTGATCGAGTTGAATTATACGATCCGGACGATTTCCCACGTGAGCCTCTCTGGGACCCGTTAAACGCCAAAGAACACACAGATCGACGTGCAAATAGGAGAATTTACTGTACCCTGGTCGTTTCCAC
>Ga0115013_10001942_pt1 | contig 11703 bp, 10 predicted proteins | sample SouAtlMetagenome_2_FD_88686 | JGI IMG/M metagenome (GOLD analysis project Ga0115013, IMG submission 88686) | Marine eukaryotic phytoplankton communities from Atlantic Ocean - South Atlantic ANT15 Metagenome | ecosystem: Environmental > Aquatic > Marine > Oceanic | place: South Atlantic Ocean...
GTGCACGACGAATCGCTTTTGAAACTGCAATTACAGCATGTTTTTGACCAATTATACGCTCATGAATTGTATCTTCCATTTTTAATAATCGTTCTGATTCAGAACCTGTAATTTTTGTAACAGGAATTCCAGTCCAATTTGAAATTACATCCGATACATCAGTTTCCGTGACTATATCAACATCTCGACGACTAAATCCTCTTGTTTCATTTGTTAAAGCAGATTGTTTCATAATTCGGATATGTGTTCGAACTTCCATTTCATGGTCTAATAATTGTTTAGCTGCCTCAAAATCATGTTCTTTAATACATTCTTCTTTATCTTTAATTGTTTCTTGTAATTCATGCATTAAACTTCGTAAACCTAATGGTAAACGACGATTTTCTAATCGAACTCTTGCCCCTGCTTCGTCTAAGACATCGATTGCTTTATCGGGTAAGTAACGATCAGCTACATATTTGTCTGAAAGCAATGCAGCTTGTTCTAAAGCTTTATCATGATAACTTAAAGTATGGTGTTGCTCAAATTTTGATCGTAACCCTCGTAAAATTTGAATTGTAGTACCAACTGTTGGTTCTTCAACATGAACTGGTTGGAAACGACGTTCAAGAGCTGGATCACGTTCAATATATTTTCGATATTCATCATTTGTTGTCGCACCAATACAACGAAATTTACCACGAGCTAAAGCTGGTTTTAAAATATTTGCTGCATCAACTGCACCTTCTGCAGCTCCGGCTCCCACTAAGGTGTGGATTTCGTCAATAACAATAATAACTGCTGAATCATTTTGTGCTTCTTCAACAATTCGTTTTAAACGTTCTTCAAATTCACCTCGATATTTTGTACCTGCTAAAATTGACCCTAAATCCAAAGCCATAATTAGACTACCATCTAAAAAATCTGGAACTTTTTCAGTCAAAATAAGTTGGGCTAACCCTTCAGCAACAGCTGTTTTTCCAACACCCGGTTCACCAATTAAAACTGGATTATTTTTAGTTCTCCGTGCTAAAACAGCAATTACATCATCAATCTCTTTTTCTCGTCCAATAACTGGATCAAGATTACCATCAATTGCTTCTTTTGTAACATTTTCAGCATATTCATCTAATGTAGGAGTTGCACTTCCTTTTTTTTCACGTTCTAATAAAAATTTTTCTGCTTGTGTTAACGGTCGTAAAATTTCTTCTTGTGTTTCTTCAATATATGTTAAAATTAAATTTCGTAACTTTTGAATATCAACATTAAGTTTATCTAATGTTCGCATAGCAACACCATCAGATTCTGCAATTAATGCTAATAAAATATGTTCTGTTCCGACAAAATTTTGTCCAAGATCTTTACCTTCATGAACAGCCATTTCTAAAACACGTTTAGCTCTTGGTGTAAAAGGAATTTCTGAAGCAACAAACCCTGTTCCTCTACCAATGTATAATTCAATTTCTTTTCGTGCTTTTTTTAAAGTGACTTTCAATTTTTTTAAAGCACGTGCACCAATACCATGCCGTTGACCAATAACACCAAGCAATAATTGTTCAGTACCAACAAAATTATGACCCATACGACGTGCTTCTTCTTGAGACAACATGATCACTTTGATTGCGCCTTCTGTAAATTTCTCAAACATATAAATTTACTTTGATTATTTTTCTAAATTCTATTCACTCTAAAGATATATTATATATTAATATTTCAAATTATAACTAAAAAATTTTTATAAATCGAGAATATTTCGATGTACTTTATCGAGAAGAGCTCGAAGAATAATAAAAAAACTAAATTGCTGAATTTATTTTTGATTCTAATTTTAGATAGTTTTAATTGTTTGTACGGTTGAAACTATCTAAAAATTCGTTTTTTAATTTATCATCATGCATCTTTAATAAGAAAGATTGTCTTGTGTCAAATCTATTTGGTTTCACTTTGGCATCTTGTTTTTTACTCTAAAAATCAGTTCCTTGAAAAGAATTCATTGCATCTAACTCTTCTTTAGGGTAATAGGATTTCTTGTCTAATACTCTTGGTCTTTTAATTTCTTGTTTTCTTCTAATTGCTGTTTTATAAAATTTTTCTTGCTTATTCTGGTAATTCATCCGATTACTCAAATCTGGGAAGTGCTACTCCAATTGATGATGAAAATTTAAATCACCATATGCACGATTTATCTACATTTGAATTTTGAGTTATCCTCTCAAAATTTCTTAAACAAACTGCTAAATTTAATGGATTTGAAAATTTTAATTCAAACATCTTATCAACAATACCATCTTATGTTAATTTTTACCAATCAACTTTCTCTCCTTCACGAACATTTTAAACAATTGACAAAAATTGAAAGCATTCATTAATTTTTTTCTTTTCATAAAATTTAAATTAAATAAAATTACACATCTACTTAAAGTAATTATTATTACTTTTATGTGTAAACGATGTATTTTTACCAAAAACTAGTACTAAACCCTTAGATATAAATATTCTAAAATACAACAAATCGTAAATCATTGATAATTATGAGGTATTTTTGTAAGTATAATTATATGATTTAAATTTTTAACGCATTTTTAATATACTATGATACCGTAATATAACGCTAGATTTTATTACAATATAATATTTAAAAATACAAATACTAACATAATACGTGCGCCTCATCTCCGCTAGCTCTTGAATTGCACATATTCTACCACCAGCATTTGTAGAAGCTCTTATTTGTCTACGAATAAGCGGTTTAAAACTGGGCTTTGGCTTTGATTTTGCTACATCTTTTGCTGGTATATTTGCCGGAGCCTATCTTGGTGTATTTGAACATGGATTACTTGCATAAGCAGCTTGTGTTGTTAATTAATATAGAGAATGTACTGTCAAACAAAATTTAAAACTATCACTAGTACTTTTAAAAAATTATTTTCGAGATTCACTTACTCTTTTATCTATTGCTTCTTCTTCTTTCCTCAAATAACTACTATAAGAATAACCTAAATATAATGATATAAATTCATTCCGTGTAAAAATAAAACTTGGAAATTTAACGACAAAACAATATAATAATTATACCTTCGTTTTGTCGTATTTTTAAAATGCTTGTGTGGATATTCTGTTATTATAACCTAACAGTTAAGATGCTCAACTGTTAGGCTTACTGATTACTATCTACCAAATTAACTTTTCCATCGTTCCAAAATTAATGTATTTGATCCATCTAAATTTTGTTGATATTTTATAGGTTGAAAACCAATTTTTTGACTTTCCCCAATTATAACTTCACCTGCATATTGTTGTGCAATTTGGTCCATAAATGTTTCAATTGGATAAGTTTGTTGCCAAAAACTAATATCAGCTATTAATTCATATTCATGATTATTCCAAGAAAATTCAAGATCATATCCATTTGATTGAGCAATAATTAAACTTGAAGCTAAAGTTTGAGGAGAAGTAATTTTTTTGTAATCAATATTTAATCGACTTAAAGCTTTTTCCAAATAAAAAAGATTTTGAAAGCGAGTTTGTATATGTGTAAAATGTGACATAGTTGTATAATATTAAATAACTTTGTTTAATATTATATTTGTTTTGTAAATTAAATTATGTGTGTAGAAAATCTATTAATTTTAATTATAGAATCTCTGCTTTTTTTAATAAATTTACGACCGTTTCAGTAGGTTTTACACCATATTGTAACCATTTTATAATCTTTTCGTGATCAAATTTATAAGTTTTTGATATTGGGTTATAATAACCAACTTCGTCAATTGGTCTACCATCACGGCGACAAGTATTCTCCATAATAACTAATCGATATGAAGGTGAACGCTTTCTTCCAATTCGTTTTAATCGTAATTTTAACATAAATTTATGGTATATATTTTAATTAATCATTTAACTAGCAAAATTATTAACGACGAGAATAATATTCAATAACAAGTAATTCATCTAATGGTAATAAAATAGCATCACGGTCACAATAATTTAAAACAGTCGCTTCTAATTGATCTGAATTAAATCTTAAATTATCTGGAATTTCACTCCGTTGATTATTTTTAAGATTACGACTAATTAAATTTTTTGAAGCAGTTTTATCTCGAACACTAATAACATCATTTAACCTACATTGAAAGCTTGGAATAGTAAGAACTTTTCCATTAATCATAATATGGCCATGATTAACTAATTGACGTGCTTGTCTTATTGTATTTGCAAAACCTAATGTGAAACAAAGAGTATCTAGGCGCATTTCTAATAATTGAAGTAAGATTAAACCAGTAACTCCTTTTCTACGACGTGCTTCTTTTACATATCGAAATAACTGGTTTTCGGTTAACCCATAATTATATTTTAACTTTTGTTTTTCTTCTAGTCGAATAGCATATTCACTTAACTTTTTTCCTGCTTCAATAGAATTTCCATCTTTTCCTGGACGGTTTAACTTTTTTGATTTTTTTGTTGTTAAACCTGGTAAAGAGCCTAATCGTCGACTAATTCTTAATTTAGGTCCACGATAACGTGACATAATTTTAACATATTATATAAATAATTTTTTAAAAAAACTTATAGTTTAATAACAAGGGCGAGTGACCGGACTTGAACCGGCGAATGGTGGAATCACAACCCACTGCCTTAACCACTTGGCTACACCCGCCATCTCATCTTGACTAATATTCTACCAATTATTATTATAATACGTCTAGGTTATTTAATCAAATTTCTTAACTTTATGTCACAAATCAAATATTTTTCACTTAATGGTCAATCTTATTATACAACGCAAAATTTAACATTATTAGATATAATTACATATTTTAATTATAATAATTCTCTTTTAGTTTTAGAACTTAATCAGTTAGTTTATAATAAAACGAAATGGCATCAAACTTTTCTTAATAATCAAGACGAACTTGAAATTGTTAGTATTGTTGGTGGTGGATAATTCTATAATAAAATATAGAATTATCATCCCAAATTACTATTTAAGTTCGAATTTTTGCATTAAATTTCGTTATTAATATTGTTTGAATATGATTTAAGATATTTTCAATTTCATTATTTTGCAATGTTGTTTTATTTGATTGAAAAATAAACTGTAGACATAAACTAGTTTGATTCGTTGGAATGTTAGTTCCTGAATATTTATCAATTAAATTTATGGTTTTTAAAAAGTGACTACCATTGAAATATAAAATTTTTTGAAGATAATTAAATGAAATATTTTTGTTAAGTACAAATGATAAATCTTTAATAATTTTTGGATATATTGAATATTCTTGATAAAGAGGTAATTGATTTTTTTCTAATTCTTCTTGGATAAAGTTAAAATTAAATTCAAATAAATATAAGTTTGGTGATAAGTTTAATTTTTTAGCAGTAATAGGATGAATTTGTCCAAAATTACCTAATTTTTTTTTATTTTTTAAATAGATTATTGAACTACAATAAGGATGAAAAAGATTTTTTTCTTTTCCTAATTTTTCAGATTTCCAATCAGTTAATAAATTTAATTTTTTAAATAAATATTCAATTTTTCCTTTTGCTTCGAACCAATTTAAGAAATTTGGGTTTTCCAGCCAATTCATTTTAACCTGATATTCACTTAATACACCAGCAATATTTTCAATTTCTTGAATTTCATTTGAACTATTTTTAAAAAAAATATGGCCATATTCAAATCCTTCAAACCCTAAATTACTTTGACTTTTATTTTTTTGAATCGCTTTTAAAATATTTGGTAATAAACTTGATCTTAGATTTGCATAATCTTTAACTAATGGATTAATTAATTCAATTTCATTTTTAATATTTGTTTTTTCATTTACAAGCGAGTATTGAATTAATTCATTTAATCCTAAATTAATTAAACCATTTGTAAGTTTTGTTCTTGCTTTATAGCTTAAATCTTTTCTACCAACTTTTTTTAATTTTGGTAATCGAGTTAAAAAATTATCAAATCCATATAATCGACCAATTTCTTCAATTAAATCAATTTCACGAATTATATCATCTGATCTTAAATCTGGAATAGTAACTTCCCAATATTGCTTAGTTTTATTATAGATAATATCAAAATTTAACTGTTCTAAAGAATTAGTAATTTGACTGACTGAAATATATTTTTTAATATCTTTCGTTGATTCTTTTGTTGGTCCTAAAACTTTTTTAATATTATTAAAACTTAAATGTAAAGTTCGTTTTTCTTTTATAATTGGTTTTGTTAAAGTATGAAATTTACAAATTAGATTTGGATTTGAAATTCGTAATAAAGAAATTAACTGATAAAATGCTTTCATTAAATCAATATTATTTAATGCTTTTTCATACCGTGATGATCGAAAAGTTCTTAATCCAAGTTGACGTGATTGTCGTCTTATTTTTGCAGCATTAAATACACTTCCTTCAATTAGTAAGGAGTTTGTTTTTTTTGTACACTCAACAGTTTTATTGGGAATTATTCCAGCTATACTAATTGGAAATTGGTCTGCTTCAATAGTCAAAATTGAATCATCAAGTTCATACTCCACATTATTATCAGCTATAAATTTGTGATTAATTTTACCAGATCGTAAATTTAATTTAAAATTTGAATTATTTGTTTGTGTCTTGATTTTTTCTAAATCATAGAATTCGAATGGATATCCAGTTTCTAATAAAATATAATTTTGAAAATCTTTAAAATTATTTTCTGGTAGTATATTTGAACATATTAATTTTTTTTTTAACCACTCAGGTGATGTTAATGTATCTATATTTTCTAAACTAATTCCAAGAAATTCTAGACAACTATTTTTATTTAGAAAATTCATGGTTAACTCTTGTATCTTTTTAGACCAAATAAACTCGTTTCGTGAGTACTTTGAGATTTTAGGTGTTTTATCTAGTAGAGCGGCAATTTCTAATGAAATTCCGTGAATAGATAAACTATCAGAACGATTGGCAGTTGCAGAAATATCTAATGTAATTCTTTTCTCATTATTAATTTCAATTTCTAAAATTTCTTCAACTTCAAACCCGCCTAATGTTAACTTTTCAATCAAATTCTCTAGATTTACTGTTTCAATGTTAACTAATTCGTTGACCCATTTTAATGATATTTGCATTTTTAAATTATTATAGACTTTTTTAATTCGCTTTAGTAAAAACTAACCCATTTGTTTCTCCATATCTTTCCATAAATCGGATAAATCGATCCCAAGCTTCTGGATTTTTCATAATATAGATACTTTCAATTATCTCTGGTTTTCCATTGATGAAGCGTGCATTTACATCACGTGTTTCTAGGCTACCTTCTTCATCGATTAAATACATTCCTGTTATTTCACCTTCTTTTGTTGTATTTTTATCTAGTATAGTTGGATTTTTAAATTTAAATGTTGCAGTTCCTGTACTTCCATCACGAGATCGTGTTAAACGTACATCTGGTAAAATAGTTTCATCTAATCCTTTTATAAATTGAATTCGAGCTTTCATACTTTTAAGTTTATTATTAAATTACTAATTATTACCAACTATTTTTAATATTAATTATGCAATTTATAAAAATTAAAAACAACTTTTTATGAATGAATTTATTGATCCTAAATATTTAAAACCTGGGGTGGCAGGATTCGAACCTACGAATGGCGGAGTCAAAGTCCGCAGCCTTACCACTTGGCGACACCCCAAAATGTTAAATTTAACATTAAAAAATTAAATTATATAATAAAAACATTGGGCAAGAAGGGATTCGAACCCCTGACACCGTAGTTCGTAGCCACGTGCTCTAGTCCACTGAGCTACAAGCCCAAAATATAATCTTATATGATATTATACTATATTGTGTTTAATTTCGTAAAGTTAGAAATAATATTTTTAATTGATATCTATAATTATGTAATTTTTCAAACATTTACTTTGAAGAGAAAGTTAGTAAAATTTTAAATTACTCTTGCAAAATAATGTATTTTTAAATTAAGGTTATATTCTAAATACTTTTTAATAAGCATAAAAAATATTATATACTTATCTTAGAACATTTATGGCTAAAAAAATTTTATATCAAGATAATGCTCGTCGTGCCTTAGAACGTGGAATGGAAATTATTGTTGAAGCGGTTTCCGTAACATTAGGACCAAAAGGTCGAAATGTTGTATTAGAAAAAAGTTATGGTTCACCACAAATTGTTAATGATGGAGTTACAATTGCAAAAGAAATTAATTTAAAAGATCATATTGAAAATACTGGAGTTTCATTAATTCGTCAAGCAGCTTCAAAGACTAATGATGTAGCGGGTGACGGAACTACGACAGCGACTGTTTTAGCTTATGCGATGGTGAAAGAAGGATTAAAAAATGTTGCTGCTGGTGCAAATCCAATTTCATTAAAATTAGGAATGGAAAAAGCAGGACAATATTTGGTAACTCAAATCAATGAGTTTGCTCAACCAGTTGAAGATATTCAATCAATTAAACATGTAGCTTCGATCTCAGCAGGAAATGATGAAATAATTGGTAGTCTTATTTCTGATGCTTTAGCAAAAGTTGGAAAAGAAGGTGTGATTTCTTTAGAAGAAGGAAAAGGTGTTATAACCGAATTAGAAATTACCGAAGGAATGAAACTTGAAAAAGGGTTTATTTCTCCATATTTTATTACCAACACAGATAAAATGGAAGTTTCTTATGAGAATCCGTATATCTTATTAACTGATAGACGGATTACCTTAGTTCAACAAGATTTATTACCTATTCTTGAACAAATTACAAAAACAAAACGTCCGCTTTTAATTATTGCCGAAGATATCGAAAAAGAAGCTCTAGCTACTTTAATTTTAAATAAATTAAGAGGAATTGTGAATGTAGTTGCTGTTCGAGCACCAGGTTTTGGTGAATTACGTAAACAATTATTAGCAGATATTGCCATATTAACTGGGGGTACTGTTATTACTCAAGATGCTGGATTAAATTTAGATAATATTCAATTAAATTTATTAGGTCAAGCTCGACGTATTGTTATTAATAAAGAAACAACAACAATTGTTGCTAACGGTGAGACGGTCGATGAAATTAAAATTCGCTGTGAACAATTACGAAAGCAAGCAAATACTGCTGATACTGGATATGAAAAAGAAAAACTTCAAGACCGAATTGCAAAATTATCAGGTGGAATTGCAGTAATTAAAGTTGGCGCGGTTACAGAAACAGAGATGAGAGACAAAAAATTACGTTTAGAAGATGCAATTAATGCTACTCGAGCAGCCGTAGAAGAAGGAATTGTTCCTGGTGGTGGTTCCACATTAGTTCATTTATCAGAAAATCTTATAAGTTGGTCTAAAAATAATTTAAGTGAAGATGAATTAATTGGAGCTATGATTACTGCACGTGCTATTCTTGCACCTCTAAAACGAATTGCTGAGAATGCCGGAATTAATGGTCCTGTAATTATTGAAAAAGTCCAACAGCAGGAATTTGAAATTGGTTATAATGCCGCAAAAAACACGTTTGAGAATATGTATGAGGGAGGCATTGTCGACCCAGCGAAAGTGACTCGATCTGGTTTACAAAATGCAACTTCAATTGCAAGTATGATTTTAACAACAGAATGTATAATTGTAGATGATAATGTCTTAACAAGTTAAAATAATCAATTGGTTTAAATTTATAGTTATATATAATAAGTTAAATTTTCTAATTTGATAGGGCAAATTAAAAAAACTCAGCCGGTTAGTGATATCCAATTAGAAAAATTGGAACTAGAAAATAAAAAAGAGTCCGCTTTGAAAAAAATAACGGACCTTTTTTGCAAGTTTAAAAAATATAAAATAACACGTTATTACTAGAAATATAGATTGTATAAATAAATGATATCTATACTATTAGATATATTAAAAACTGATTGCTTTAACATTAAAACGGAAAATATCAAGAATCAGTGGAACTACTTATCTAGATCTTTCAAAAGGTTGATATACCAGTAATTAAATATAAATATCGTTAAATTTCTTAAAAAACAATAATTGATACTCAAAGTAGTTTACAATTTTATAACATGACTCAAATTATTGACTTAAAACCAAAAAATTTAGATAATATAATAAAAATTTAAAAAGAGGGCTATAAGGAAATACGCTCTGATCTGGCACTTATATTAGAAAGTCAAAAAATAAATCAGAAAGATCTGAGATTGTGTTTTATAGATATTAGCTACTCAAAACAACGAGTTAGTAGAGTCATTAATATCTATAATGAAAAACATAATCGAATTACAGTATTTCTGAGATCAACTGGTGAATTTATAACCTTCCGTCCCTTCTGTTAGGTACACCTATCAGTATACTTAACATTTAGTTTAATTGCAATAAAAAATTAAAAATTTAGAAAACTTTTTTGAAAAAGAATATACTCGCCAAAGTGCAGGGTTGTATTTGGATATTTTCATGGGATCAAATGTCTTCATAGAGGTCGATCCTAGTCTAGATCTAGGAAAGACAGTTACTTATGCTCTTAAAGCCCTTAAATCGGCTCTAAGAGCATATTAAATTAAGTTTTAATATATTATTCTTCAAGAAACTTTTCTATTTTAAGATAAGTTTCTTCAATCTCTTTTCGAAGTTTACTTTCACTTATATGACCTGGTAGTCTATAAGATTCAGGATTTCTGTCACATACTTCACAAGAGGTAGATAAATTATCGATAAATTCTGTAAAATTAGCTGCTTTTTCGTGGATAATATCACATTGCAACTTATTGGATAATTCATCATTTAATTCAAGTTTCTCCTCCAAGATTTCACAAAATTTAACACTGGTAATTCTGTTTGACAGAAACTCTTTAAAAATTCCTAAATATTCGCCTTGAATCTCGTAGTTTAATTGATTAGATACCATAGCTGAATAACTTAAAAGTTTCAAATAGTCCTCTCTAGATTCCTTACCAATAAATTTACCCTGTTTTCTTAAATCTTCAGAATATTTTAACAGTTGATAATGTTTCTCTTTATTGTAATCATTGTTCATATGCTTTAGATAATAAATTATATTATGTTGTTTTTGGAGGTGGTGTTGTTCCAGTTGGACATACTGACCCTTGTTTTCCAATATCACCCGTTTCAAGATACCGTTTCATTTGTCGTGTTCTTAAGTGACTTGGTGTCCAAAGTTGTTTTGTATCAGCTCTAAAAATTAACACTTCACCGTTAATCTCATTATGAACAATTATTGCACGCTCCCCTCGATATGACCCATTCAAATTAAGAGTCGAGTTGTTTCTTGCATAAAAAGTTTTTATATGTTGATGGTAAGCATCAATAAAATCTCAAGATGGAAGTTCACCTCCACGCTGTACGTATCCTACTAGGCCGTAGTCATTTATAGCCTTCATTTGAGCTTGACTGATACCATATAACTGTGGGTACAACTTATACGAAGGAGCGTGATAGGTTTTAGCAGCAAGCTGCTGATGTGTTGCACTTAAACCGAGCGATCCATCAATGTAATCGAACTTGGGGTATTCAAGTGTGCCATAGTTTTCAGTTATTCGAGCTAATGCATTTTCCTGACTGGAAAGAACGAATATATTACCAGAAAAAGCAAGAAGAATTTTATAAATCAGCCATGAAACGAAAAAAAGAAATAAAAAGAATAAGATTATTATACAACAAAAACTATTACACTAACGAAGAATTAGATGCAATGGATTATTTTAACGGGACCGGTTTTTATCAGAAAAAACAGGATCCAAAAC
>Ga0115013_10001944_pt1 | contig 11687 bp, 13 predicted proteins | sample SouAtlMetagenome_2_FD_88686 | JGI IMG/M metagenome (GOLD analysis project Ga0115013, IMG submission 88686) | Marine eukaryotic phytoplankton communities from Atlantic Ocean - South Atlantic ANT15 Metagenome | ecosystem: Environmental > Aquatic > Marine > Oceanic | place: South Atlantic Ocean...
GAGGTAATATTAATATTGAACAAACGGATTCATCTGCTACGGCAGAAGGTGATATTTTTATTACTAATAATTCAACAGCTCCTAATTCTGTAATAGGTGGAGATATTTATATAACAGGAAATAGCCAACTAATTTTAAGGAAAGAAACTTCAACTGCATTAAATGCATGTAGTATAGTTATAGATTATGGATATGATGGTAGTGCCGGTGCACAGCCTCATACCAGATTTGTAGGAAGACAAACTGTAGCTGCCGAAGGTTTAACTAGTTCAGATGGTCATCCTATAGATTCATTTCAGAATCTGATATTTAAAAATCCTAAATCACAGATGGCCAGTAGTAGTTCTATATATGAATTAACAGGAACTAATGGTAATACTGATTATACTCCTGGTGCAATGTTACAAGGATGGACAGGTGGAGAACAAGCTACATCTGGAGTTAGTGCTGGTTTATTAGGTATAGTATTAGGAAGCGAAGGACCAACTTCACCAGTAGGAGCAGGTTATGAAGCTTTCGATAATTCATTAGGGTTTGGAGTACTGAATGAAAATAATACTCAGGATTATTTCATGGCTAGTAGAAATAAAATTGCATTTGCTGCACCGTGGGTATTAAAAAGATCTAATCTTAAAAACAGCGCTGAAAACAACGCGCCTTCTGCTAACTCATCAAACACACCTATGACAGGACCGATGCGCTTTGGATGGAATACAAACCAAGTGTTGCCGTCTCCATCGCCTGCGGATGTTACTGCAGGTATGCCACTATCGACAGACTTAACTCTACCTTATATGTCAATTAATTTTGGACCAGGAATAGGGTATACTGACCCTGCTTCAACTATTGATGAAAATAATCCTGGGTATGATTATAAATGTAATTTTCCATTAGGTATATACCCAGGGCAAAGATTAGCATTAAGATTCTATGTTCAGTCTGCTATGTATTCCACGGTTGATAAATTTGGAAACCCAACTACTGTTAATAATTACGGGAATATTGTAGTAAGAATTCCATCACGTAGAACTAAAATGCCAAAAGCAACTGCAAACTGGACTGGTTGGTGGAGTTCTGTTAATACTACTACAAACCTAGGAAATGGTTATATGACCACAGCTCTAAATATATCTTCCACTGAAGCTGGTAGTGGTTTAGGAAAAGTCAAAGTGATTGATATGATTTGGGATGGCCAATACATAACTCAAGACGGGGCATCGACAGATTTAGCTTCTCCTAATGTTAAACAGGGCCAAATTCAAATGGGCTGGTTAATAATTAATCAATCAACTTCAAAAAGTTTGTTTTATATGGCTACCCATACTAATGGCGATAATAATGATCCATCTTGTTTCGTAGCTGGAACTATAATTAGTTTAGCCAATGGTGATTATAAAAATATTGAAGATGTTCAAGCTGGAGAAGAAGTAATGTCTTATAATGAATCTAAAGGAGAACATGAGCCTGCTATAGTAGGTGATATTAAAGCTAGAGAAGTAGATTCCATTATTAGGTTAGTTTTTGCTAACGGAAATATTATTAAAACAACTGAAGAACATCCGTTTTATGTAAATGGTGAATGGGTTAATGCAGGTAGATTAAGATTAGGTGATGTTGCAAAATCTTTAGATGGATCTGAGGTTGCAATTACAGGTATTGAACATATAACTGAACCACATACAGTTTACAATTTATTAGATGTAAGTGGTAATAGTAACTTCTATGCAGGTGAAATATTAGTACATAATAAAGTATCTGATATGAGGCTTAAAGAAAATTATCAACAAATTGGAACATCGCCATCAGGAATACCAATTTATAAATTTAGTTATAAAGGAAGACCTGGTAGATATATTGGAACAATGGCACAAGACTTAATTAAGCTAGGAAGGGCTGATGCAATAATTAATTTAGATATGGATTATTACGGTGTTGATTATTCTAAGATAGATGTAGATTGTAAAGACTTAACAGAAGTAGAAACGATAAATGTATAATAAATGACAAAGAAAGAAATAAAAGAACTTAATGAATATGTAAGTAGGTATAGGGAAATTCAACTTTCCTTAGACTTAATGCAAAAAAGTATTGAAAGTTTAGCAAAGAAAAGAGATGGTTTATTTGAAGAAGTAGATCAAATGAAAGGGAAAGAGAAAAAGTTTATAGATAGAATTACAAAAAAATATGGAGCATCAGAGGTAACACCTAATAAGCTACATCAATATATTAAATGATTTTAATTGTTAAAAATATTCTTGGTATTCTAACAGACCCAAAGAACACTAGGATGTTTTTACTGGGAGGGATTGGAGTGTTATTGTTTTTACTCTTAAGACAGTGTAATGAAACACAGCAAGCAAAAGGTGAAGTAACAAGATTCCAAAATAATTTAATAGCTGCTAACGATACCATTAGAAATTATATAAATGAAAATGGCGAATCTGTTGGAGAAATCAAAGGTTTAAATTTATCTTTAGAAGAATTAAGAGATAGTTTAGAATTTGAAAAGAATAGGCCTCCTATTACAATAGTTAAATATAAAACGATTGTTGAAGAAAAGATAGTTGAAGTTCCTGTTAAGACTAGAGATACTGTAGTAGAACAAGATGGTATTGAATTTAATTCAGTTTTAAGTTTTGAGTCTGCAAAAGAATGGGCAAAAAGCTCAAGGTTAATCGATGTTTCTTTACCTTATACTTTAGGTGATAGTTTATCTTTTGGTTCTGCAACAATTGGATTAAAACAAAATATCTGGTTAGATGCTACATTATCTCAAGATATAAAGACAAAGGAAGTATTTATAAAATTAACTTCTGATTATCCTGGTACTACTTTTAATAATACACAAGGGATAATGATTGATAAAAAAAGTTCTGCATTTAAAAGCTTAGAAATGCAAAACAGAAAACCATTTGGATTAGGTCTGAATATAGGAATGGGTGTAACAGGTACTGGTGACTTTACTCCTTATTTAGGAATAGGTGTATCATGGAACCCTAAGCTTTTACAATGGTAAATAAATAGAATAGAATGGAATCATCAAGGTTTATACAAATATCTGAGCAAATACTTATAGAGTATGTTTATACTAGTCAAGCTACACCGACTACGTATAACACTGCTTCATTCCCTATTGAATTAATGAGAGATGCTAATACGAAAGGATCTTATTTCTTTAATACAGATAGTGTTTCTGCTGTGATGGGTAATTATAGAGATATTTCTGCTGTTGCTAATAATGCTGCAAAAACTCAATATGTTTATTTAGATACTGATATAGGAGTTCCTTATAATGATTTTAGTCCAGAGTTAACTAATTCTGCTGATTTATTACAAACATTTAGTCCAGAGTTAGATGTTGCTTATGATAAAATAAGAGTACATTTTATAGCCGGGTTTAGTTTTGGTGATTTTGATGGGATAGTATTTGAGGCATTAGTACCAAGGAGAGATAGTGTTATGTTAAACTTATCTTCTATTAATTTCTTAAAAAGTGATACACCAACATTTAATCCTGAACCACTTTTAATTGGTGATCAATTATATGCTACTTATATTGAATGGAGAGTTCCTTCAGTATATTTTATGAATAACTTGTTTACTGCAAGTGATCCTAACGGGGTTGCATATAAATTTACAGAAGGTCAAGGATTTTTAAGTACTCCACCAATTACATTAAAAGCTAGTGGTATCTACCAAACAATAACAGAAAATGCATATAGCTTTTATGAGATGCAAGAAATTAATTCTGTTTCTATATTAAACAGAGATATCTATGATAATCTTTATGCAGAAGTAAAGCAATCAGATAATGGAGATTACTTTGAATTATCAGGCCAAGTCACAGGATCTACTTTTAGTAATTTTATTGCTCAGTTAAATTCATCAGGAGGTCAATATGTAGTCTTTCATGAAATAAGCGTTACAGAGCAAATAGGTACAGTATTTACACAAACAAGTTTTCAAGTCATAACACAAGATACCGAATTTGATGAACCTGTTTTATTTAGGCCAATTATTAAGAATGCAAACAAAGCTGTTTCTTTTTCTATTAATTATGTATTAAGATTATATAATAAAGCAGATGCAACCCAGATAATTAAGAATGCTAAACTAACTTCTTTTGAACCGCAAAAATATGGACCAAAGATGGTTCAGATTAATTTAGGAGTGGTACCAACTGTTGCTAATGTATATAATCAAATCAATAATGATACAGGTAAACAGATAGTAGTAGGAACAGGCAGAACTGATACTGGAGATACTTCTGAACAGGTAGTTGAAAAACTTGTAGTGAAAACTTCATATGTAACAACATTTAGAGATAGGATAAAAGTTAAAGCTGCTATCTCACCAACAAAAATACAAACAATAACAGAAGACGATGGCGATACAAACTAACATATCTTTAACAAAGACTCAAAAGGAATATTATCAGAGGTTTGTAAACCTATCAGTTAATGAGACACCTTTACCACAAGGTGATGGGATGATTAGAATATCTCCCTTTGATGATTATTTTCTTTTTACTTTATTTGATGAAGTTGACGGAGAAGACACTCCTATAGATTTAAGTAATGTTGGAACTTTGTATTTAAACTTTATTGGGGAGACTGATGATATTGATATAAAAAATCATACACAAGTAGAAGAAGTAGATTTATCCCAAGGTGAAGTTTTATTTAGAATTACAAGATCTGATAGTAAAAAGATTTTAGCTTTAAATAATAATAACTTTTACATATCTACTAAAATGATTGATCCTTCTGATGGATCTACATCAGATGAGTCAGTTTTATACCAAGGAGTTTGGTTAGCTGTAGATGATGCAAATAGAACAACTTTAACTTCACAAATTGAGGAACAGAGATTAGAATATAGTATTGAATTGGCAAAATTACAAGCTGAGATTGAAGCCCTTAAAAAAGAAAATGAAGCATTATCAGTTTCTTCTGCTGAGGATCAATTAACTATACAAGGATTACAGGCTAGTAATGAAGAACTTGTAGATGAGATTGCTGAGTTATCTAAAAATTTAAAATCTACAAAAATAGAATTAATAAAAAGAAGATCTAAAGAAGCACAGGCATATGCATTTAGACAATTAATAAAAAGACAACAAATCCGTTCTATTAAAGAAGCTGCTTTAGCTGCCCAAACTAAATCTAAGAAAAAATCTTTCTTTAGGTCTGCTGCTAAAAACTTACAAAATTATACGATAGGTAGAAATAGAGTGTCTACTATCAAAGACGATATCTTGAATAGAAATAGGAATAACCAATAAGATATGATATTAAGCGCAAGAAATAATCAATTTAAATTTGACTTTCCTAGAAATTTTATACCTAAAGTAATAGCTGATAAGTATAGACCATTTCTTACAAGGATTCCTGGTGGTTTAATTAAAGAACCTATTGACTATTGGAATTATGGAATACAATCATTAAATTTACCAGGGCCTTCTTTTGATGCAGTTACTCAAGTAGACTACCCAGGTAATCAAAGAGCATTTAGATCTAGTTTACCGAAGCAACAATTATTTGATAAAACTATGACTGTTACAATGCAAGCATTTGATGGTTATGTAAATTATTGGATGGCAGTTGAAATGTTTGACTATTATTATAAACTTAGCGGAAAGCATCCCTATTTACCAGAAGGTGTAGGTGTTCAAATGTTAGATGCTGATGGAACTATATTTGTAACTGTTCAACTTAAAGATATGTTTATCTCTGAAATAGGTGCGTTAGATTTAAACTTTTCAAGTAACACTATAGAATTTCAAACCTTTGATATTACATTTGGTTACAACATTCTAGATGTAGTAGTTAACATATCTTAATATATAAACAAATAAAGAACTTAAAAAATGAAAACCTTTAAAGATTATTTAACTGAAAATACTGATGAGTCATTAGATATTACAACTTTACTAAATGAATCTCACGATCTTACTGAAGAACAGGAAGCTGCAATAGATGCAACTGTTGATAGAATATTGGAGGCTCAAAAAGAAGGCAAAAATCTAGAAGATTGCGTTGAAGAAATAATTAATGAAGGTGTTCTAGGAAGTATATTTGGTGGATTAACTGGATTTGCTTTAGGAAAGACAATAGGTAAAGCAGTAGCTAAAGTATTAGGTGTTACTAAAGGTGCTCTTTATGATTTATTAACCTCACGTCTTGTAGGTGCTGCATTAGGTGCAGTTATCGGCAAGAGAATATAATTAGAATGATTCATATAGGAATTGATTTTTCTTTAAATAGCCCAGGAGCATGTGTAGAAGACTCTGATGGCAATTATCACTTTATAACTTTTTTTAATTATGGAAATCGTATATGGGATGAAGAAGGTAGAAAAATACCTAAAGCATTTAGTGTCCATAAAGAATTGATGGATAATAATACTCTTTTAGGATTCCCATATAATAGACAAGTTACAAGCAAAGAATTCTTACCTAGAGAAAGGCAAAAGTTAGAAGATGCCGGAAATATTAGTTCATTAATGGTTGGGATATTTTCTACATTATTTGAAGGTGATAAAGTCTCTGTTGCATTAGAAGGTTTCTCGTATGGATCAAAAGGTAATTCTTTTATAGACATCATTCAATATAATACTTTTTTAAGAAAGGCATTAATAGATAAGTACTCTATCGAAAATCTGTCTGTATTTCAACCGTCTCATGTAAAGAAATTGGCTGGGAAAGGAAATGCTAATAAACATTATATGGCTGAAGCATTTCAAAATGATGTCCTTAATGATAAGAGCTTAAGAAGAACTAAACTTTGGAAGTGGTGTCAAGGAAAAGACTTCAGCACAAAAATTCCTAAACCCATAGATGACATCGTTGATGCCTACTTTATACTTAAAGCCTTGAAATCTACTAACTAGATACTTTTCTGACTTGGAATAGTTAAAAATTATATTGCAACTTTGTAATTTTGTTTCAGCTTTCTATAAAAAAATTAAAATAAAATGATAAAACCTTTAGGAAATAGAATATTTTTAAAACAAGATCCTCAGCCAGAGAAGAAAGGAGATATTATTTTATTGAAAAAAGAAGGCATGCATGCTCCACCATATTCAGGTACAATCGTTGGAATAGGTGATGCTGTAGAAGATAAAGAATTTCAAATAGGAACAAAGGTTCTTTTTCATGATTTAGCTGGCGTAGAAATTAAATATAAAGGTGAAACTATACTAAGTTTAAGAGAGCGTGATATTACTGCAATTATAGATAAAAATGTTCAAATAGTCTGAAACAAACTGACTTAAGGGATATATAATAAACAAAGGTACTAAAAAGTTTGGTACTTTTTTAAAAGGCGATAACAAGGCGAAGTAAATAGGCAATAAAAATTAAAAGGCGTTTAGATACGGAGTTTGTTATCATAAATTAATAATAACAAAAAAAGGCAATTAACATGGCAAATGAATTCGACATTTTTAACGTAAGTGTAAAAGATTTAGACACTGGTGAAAGACCATCTTCTGCAGGAAGTGATCTTTATTCACCTAAACCAGATCAAGGACAGGACGGAACTTACCGTTCTTTAATTAGGTTTCTACCTAATGCTAAAAACCCAAGAAAACCATTTGAAAGAAAGTATGTCTACTGGCTAGAAGACAGAGAAGGAAACGGCTTTTTCGCTGATTCCCCATCTACGGTTGGAGAAAAATGTCCTGTACAGGATATGTTCTTTAAACTAAGAAACTCTGAATCTGCTGTTGACAAAAAGATGTCAGAAGGTTTAAAGCGTAGAGAAGTATTCTATGCATTGGTACAAATCATAAAAGATCCACAAAACAGAGATCTTGAAGGACAAGTTAAAATCATGAAGTTTGGTTATAAAATCAAAACTAAAATTGATGAAGAACTTAATCCTCAATTTGATGAGCCAACTCAAGTATTTGATCCGTTTGAAGGAAAGAACTTTGAATTGGTAATTTCAAAGAAAGGTGGATTCCCTAATTATGATTCAAGTAAATTCCACGGTAATAAATCAGCAATGGAAATTAATGGAGAAAAAGTTACTGACACTGACGAAAGTCGTAAAGCAATTTTGGATCTATTAAAAGATGCACCTGATTTATCAACATGGGGTTATAAAGCATGGGATGATGTAGTAAGAGGAAAGGTAATGAATGTATTATCTCAATTCACATCTCCAGGTGATTCAATCGCAAATATAACTGCATCTAAACCAGCACCAGTAAATACTACAAAAACTGAGGCTGCTGCAACTAAAGCAACAACTGAAACAAAGACAGCTACAGCTGAGCCTGCAAAAGGTGAAGAAAAGAAAGATGACTTTGATGATTTCATTAATGGTTTAGATCTTTAATAAGTATGGCAGCAGAAGTAACAATATCTTCTGAAATGAAAGCTCGGATTATCGATAAGGTAGTCCGAGTTCTTCATACTAACCATTCTCATCCAGAAAAAAGAAGAATGCTGGAGAGTAAAGGTAGGTTAAATTTTGCCTGCCCTTATTGTGGTGATTCGCATGATACACCAAGAAAAAAGAGAGGTAACATTTATTGGAATGATTTATATTTTCATTGTTATAATTGCTCAGCTCATGCAAGTTTAGATACTTTTCTAAAAGATCATAATGAAAACTTTGAAGGCGAAGATAGAATTAATGTTATTAACTACATTAAAGAAAACCGTAAACATTTTTCATTAGGAGAAAATTTAGATTTTTATCTTTTTGATAAGGCAAAAGAATTGGCATTATCATTTGAGGAGATAGCATTAGGATTTAATGTTTATCCTATTAATACATTAACCTACCAAGCTTATCCATATTTAAAGAGTAGGTTACTCCATCATAAAACCGAAAGGTTTGGTTTTGATCCAAGGCGTAGGGAGTTATATGTTTTTAACTTAACACCTGATGGTAAAATATTAGGATTCCAAACCAGAGACTTAGGTGGTAGTGGTGGTCCTAAATATAAAACATGGAATATAGAAAGAATTTATGATAGGTTAAAATTACAATTAGAAGTTACCGAAGAAGAATTAGACAACTTAAATAAAATATCAATGTTATTCGGAATCTTAACAGTTGATATGTCTCGTGACTTTTCTATTTTTGAAGGTCCTATTGATGCAATGTTTATGAATAACTCAATAGGCTTAACTGGAGTTAAAAAACAAATAATAGAATTCAATGAAATACCTACAGCTAGATATTTCTTTGATAATGATATGGAAGGTAAAACCAGAATGATAGAAAAATTAAAGGGTGGGCAAACCGTTTTTATGTGGGATAAGTTTTTAAAAGATTTTAATATTCAACCTAAAAAGGTAAAAGATTTAAATGATTTGATTAAATGGGAATTCAGTAATAGATCCGGGTGCTTAAAGGACTTGGATAAATATTTTACCAACGACTCACTAGATATTATTTTTATATAATGAGAGTAAAAAAATATAACAGTTTTGTGAATGAAGAAATAGATGACTTTTATAAAGACTTAGAAAATAGTAATAAAAAACTAAAGTTATTTTCTACTTTTAACAAATCTGAGTTAAGTGAGGTAAAAACAAAATTTTCTATTACTGAACCTAAAAAGAAGTTTCAGCCTAAAGTAAAGGGCTATAAAAAGATTAATAATGATAAAGGTATATTTTAATGGAATATAATGATACTGCCACAGGTGAGGCTAATGAAGAATTAGCAAAAAGGCTAGCAAAAGATAGAGACGATTGGAAAATAAAGATAAGCGATTTAGTTAATTTACTAAAAGAGGTTCGCAATTTATCAGAATGCCAAGTTACAATGCTATCCTACAGGCAAATTCTATTAGACAAGATTACTGATTTTAAAACTACAAAACAAAAAAGACAAGCAGCATATGATAGGTATTACAAAATTAAGTACAGAGAATACTCTATCGATTATGATGTTAAATTAACAAGCGGAGAAAAGGTTGCTTTTATAAAGGCAGACTTATCTCATTTAAGAACTCAAATGGAAATGTTACAATCTCATATGGATTATTACCAAGAATGTATAAAGACCTGTGACAACTTGGCATTTGCAATTAGAAATAGAATTAGCTTAGACGATAAAGAATACTAATGGAATTATCCCTCTCGGAAAATAAAAAGTTTTTAGTTATTGATGCTTGTACAGAATTAGAGTATGAACAACTAAAAAGTAGTTTAACTAAAAAGATTGAAGGTTGGCGCTTTCACCCTTTAGTTAAAAAGAGGGTGTGGGATGGTAATGTATCCTTTGTAAAAAGAAATAAGATCCCAGCTGGTTTATGGAAAGAAATATTAGATATATGTAAGGACTATGATTTTCAATGTTCCTTAAATAATATAACAAATATTTTTGATACAGAAATTAAAGAAGATGCATTTAGAGAATGGGTTGCAAAAATCTTTGAAAAGCAACCAGACTTTAAACCTAGAGAATATCAAATAGATGCAGCATTTAAAATTTTAAAATATAGAAGATGTTTAGCCGAGCTTGCAACATCAGCAGGTAAAACATTAATTTCTTTTATGGTTGTAGCCTATCTTATGGATCAATTAGGAAAGAAAAAGATTCTTATGATTGTTCCTAATGTAAATTTAGTTTTACAAGCCACTGGAGATTTTGAAGAATACAATAAATGTGGTATTCCTTTAAAGACTCAACAAATTTATGCCGGTGTAAAAATAAGAAAAAGTTCTAATTTAGTTATTGGTACATATCAATCATTAGTTAAAAAAGGAGAAGATTATTTTAGCCAATTTGATGCGGTGTTTGTAGATGAAACACATAAAGCAAAAGCTAACTCTATTCAAAAGATTATGGATAAATGTTGGCATTGTGATTTTAGATTTGGTTTAAGTGGAACAATTCCTAAAAAAGGAACAGTCAATAGATTAAGCTTAATGTCAGCAATGGGACCGTTGGTTACTCAAGTTAAAGCTAAACATTTACAAGATGAAGGTTATATTGCCAGCTGTAAAGTAATGCAACTCCACATGGATTATGCTACTGATGAACAGAAAGAATCGTTTTCATTTCTATCAAAAAATCCACAAGATAGACAAAGATTATTTGGATTAGAACAAAATTTTATAAATCAAAGCGAAAAGAGATTAGATTTTGTTTGTCAAGTAATTAAGAAGTCTACATCCAATTCCTTAGTACTTTTTCATAAGATTGCATACGGCGAAAAGCTATATAATAAATTAAGGCATATAACAGACAAGAAAGTATACTATGTAGATGGTTCTGTTAATGTAGATATAAGAGAGGAATTTAAAAGCCGTATGGAAAAAAATGACGATGTTATTATTGTAGCATCTTATGGTACATTTTCCACAGGTATTTCAATTAAAAATATACATAATATCTTTTTTACCGAAAGTTTTAAGTCTGAAGTAATTATTAGACAAAGTATTGGTAGAGGATTAAGAAAGCATGCATCCAAAAACGTAGTAAAAATCTACGATTTTATAGATGATTTTAGATATAAGACCGAAGACCATGATTGGGTTAATTATATCTACCGCCACGGTATTGCCAGGCGAACAATATATAAAGAAGAAAAGTTTCCATTCGAAGTTCAGAACATAAGATTCTAATATAGAATATCTTTTCACTAAGACATGGATATATAAAAAAAATAAAAATAACTAAAATGAAGTCAATCAAAAAGTTTTCTGCAATGACTGC
>Ga0115013_10001947_pt1 | contig 11675 bp, 8 predicted proteins | sample SouAtlMetagenome_2_FD_88686 | JGI IMG/M metagenome (GOLD analysis project Ga0115013, IMG submission 88686) | Marine eukaryotic phytoplankton communities from Atlantic Ocean - South Atlantic ANT15 Metagenome | ecosystem: Environmental > Aquatic > Marine > Oceanic | place: South Atlantic Ocean...
AACAGAGTGTTTGCTTTCAGATACAATCTCGACACTACTTTTTTGCTTGATTGATTCGCAAACCTCAAATTGATTTTATTTTCCCTCTTTTGATTTCGCAGGAATCGTTTGCATTTATCTCACAACGAGCTTTCTGGAAGTATCCCTAATAGTTTCAAGTCCGGTCAGATTATTCGACCAATCAGTAAGTTGTTTCAATATTATCGGCTGCACGTAATCTTGAACGGAATAGCAATAAACTCATTGATACTCATAACTTTTATTGAAAAATTTAACATGTGATTATATTGTAATCTGAAACACCAGAATTCCTAAGTCTCTATTCGAACAAGTTTAGTGGAACGATTCCCAACGATCTCCGGTTTCGACAGCTGAGATATGCTGATTTGGCACGCAATCAATTTTCCGGAACGATTCCTGATGACATCGGGGAGAAATGGGTCTGGGGTCGGTATATATGGCTTGATCACAACAAATTCACTGGAACGATTCCGGACTCGTTCGCCGGTATGGGGAACGGACGAGTCGAAATTCTGACTTTCAATAACAATAAATTGAGTGGAACTGTTCCAGGACAATTTTACAACAACAAATTGTGTACGTAATCTCTTAAACGAGTAAAATGAAGAAATGCCGGGGCCTTGGTGCACTGATTGCAAAAAAAATCTCACAATAAAATCTATTCATCATTTTTTGCTTCTCATACTTCCAACGCGTCACTGATTCTTCTTCGCAGTGGAATTCAATGTCGATAACAACATGTTCACCAGAATCGACTCCAATCTCTGCTACCAATCTGTCTTTGAAGGCAATGAGATGGTCGAATTCAAGGCCGAGTGTGACATTTGTATCTGCAATCCCTTCTGCAAGAATAAATGCGCCGAGCCAACTAATAAACCGACTAGTGCACCGACTAGAGCACCGACTAAAGAGCCAACTGAAGAGCCAACTGAAGCACCTACGCCATGGACGACCGATGAACCCTCTCCTTATCCATCAGACAAGATTACAAACGAGATTGTGGGTTTGTAAAATATGACGGTGGTGGATGTCAAACAAACTGGAACGTGGCAAATTTCAAAATTATGAAATAAGCTTGTCCCATCGAAGGATATACTCATACATAAACTCGAGATATGTTTTCCAGCGAGTCTATGATGTACCAAAAAAGTGTATCTCATTATACGCACACTCTCGCACACACATATACATATAAATATATTGGATATTAAAGATAATCAGCAAATGATTCAAAAGAGAGATGCAGGTTGATCGATTTTCGTTTCGTTCTTGTGTGCTTATTTCTATCAATCAGATCATTTCAAGATCACGGAGTATAGTAAATGCCCGCTCTCCCAAGTCTTCGATTGCCGCATACTTAGCAGCTAATTTTGCTTCCTCCTCGGCGGGTCTTGGCTGTTTTAGACGAGCACCGGCATTGGCTTGGACATTTGTTTTGGTATCGATTGGCAAAGACAAATCATCGCCTGCAGTTTTGTTCTCCAGATTATTGACTTGCTCCATAACTTGTTCATTGTATGGTAAATTTATGCCCACCTCCGTATCTGTTTTGGAAATTTCATTAGGTAGTGATTGGACCGGCGCTGGCATTGGATCCACGGATTCTACTAGCAACAACACACCTTCCCGTAATTCTGTCGCTGTTAGAACCTCGTGTGGTGGACTGTCATATGGGATGGTGACGTTTGCTATTTTTTCATTTTCAATCTCTCCACCATTTGGTCCTGTTACGACTCGGGATTTCAGAAACAGACCAGATGATCCAATCGAAGAAACGGCCGCCCGGAGAACTGGGAAAGTCGCACCGCTTTCATTGATATGCTTGACAAAAAGGGCCCGGAGATCGTCCTCAAATTCAGCCTCGTTCAAGAGCTTTTTTAGAAGTCTAGCTTCATCCATCATAGATGAATTTTGAGAGTCGATCGTCGTCCACCATTCGGGGAGCCCCTGTTTGGAACTCGTGGGTTCCTGCTGTAACTGTTCCTCTCTGCGCTGCTCAATGACCAGATTTTCGTAATACCGAGGATTGTCGCGGGAGGAATCGCTGGATTTGCGCTGCTGCGAGAGGCGATCCATTGCATTGTTCTCCAAGATTCGAATTTGCCCAAGCAAAGCGGGGCCTTTTTCATCGGTGGTGCCATCTTGGGGGATCGCCCACGCCTGCGGAAATCGCACCGTCACTAATACCTGAACCAATTGGTTCGCTGCGGCAATAGAGCCGCCTCTGTCCTCCGATGCTGGAACTGCGAGCGCAATATCGATACCATCGTCTGATATTCCCACGGGGAAAGCATCTTGGACCGCCTCGGGGGTGAGCGTATGGTGTGGTGGGGGAGCAAAGGCGCAGGCAATTTTCCTCCAAACCAACGAGCCATCGGCTCCTAGTGAACGTTTGATATAATCAAGCAGGGCCCCTTGGTTTATTGTGGATTCAGAGTCGGGATTCTCGAAGGCTTCGTCTTCCACGACGCTTCCATCGGCACCGTAGACAAGGGCAGACAAGGCCGAGGGTATGACCAAACCAAAATAGACGCGGGCGTCGTTTTGCTGCCGTACTATAGTCGTGACTTTTGGTACAAAGCCATTTGCGTTACTTATCTTACCAAAGAGTATGGCAATCAAAGTTGCAACAACCGGTAGCATCGATGCAACAAATCCCATCGGTCGATACTCTCTCTCTCTCTCTCCGTGACGGCGAGTGCGACTTTTTGTCGTGACGAAGGAATGGTGCTGTCACGATATTCTTTGATGGATCTGAATATTTGATAGATGCCTTTGGTGGTGTTTATTGGGAAGATTAAATGAGTTTGAAGAACCGATTTGATGCAAATTTTATTAAAAGATCTCAAACCGATTCGAGGGAATTTTTGAATTTTTAACGGCTGTTTCTGTTCTTCACCTTGAAGTGTGTATTTCAAACGATTTGTTCTTGGAAGTGGATCTGCCTCATTTTTTGAAAAGAAGGCATTCAAAATGCTCTCAAATGGCAGGATAATACGTTGCCACAACAAGAATAAGAAAACAGAGTGTTCAAAACTGAAACGTTTCGCGAAACATTTACTTCACAATGACCACATGCAGGCAAAACCTGTATTTTTCACTTTTTGATAGACAATCCATTTAAACGAATGATTTCTGCTACCTAGAATGGTTGGTATATAGTTTCGAATATTTTTACTATGAACTCTACTAGAATGGGATGAACGGGAACATATTATTGGGAAATATCAGGATCGCAAGGACAACTCATTGTTATAAAAGCTTTGGTGCTCTGCTTGGATCACTACGAACCAAGCTACTGCTGTGACAACTGGATCAGAGCGTCCGTGCAGAAAATTGTGAGACCGATCGGAAGTGCCACCGCAACCATGTTCTTGCCCAGGCCTCGAAAGGCAAAGCCCCAGCCCATTTCTCGATACAAGGCAACTGTTGTTTCCGTTAGACCCTTATCGGTCTTAAATTGTTCATTCCGAATAACGTCCAGAGGATTTGTGAGTGCGGCACCGGTGACACCTGCCAGGGCGCTCTTAAGGGCAGACCGGCCCAGCATGGCGCTTTTGTAGTTGGTAGCATCGTCAGGGTCGGGCAACGGTAGGTTCGCCTCTGCCCAGTCCTTGATAGCAATCGCAGTGCAGTATTTTGGGACTGTTTTTAGGACTCCAGCAGTCGTGCCGTGCCACAACCCGGGCATCCCGTGTGTCCGATAAATGTGCTTGACGCTCCTCCATACGTTTGGGTGTTCGTAGGTTGGATCCTGGAGGGTCACCGTCGCTCTCACGACGGGTTGGTTTGTGATTTGAACGATTGTGCTCACCAGCAAGGGGGGGACTACGGTCGCCGTGACTTCGTCACAGCCCCATTCTTTGGAAAGAACTTCTTTTCCAAGATCGCTCAGATAGAATATTGCGGCTCGAGCATAGGTCATCCCGCAAACGGTGGCTAGAGCTCCCTTGTATGGTGGAAGGAATCCCCGAACGTAGGGAGCCAGGGTGTTTGGAACCTCGATGCCTCCAGCTTTTAAAGCTCCTACCTTGAATCCGGACTGACCAATCGCGGCCGATCGCCACAGAGCTAGAAAATGAATCAAAAGTAGACACCAATAGACAAGTATAGGGGAAAAGATAAACATTTCATGAGCGGTTATTGTGCTGAACGACTGGCTCACAATGCAGCCTTGTCGAAAAATCAATACTTACGATAGCATCCTGTCGCAGCCATAGCCGAAGCCAGAAAATATTGCTGTTTGTTCAAAGTTTGAAGTTTTTGGGACGATGTTAGAGAAGAAAGCCATGATGCGAAACGAGGAAACCAAATTCAAAGAGTGAGATAACACTGGCCCAATCGATACGTACGAAAAGCATCTATTCGACGAGCAGAGACGGACTTTTTGAACGTACTCTTGGATGTTCTTTTGCAATAGGCCCACCCATACTAGCAGGTTCCTTTTTCGATCCTTAATAAGAAATAATGGTCGATGTTTTGGTATGTGCTCCAAGATGCAAAAGCGTAAGAAAATTGATGAAGTGTTTGTCTTTGCGTTGCGTTTAGATTGTGAGATCGATCCACCGTCAATGACTTTTGCGTTCCTTCTATTGTACGAAAGAGGCATCAAATCTATATCCAATCGCAACGTTCTTCCAAGGCGAACGAGTATATACATACGAGCACTAGTCTTGCGAAGGTGACACGCATTCACGATAGAAGGGGTGTCATGATGTTTCTGATTTTTAAAACTCCGAACGCAACAAGAATTCACAAGAATGTGGGAATGAATTCATCTGGCATGTTTTCTGTTGATGGAAAAGTGTCAGGTTAGGGTTGGGGTTAGGGAGTCGTAGTTTTGAGTCCCGAACATGCTTAATCAATCGTCAGTGTGACTTCTCTGGCGGCGCGCACCTTCCAACACAAGAGAGGAATGCATGGGACTCCTGGTTTCAACAAACATTCTGGCTGAAACTTATCTTTTTTCGCAGAATCAGCGCTGCTACCAATGCGTGAAAGCGAAGAAGATCATCCATGAAATCTTCATCGTCTCGAGACGTCGTAAACGGGATAGCAGGATTGCTCCCGGCCTCGGTAAATCGGGTCTCGGCCCGATTTCGTGGCAGTATGTACAAGTATACCACTCTACTGTTGGTGTTGTATGTCCTTTCCATACAGAAAATGGACATGGCAATGATTCCGAAAGGTGGCGTTGCGTCCATCACCGAAACGGAATCAACAACACAACCAGCTCTGGGCGATGGTTGTTATCACGTCTTCTTGGATGTAGGCGCCAATATCGGTGTGCATGGTCGGTTTTTGTTAGAGCCTGAAAAGTATCCCAAAAGCTGGAGCTCGGTTGCACTTTTTCGTAAGGAATACGGCTCTCTCGATAACCGTGATGTGTGTGTGTTCGCTTTCGAGGCCAATCCGAAACACTGGCCCCGGTTGAAGGAGGTCTCAAAGGCATATGAAACGATAGGGTGGAGGTTTCATGTAATAGAGGCGGCCGTTTCAGACCAGAAGGGAAGCGCATCCTTCTACCATCAGGGGAAATATGACGAGCAAAATAGCGAATGGGGATTTTCGGGCGCGAAGGATCTATCATCGGTCTACGGCGAAGAGAAATCAAAAGGAAAATACATCGAGGAGGTCCCAACGATACGCCTGAGCGAATGGATCGAGAACAATATTCACCGGCGCATCGTTCCAAAAAACTCCAAGAAGAACGACAACCAGCCTCCAATTCTAGGGATGAAGATGGACATCGAAGGTTATGAATATATTGTATTGCCAGATTTAATCCATTCGAATGTAATCTGCAGTTTTGATTTTGTCTTCGGGGAATTTCATCCAAGATTTGCTCCGATTGAACGATTTCGTGAATCGAAAGAAAATTTTCACCGAGTGAAACTCGACACAGAAGGACAAGCAAACCAGTATGCTAAATCATTGGTTGAAGTGATTCATGGGTCGCGGAACTGCAAAATTCGATGGATTGATAGCGACGACGAAAGCTATCTAAAAGATGGCCAGCCCCTACCGAAGGGAGAGTCTGCTCCTTCAAAAGAAGGTGGCAAAAGATAGAGAAATCATTACCCATGGTACTGACTCGTGACGATTTCTATGGTTTTATCTAGAATCAGAACAAGATCCGACCTTTCTCAACTCCTTTGATCTCAAAACGGTAAGCCATTTTGCACCGTGATGCTGTCTGGGTACATCAACGTTGTTAGATCTCTTCAATCTTGAAAGATTTCGTACGTTCGCTGTTTCGTTCTATCAGAAAGGAAAGGTAGTGATCATCTATGTTCTGAATGAATATATGCAGGGTAAAGATTAGATGACGGTATCAGCAGACCACTTGCTTCCGTCGTGTCTCAATCTCTGCAATGAAGGTCTTGACGCGACCCAGGAACCGAAGGGCGGCATCTTTGTCACGGTTGATCAATGCTGTGTTTTTACTGTCCTTCTTTTTGTCGAAAGATTCGGGTGTTGCGGTTTTCCAAAAGCGTCCCAAAAAGAATCGAAAATAATCTGCAGCAGCTAGTTTATAGTGCCACATAGCAATTTCTTTAGGGTAGAGAACTTCTTCGTGTTTTCTCTCCTTTGGCTCTCCGAGCGCTTTCGAACGCATGAGCTTGTTGTTCAGAACATCCAGGTAGTAATCAATGAGCATTTCCTCTCCACCATTTTCTAGGAGTTCCGGTCTCACAGCGTGGTTAACTAGCATTGCAACATCTGACATTCCTAATCCAACTCCAGTAGATGCAAAATCTACCAACATTGCTCCGCGACCGGAAGAATCGTTGTCGGTTTGACCCTCTTTGTGAAGCGGCAAAAAGCAATTCATTGCTTTGCAATCACCGTGACTCAGCGTTGCGTACTTGTCGGTTGGATCGGGAGATGTTTCATCGCAAAGATAATCAGCCAGATCCTGAATGCGCTTTCCAAGATTTTCAACGTCAGAGCTATCCTCGATGCCAAAGGCCTTGGAAAAATGTGTCCAAGCTTCGGGCAATCCGGCAACTTCTTTGGGGTTGCGTGTCTTCAAATGATACGAACCCTTTGAGAGACGCTCTTGGGCCTTTGCGAGAAGGCTTTCGTTTTCCCATGCCGAGGCATGAAAAGTAGCGATCGCTTCCAGTGCTTCTTTGGCTTGTGCAATGGTGATTGGCGAATCTTGCATGTATTCGGTGTCCGAAATCGCCTCCATCACGATGTATCCTCCCTTCTTTTGTTGGATATCCTTACTGTCGGCGCTGCAGCTATCGCTCCAATTGATACTGATAGGGCCCTTTGTGGGGTCATCGGTTGCTCTTTCTTCTTCCGTGAGAAGGCCATCCAGATCGTAACCAGCCGCAAAGATTTCCGGCGTGCTGACTCCTCCTTCATCTCCCATCGCCAACAAGAGATCGGGGAGTATTTCTTGGTAAAAGCGAACTTCTGTTCTCAGATACATTAAAGTTCGGCGCAAATCGGGCCAGGTTTTCTTCTCATTGTATTGATGGGCGTCTACAGTTTTGACAAAGCACGTTTTGGGGAGATCGTTGCCGTTGTTTTCATTTCCGAAGGACAGGGAAACGAGTTGCCCCTCGGCATTGGCCTGTATAATGGGTGAAGCGAGGGGTTCGTAGCCTATTGCGGTGGGAAAAGCCTGTTGTAGTGTAGGAAGCAGTGTCTTCATTTTGATTTCAATGCAGAAGTCGTTTTTTGATGTTTTGCCATGCTGCAATCGTCTAGTACGTACTTTTTCACTTTTTCTCTGAATGGTCGCTAGTCTTATGTACCGTTTGTACCCATGATTCATTACTACTACGATCTGGCGGGCACAGGGCTTTGTGGCAAGCGCGAGGCTCTGAGGTGGGGCTTTGGCAGGCTTGGCACCGGAGGCCAGTCAAACGCAGTGCTAACAGTTGCAATCCAGCAATCCAGCAATGTGGAGGGCCCAAATGGCATGGTGGCGCTTGGGTGGCAGGAGCGCCACCAGTGGGAGGCCACGGGGGGCCAGCTCTTGGCTGGCTTTGCAACCTTTGCAAAAGTGGGTTCTAAAGTTGAGGCTCAAAAGCCAGGCTGTGGCTCCAATCCCACCAAGGTACCCAGGCACTGCAACCAAGTTTGCCGGCTTGCTGCTTGCCACTGGCTGGGGAGATGACCCCCGGTTGAGCCTCGCCGCGTCACCCACAGCAGGGGTCGTGGTGCCGCCAGCCATGGCAGAGTGGCCACAGTTTGCCAGGGATGACAATCAAGATTGCGATTCTCTAGCAACATGAATGATGCGCATCCGAACCAAGTGAGTGTGTTCATGTGTCCTTTATGTGGTCAAGACCAAAAGCATCGTCCAACGCACGGATCGCGTTTTGGGCTCCATAAATAAAGTCTTGGAAATTCATGTTGCTGGAACGTTGTGGAATGCTGTTCTCTTGCGACGGACAGGAGCAACGGTGAGCATTAAAAAACTTAATCGTCAAATTAAAGGAAGAATTGTTCGTACGTATCTTTAATATTGCCCAGAATTGAAAATATCAATGCCGTTAAGCATTTGCTGGTAAAGTCATACGTGATCTGACTTCAAGGCAACGTTAAACAATATTCAGGAGGTAAGACCAAAGGCGAGACCTCTTGGGCCCCTTTGTTTTGTTCCATTTTGTTCGCTTAAGTTTGAGAAACGTAACTCCAAGATTCGCACAGGCATGGGTACTGAAACTTCTTTGATCGTGATGTAGTCGAGAAATCAAATGGCCAACGGACTACTGCATGAAAAAATATCAAAGAATACCACTGAGGTGCCCCTCGCCAATTTACTCGTTCTAACCTACTCAACGTTCGGAACGCTATTGATATTTTTGTTGCGAAGAGTTTCTTCTTCTCGGTGATCCGCCTTTTGGAATCTTCCCTCAGAGTACGCACAAAGAGATAGATTGAGCAACGCAAAACAAACGTACAGTATACCATGAATAATCCAAAAAAGATGGTACAAAGTCTTCTGCCCAAAAACCTAGAGGAATGCGGCAGGCTACTAAACAAGGACATCAATCCGGATAAGAATTCCATTTACAACCTAAATAAAATGCCAGGCGTAACGGCAACGCCAGCACAAGAAGTCAACAAAACGCCAATAATACCACTTAGCGAGGGCCTCAAACAAATCATTAATGCATCTTCTGGTTCATTTCGGAAGGATGATGATGACAGCGAAGATGGATATTTGCCAGCAACACTCCGGTCGGCAATTTCGGTCTCGGCCCACGATCGAAGTAACACATTATCGAATTCCCCGCCTGATTCTAAACGTAAAAAGACCAAGCAAAACTCTCTCCAGAGGACAAAGAGCGAGAAAGACAAAGGACAAAATCTGGAGAGTAAGCCAGACAGCGTTCTTAGCGGTGACGAAAGCCCATCGGAAGATGAGTCGAAATTAAAAACAGAAGAGCCAAAAGAATTAGAGGTTCGCAAATCAGAAGACCGCCCTCGCAAACCCAAACCACCGCATCAGCGCCGCGAAAAAGGACGAGTAAAGAAAACAAATTCGAGTAGTGATGCTGTCCCTCCCTCCAAGCCTGCAAGCTTGCGAAAATCAAAGTCCAGTCGCAAATCGAAAAGCAAGCCGGCTTCACACGATTCTCTTGATGTTTCCGTCGATAGATACGTCGATTGGAGAAGAATGTCGATTGGAGAAGAGCCACCAACACTTCCGCAAAGACAAAAGGAATCAAAACCCAAAAAGCAAAAGTCAAAGAAATCGACCGGTTCCGCTGCGACAAGTCCTAACGGATCCAAACCTAAGAGTATTGCTACATTGCAACCCAGTGGTATAGCAGTAGACAATAGACAAGACGTCGACCTGAAGAGGTCATCGCCATGCGAAGAACAGCGTAAAAAATCATCTCCGCTTCAAAAAAAGAGGTCTCAGAAGGTTGATGCAACCAAAGATAAGAAATCCAATATCGATAAGAAGGGAAAATCCCCCCGTTCTAATCAAAGAAAGAAGCCCACAAAAAAGAAATCAGAGGAAAAACCAAAGTCACGTAGGACTCTCATGATAACTTCTAAGGCTACAACTCAATCTTGTCGCAGTCTTCTTCGAAAGATCGATAAGATGAACGATGATAGAATCACTATGGAGAAGCTGGCGGAAAGTGATGAAAATGAGGCTGAAAGTGGGTCGAGTGATGAATTACCGCAAGAAACAGTAGCTATTGACAATACCAATAGTAGTCCCACCACCGAAGCCATCGGTCACAGCGATAATTGTTCTGACCAAGACGGGAAGGACTCATCACCGAGGACCCCAACCAATGATCTTCAAGAAACAGTAGCTATTGACAATACCAATAGTAGTCCCACCACCGAAGTCACCGGTCACAGCAACAATTGCTCTGACCGAGACGAAAAGGATTCATCACCGAGGACCCCAACCAATGACGATGAAGATGAGGATCGAAGCAAACCTCCGAGAACTAAAAGCGCTCCTCTACGCCTTATTCGCAAGGCAAAAAGCGAAAAACCACCAGACAAGGTAAAGGCTGGGAAAAGAACTCCCCCTCTCAAAAAATCTGTGAAGAAAACCATTTCCGGTGGGCTCATGAAAATTGGGTGGCAACGAAAAGCGCCAATGCGCAGCGCATCAGATACGTCCCTTCCCTTGAAACCGAAGAAACGAGGATTTGGTGCCAACTACGATCTCATGCTTTCAATGCATAGTATTGTCGATGAACCATTGAAGGAGCTCAAACTTAACGACAATGCCGAAGAAGATATTGTAAGCGACGCCAAAAACGACACTGCAAAATCATTTTCTTCAGGTGACGATGTCAACGATATTGTGGTCCAAGAATCGAAATTGGGACAAACCAAAACGAGTCCGCTATCAACATCGAAAAACCTCTCAAACCTCTCGACCGTTATCGATGACATCATGACTTTGGAACAAGACGGGGAAAGTGATATGTTTTCTACAGCAAGTTTTAACGAAGCAACTCATGGTCGCACGTTAGAGGATGAGAAAGGACTACTGGATGACAACATGGATCGGGAAAAAAATAAGACTTTTACGGCGATTGATGGTGGATGCGATGACATGACGTCCATGGCGGAGTTTTCTAGCGAGTTTGCCAAAAAAGACCCGGTCGACGACAAAGTCACAAAAGGAACGAAAAAGGCACCGAGTTGCCTGCAAATCGATTTTTCTCAGCTATCCGAACATGGCACAACGGGTAACATTGTGGTGAGAAACAAAAGGTTGGGGAGGCGGGTTGCTGCCGATCGGAGCACAACTCGGCTTGGGAGGCTAAATGAATGATCATCGCTGCTTCTAGTCTAAGCTGGATCGCAGAGCCGTTGCCACATGCGAGGTATTCCGTCAGAAATTCATGGGACGAGAGTTGCATTGTATCTAGGGGTAACCCGTTGTAATACGTAGTAATAACAAACGATTTAGAAATTCTGCCAACAAAATGATTTGCTTTTCATGTATTTTTTTAATTTTAAGAAAAACCTGTGTTAAAAAGCCGTATTAGGTTATGAGCTAGTAAACACGAGAACCATACGTGGCACGAGCGAGTCGCGCACACATACACAACTTGCCGGTTCTTTCGACGACTTGAAAAAGGCTTCCAAAATAAAGATACCTGCTCCTTGAAAATATGGCACGTGTATTCATTGGTCAAATG